>SXGR01636375.1_pt1 | contig 42508 bp, 36 predicted proteins | sample 3174711 | NCBI WGS metagenome assembly SXGR01 (sample SAMN11356860, study PRJNA531348) | freshwater metagenome | isolation source: freshwater sample F1-60 | place: China: Fuxian Lake, Yuxi | collected 2017-12-25
GGACTTTTAATCCGTTGGTCCCGAGTTCGAATCTCGGACGACCCACCACACTCTTTCTCTTTTTCAAGCAAAATTCTTTTTCGCTCCACACCCCATCGATATCCCGAAAGTCCGCCGTCTTTTCGTACCACGCGATGACATGGAATGATCACAGCCAATTGATTGGCCGCACACGCTTGGGCCACGGCGCGGCATGATGTGGGTGAACCAATCTTATCGGCGATATCGGTATAGCTTGCGGTGCTTCCTGCGGGGATCTCCTGCAAGGCACGCCAAACTTTCTTTTGGAATGCCGTGCCTTGGATGTCGAGCGCGAGGGCTTGTGTTGTTTTTGGATTTTCTATGATTGTGATCACCTGTTGAATTTCAGGGATTTCTTTTTGTGTGGCCTTCGGAAATGTTTTGTGAAGCGCTTTGACAAGTTTATCAGGACCATCACCTAAAAAAATGGCACAAATACCGGAATGGCTTTGGGCGACCAGGACAATACCTAGGGAGCAGGGCGCGTGGGTGTAGCTGATAGGGGTCAGTAGTCTGTGGTGCATTTTGGACCTACATTAAAAAATGCTGTATTGCTTTTAGGGACATCTATCACGCTCTCCTGACACGTTTCCATGATGGCTTTGCGATAATGTAGGTCCAAAATGCACCACAGACTACTGACCCCTATCAGGTAATGTATGCGTTCGTAGTTATCGTGCTGTGGCGCATCATTTCACGCAACTTGTCATTTCTGCTGCCGAGACAACGGCTATGCTATCTAATATTTTACCCATTATGATGCCATCCTCCATTGTGCAGCAGCAGGCAGCCCAGACAGGTGCCGGCGCGAACTATGTGGGACAAAGTGCGATTGCCGCACAATATGATCGCATGGTGACGGCCCCCGAGCGAGGCAACAAAGAAGGCATGCGTGCAGCCGCAGAGGCGTTGGTTAAAGTGCTCGCGCCAGAAAATAAGGGCGGTGGTGGTGGCGGCAGTGGCTTCACAGGAGGCCAGACCAACGAGGATGAAGACAGTTCTTCCAACAGCAATCAACGCACTAAAAAGCTTCCTAAGATCCCGTCGTATTTGTTGGATTAAGGGTGCGGCAAGCCGCGCCCCTACGTTTCTTAAAAAATCTCCCCAAAATCTTTCCTTGATCATGATGCACCGCGTCTTGTAGGGAATGGGCCTCACGACGTGCATAAAGATGTACGCAGGGGAGGGGTCTATGCGTTGGATGGGAAGAAGTTTGTTATGGGTCGGTGTGCTGGGCTTGTTTACTGCGTGCGATGGACGGACGGTCAATGGCGATGACGCGGGTCCTCACGACGATCCCAATACACCCATCGTGCCGCAAAGTTCCTCTGAAAATAGCAACGCCACATGCCAAAATGGGCTTGATGACGATAACGACGGCTACATTGACTGCAAAGATACGGACTGTTTGCAAACAGCGGGTGTTACCGCATGCTCTGTAAGCTCAGAAAATGACGCCACCAAATGCCACGACGGGCGTGATAACGACGCTGACGACAAAGTAGACTGTGCCGATGAGGATTGTAAAACCTTTTCGTGTACTGAAATCGACGATGCGACCTGCTCCGATGGAATCGACAACGATAGCAATCGTTTTGCCGACTGCGCAGATCACGCATGCTTGTATGGATGTGGGATCACGGTCTGTGGGGCAGAAAACGATGCGCAGGGTTGTAGCGATGGGATCGACAATGATCACGATGGAAAAATAGATTGTCGTGACCGGGATTGTCAGAATTGTGCGGATGCATGCCGTGAAGTGACCGGCGAAAATACCGTGACGCTGTGTTTGGATGGTCGCGATAACGATGGTGATGGAAAAGTCGATTGCCAGGATATGGAATGCTGGCGCATCAAGGATCAACTTCCCCATTGTGGAACCGGCAACGAAGATACGAATGCCCTGTGTCGCGATGGTATCGACAACGACAACGATCCCTATGTGGATTGTGACGACCTCAGTTGTTCGCGTACGACGGTATGCCAAACAACATCGCCGGGGGGCGGAACAGCCACATCCGGTGTTGAGAACACCAATGCATTGTGCAGCGATGGTGTAAGCAACGATGCCGATAGTTTTGTGGATTGCCGTGATTTTGATTGTGTGAATGCCTGCGCCGTAACGGTATGCACAGGCCCTGTTGAAAAAACAACGGAAGCATGCAGCGATGGCGTTGATAATGATGCCGATGGGAAAATCGATTGCGCCGATCGGGGATGCAGAGATTGTGTGCCTGCATGTTCTGGAACGACACCTCCGCCAACACCAGGCTCTGGGACTTCAGAAAACACAGATGCGTTGTGCAGCGATGGTATCAGCAACGATGCTGATACATTTGTGGATTGTCGTGACTATGATTGTGTGAATGCCTGTGAAGTGACCGTGTGCACCACTGGTGTTGAGAAAACAGTGGAAGCATGCAGCGATGGCATCGACAACGATGCTGATGGAAAAATCGACTGCGCCGATCGGGGTTGCAAAGATTGTGCGCCAGCATGTTCTGGAACGACGCCTTCGCCAACACCCGGAGGCACGCCTACCTACGAAAACACCGATGCGTTGTGTAGCGATGGTGTGAGCAACGATGCCGACACGTTTGTAGATTGCCGCGATTTTGACTGTGTAAACGCCTGTGAGGTGACCGTGTGCACCACAGGGGTTGAAAAGACCGAAGCGGCATGCAGCGATGGCATCGATAACGATGCTGATGGAAAAATTGACTGCGCCGATCGGGGTTGCAGCGATTGCGTTTCTGCCTGTGCCAATCATTCGGAAAACACCGATGCGTTGTGTGCGGATGGCATAAGCAACGATGGCGATACGTATATCGATTGCAGCGATTATGATTGTAAATACAGCTGTTCTGTGACCGTGTGCGGCAGTGAAAACACGGCGGACCTTTGCACCGATGGTCTCGACAACGACAACAATGGCAAAGCCGATTGTGAAGACAAATCCTGCAAGAGTTGCGTAACGTCATGCGCGACTGCGCCTGTCCCTGCGCCTATTTGATTTCTCGTTTCCATTAAAAATTGCCAATATGTGTGTTTTCTTGGAACATGAGAAAATGCCTCAAGAAGATAATCGCAGTATGAGTAAACCACTGCGCGTACTGCTGGTCGAAGACTCGGACGACGATGCCGCTCTTATTATACGAGAACTTCAACTCAGTGGATTCAATGTCATATCAGAACGTGTGTACACGAAAGAATCGATGCGTTTGGCGCTTGAAACGCGAACATGGGATCTTATTTTGTGTGATTATACCATGCCAAACTTTGATTCAAAGTCGGCCCTTGCGTTAATGCATGCCCAAGGTCTCGATCTGCCTTTCCTTATTATATCAGGGACGATCAGTGATGAAATCGCTGCAGATGCGATGGCCGCAGGCGCTCACGACTATTTTGTGAAAGACAAGCTAGGGATCCGCTTGGCAGCAGCGATCAAACGCGAGTTGCGTGAAGCAGACATACGTGCTGAACGAAAAGCAATGCAAGAACAGATCATGATCTCTGAACGAATGGCTTCCATGGGCACGCTGGCCGCTGATGTTGCCCATGACATCAATAACCCATTGGCCTCTGTCATGGCCAATCTAGAACTTGCACAGCGTGATATTGCTGCACTGGGAGAAAGAAAAAATATTGCTTCCGAATTGAACGAAGTAAAAGAAGAGCTCCGTGATGCCTATGAAGCGGCCGATCGGATCCGAAATATTGTTCGCGGCATGAAAATATTTTCGCGCTCGGAGAGTGATAAAAAAACGGCAGTGGATGTTCATGAGATTATGGACTCTATACTTCGGATGGCATGGAACGAAATTAGACATCGTGCACAACTTGTTAAGAACTATGGCTCTGTGTCGTTTGTGGAAGCCAATGAATCCAAGCTTGGCCAAGTGTTTTTGAATATTGTTGTGAATGCTGCCCAGGCGATTGAAGCAGGCCATGCCCAAGACAATGCAATTCGCATTTCAACTCACATGGGCGACAAGGGCGATGTGATCATCGAAACAGAAGATACCGGATGTGGTATGTCCGAAGAAGTTTTGAAAAAAATATTCACACCATTTTTTACAACGAAGACCGGGGGTCTCGGCACCGGTCTTGGTTTATCCATTTGCCATCGCATCGTGACGGAGCTTGGTGGATCGATTGAGGTGAAAAGCAAAGTGGGTAAGGGATCTGTTTTTAGTATCTCGCTTCCTTCAGCGGGGACGGGTCTTTTAAAAGTGAACCCCCCTGTTGAGGCGCATGTGATCACGGCCAAGCGGCGTGGCAAGATCCTTGTGATTGATGACGAACCCATGATCACCAAAGCGTTGGAACACATATTATCCAATGATCATGATGTTGTTGCATACAACAACGCATCCGATGCCTTACAATGCATCGCTTCGGGAAATCGGTTTGATGTTATTTTGTGTGATTTAATGATGCCAGAAATGATGGGCGAAGATTTCCATGACAAACTGAAGAGTATTGCAAGCGATCAAGTTGAACGTATCATTTTTCTTACAGGCGGTTCTTTTACAGCGAAAGCGCGGGCGTTTCTTGACGCAACATCAAACGAATATCTTGAAAAGCCCTTCGAGGCCAAGCACATACGGACGATGGTGAATGAGAGGATCCAATGACCGCCAATATAAACGAGCCTATGATTCTCCTTGTCGATGACGATGCAAATATTTTGAGGGATTATTCTAAAATACTGAAGCGGATGGGATTTTTCGTTGAGACGGCGATGGACGGTGATGAAGCCACAAGGCTTTTGAAAGACACTGCCTTTGATGTGATCATCAGTGATCTTTCCATGCCTAAAATGGACGGATTAGAGTTTTTAAAAGAAGTACGGAAGTATGATCTCGATGTGCCCGTTATTTTGATCACCGGTGATCCGGGTCTTGAAACCGCCATTCAAGCCATTGAGTACGGCGCTTATCGGTATCTCACCAAGCCCGTTGGTTTGGACGAGCTTGAAAAAGTGACAAGGCGTGCCGTGAGTATGAACCTCATGGCGAAACTTAAACGTGAAGCGCTTGCATTGGCGGGCGTCGAGGGGCGCCAACTTGGCGATCTTGCATCGCTTGATGTTCGTTTTAGCAATGCGCTTGAAGAGTTGTGGATGGCGTATCAACCTATTGTGTGTTTGCCCGAGCGAATCATTTACGCGTATGAGGCATTGGTTCGCTCCCATGATCCTCTTTTAAGAACCCCTATCGAGATCCTCGATGCCGCAGAGCGCTTAGGACGAATTCATGATCTTGGACGCAAGATCCGCGAGCAGGTTGCATATGCAGCACCGCATGCACCCGATCATGCGCTACTTTTTGTGAACCTGCATCCGGCTGATCTCAATGATCCCGAATTGTATTCATCCACGTCGCCTCTGACGCGTATTGCCTCACGTGTTGTTTTGGAAATCACAGAGCGTGCATCATTGGATGGGGTGAAAGGGCTTAGCAGCAAAGTGGCGAACCTTCGCCAGCTTGGTTTTCGGATCGCGGTGGATGATCTTGGTGCAGGATATGCGGGGCTAACCACCTTTTCGCAGCTTGAACCTGAGATTGTGAAGCTTGATATGGCTTTGGTGCGGGCTGTGGACACATCGACCCGAAAACGAAGCGTGGTACGGGCGATGACGCGACTTTGTGTGAAAGATCTTGGCATTTGCGTGGTATGCGAAGGCGTGGAAACACCTCAAGAGCGTGACGTTTTGCTGGAGGAAGGCTGCCAACTTCTTCAAGGCTATTTATTTGGTAAGCCGGACATGTCTTTTCTGGAACCGAATTTTTTGTAAGGGTGTTTCTGTTGTAGGGGCGCTTCGCGAAGCGCCCGTGCGGTGTTTGAATCAAACTCTTATCGGGCGGTTCACGAACCGCCCCTACGATGAGAACACTGCTCAATTGCCTAAATCGCCTTCACCGCCGCATCCAACCACACGTCGTGTTCGGTGCCGCCGGTTGCCACAAATCCTGTTTGTGTGATGGGGATGGGTTTGTTGTAACGCAAGGGATTGCCTAAAATATCGGTGACATTGCCGCCCGCGGCGCGAACGATGGCTTCGGGCCCGCAGGTGTCCCATTCTTGCATGCGGGTACTGAATGATATGTAGCCATGGGCCTGTCCTTCGGCGATGGCCGACATTTTAAGTCCCACGCTTCCTCGTTGAATTTGATGGGTGATGTTGAGCGATTGGGCCACACGCAAAACCCGCTTAGAAAAATGTTTGCGTGACATCATTATCACACGATCTTTAAGTTCCACCAGCGGTGCAATATGAAGTTGCGTGCGAACATCACCACGGGTCAGAAACGCACCGTGCCCTACAACACCTGTAAAAAGGTCGCCGGTGGTGGGTGCAAGAACAACACCGAGAACCGCTTCACCTCCCACAGCAAGGCCGATCATCACGCAAAAATCACCGGTGCGATCTACAAAATCTTGGGTGCCATCCACGGGATCGACGCACCACATGCGATGCGCGGTCAGTCGACTTGCATTGTCTTCTGATTCTTCGGCCAAAATGGCATCCTCGGGAAATGCGTGTGCAAGTTGATTGATAATCAGCGTATTGGCCTCTTGATCGGCGGCGGTGACTGGATCGCTTTTCCCTGGGCCTTTGTATTTGACCGCAAAATCGCTTCGATAATGGGCAATAACAATCTCAGAGGCTTGCTGTGCGGCCGCGACAGCAATTTCAAGTTCCCGGGCATAGGAGGGGTGCATGATCCGCAATACCTTTTTTTTACGTCGCGTTATGAGATAAGTGAGACGTTACCATGAATGTCATCCTAACATGCCGTCATCTTTGCGTCAGCCTTGTGGTATTGGCTTCGACGCTATCGCAAAACATTACATATGCCGAGACGATCCCAGCCACGGTCGTGCAGCATATGCGTACCATTCGAGCGGCACCCGTCAAAGGGGAGCGTTTTGTACGGGAGCTCGATGTGGATGGGGATGGGCGCCTCACCCATGAAGATGCAAGGCTATGGCAGCGTTTGGCCGATGCAGCACAGAGTGCGTTAAAGTCGCGTCATATGCGCTCATCCATCGAGGACGGATATTATTTGCCGGGCCAAGAGGCCCAGTCGCCATTTTCATGGGTCGCGATCAAAGATGATCAATTTGATCTTGAAAAAGTCCCCGTCGAACGCTGGATCGATATTGCCATCGAGGCCAAGTGGCTTGCCATGCAAGTGCAGCTTTTGGGACCTGATGTGCAGGTAAGCGACCGTCCAGTGGGCGGTTCATTGTCAAAAGCACTTCCAGGATACGATCCGGTGACCATGTCGCCCGCGCAAATGTGTGAAGCGGTATCCCATTTGGATTTGTCTGCTTATCGTGCTGCAGGGCTTACGCCGACGGCCACGTTTGATCTGGATGGTACGGTTTGGACGGGCAACATCATGGAGTCCTTTTGGGGGGCGGTGATCGATGCCAAAATTATCAAAGAAGAGGCCGCGCCTATTTTGCGAAGTGTTTTAAACGGCATGTCTCTGGTCGACCCACGTCTTACTGCGAAATATAGCGCCAATGATGCGGCCCGTGAGATCCTGCGCCGCTTTGAAGATCGTACATTGCCTTCAGATGCACGTCCCACGGCCAAAGATGTTTTTTTAGCGATCCTCCAATCGTTGCAAGGATTGCGTGTGGATGACGTAAGAAAAATTGCACGTCAGGCGGTGGAGCATGGAAGTTCAATGTATCCTCCATGGGATCAACGTTTGTTTGCAACCGACGGTTGCACGCCGCGCGTGTTGATTGAGCAGCTCAGAAAACAAGGCGTTGATGTGTATGTGATCACGGCGACATTGGATGTACTTGGCGATGAAGGTGCCACGATTTTGGGGATAGCGCCGGATCATGTGGTGGGCAGTCGTTTGCTTGTGCGTCGCGGAAAATACACGGGTGTTTTATCCGAAGGCCCCTATTGGCTCAAAGGTGAGATCATGCGCCAATGGTTGCCATCGCCTCCGATCCTTGTTTTTGGTGATAGCCCCGCCAGTGATTTTTCTATGTTGCAGCAGGCGATGGTTGCAGGCTTTACCATCAACTCCCGTGCACCGATGCCAGCCCGTGATCGCGATGAAGCCGGTGGACGCCTTATCGAAGTGAATTATCGCGGGACCATGGGCGATTCGAGCCGTTTGCCATGAAATGGGTCGTGTTGCTGCTTGCGTGCTGTGGTGCCGCCTGCGGTGAATTGCCATGCGCAGGGCGCAGCCATTCGCTCAAGCAAACTGCACCGCTGATTCGTGATATTGTATTGTCCGATGTGCAGTTGTTCGACCCCGAGCGTGTGAATATCGACGTGCGATTTCTTGATGCCGATGCTGATCTCGCGGGAGGCACAGGAATATTTTATATTCGTGGGACCCTGCGTGCTTACGCTGCAACGCTTGCTGATTCATTTGCCGACAGTTTGGTTACACCGAAGGCCACATCGGGGGTCTTGAAGTTTTCGTTGCCTTTTCAAAGGGACACGGGCACTGTCAAACACGTTGGTCTTGATGTGCAGTTCAGTGACGGGAATGGTGCGCGGAGCAATTGCTATGAGGTCGATTTATATTTTCCGTGAGGCAAATGTACATGAACGATGATGACAAAGAGGGAACCGAAGGATCGCGCTCAGGCCTTTCTGACGCGGTTAAACGTGCGGTTTCAACCGCCATAGGGGCCGTGCTTTTGACGGAAGAGGGCATCCGGCATGCGGTGAGCGATATGAAGCTCCCCAAAGAAGCGGTCAGCTATGTGATCCAGCAGACCGAAAAAAGTCGCCGTGAAGTGATCCGTCTGATCACCGATGAGGTCAAAACATTTTTAGACAAAGTGGACATTGCGGGTGAAGTGCGCAAGGCCATGAGTGGCCTTCAAATCGAAGTGAAAGCCTCTGTGCGTTTCACCGACGATGGCGTCAAACTAGAAAAGCTTAAAGCTGGGCCGAGCAAGGAATAGGGTATGATCCAACAAATTGGTGTGGTGGGTGCAGGACAAATGGGGCGCGGTATTGCGCAGGTGGCAGCAGCCAATGGAGCCCATGTGCTTCTTGCGGATCAAACACTTGCATTGGCCACGGCGGGTTGCGAGGCCATCAAAACAGGCCTTGCGCGTCTTGTTGAAAAAAATAAAATGTCAGAGCTTGATGCAAGCCGCATTGTGGACTGTATCAAGCCATGTGGCGATTGGGCGCAATTTGATGATCGGGCGTTGGTGATCGAAGCAGCGATTGAACACGAAGCAAGCAAGTGCGCGCTTTTTACTAAACTTGACCGCATTGTGCCCGATGAATGTATTTTGGCATCCAACACTTCGTCGATTTCTATCACGCGTTTGGGGCAGGCGACCGGCCGTCCTGATCGTGTGATCGGCATGCATTTCATGAATCCTGTGCCGCGCATGGCCTTGGTTGAGGTGATCCGTGGCGTGTGTACCAGCGACATCACCTACGAACGTGTGTGTGCTACAGCCCGCGCCATGGGAAAAACCGTGGTGACCTCCCAGGATTATCCTGGCTTTATTGTGAATCGCATTTTGATGCCGATGATCAACGAGGCGGCTTTTGCGCTGATGGAAGGTGTGGCCAGCGCAGAGGACATTGATGCGGCCATGAAGCTTGGCACCAACCAGCCCATGGGTCCTCTCGAATTGGCCGATTTTATCGGCCTTGATACATGCCTTGCTATTATGGAAGTGATGCACCGGGATCTGGGCGACTCCAAGTATCGTCCTTGCCCGCTATTGCGCCGTTTGGTGGATGCAGGACGTTTGGGCAAAAAATCGGCCTTGGGGGGCTTTCACGTGTCGGTCAAGACCGTACATTGACGCTGCATACGTCTCATTCTATTTTTAAGGATCCTCATGGAAACGACTTTGTCCCAGGCCATTTTCAACGCCATCACGGTGTTGATCCCGATGCTGCTCTCACTGACTGTGCACGAGTATTCCCACGCACGCGCGGCGCGTCTTCTGGGTGATGATACCGCCAAGATGCTGGGCCGTCTTACACTCAACCCCATGGCCCACGCCGATATGGTGGGCACCATTCTTTTGCCGATGATGATCTTGGTCGGGAATGGCATGAGCACGGCAGGGGGCTTGCCCTTTTTTGGTTGGGCAAAGCCTGTACCTGTGGATCCAGGCCGCTTTCGCCGCACCATTCCCATACGCCAAGGCATGATGCTGGTGGCTTTCGCTGGGCCTTTGAGCAACCTTATTCTCGCGTTGATGTCGGCCGGGTGTCTTTCAGTTCTTGTGCACATGGACAGCCCCATGGCGGCATCCATGATTTCGTCGGTACAATTGATGTTTGGTATCAACATAGGTTTGTTTGTTTTTAACATGCTTCCGATTTATCCTCTGGATGGCCAAAAAGTGATTTTGGGCCTCATGGGCGGACCGACCGCGATCGCTTTTGAGCGATTCAGTCAGCGTTATGGCATGATGCTCTTGTTTGCATTGATTTTTTTGGGCCGTGGTTTGTTGCATACACCCATGATGTGGGTTGCCCATGGGATCCTTGCGATTTTTGGTTTGTGAATTTGTAGGGGCGGTTCGCGAACCGCCCGCATGGAGCACGTACGGTGATCGACGATCTCAAATTTGAACTGGCCGACGGCATCAAAATCCGGGTTGGCACCGATCTCGATCCCGCGTTGCCACGGGATTATATTCCCACACCCTCAAGCGGCCATGAATTGCATCAGCTGGATCTTGCGTCCTACGAGGGGCCCCTGGATCTTCTGTTGCTTCTTATCCGCCGTCACAAACTCGATATTTTTGATATTCCCATCGCCTTTATTTGCGAACGTTATCTTGCGTGTTTGGATGTGATGGAAGACATGCAAGTGGATATGGCCTCCGACTTTTTATTGATGGCGTCGGAGCTGTTGTTTATCAAGAGCAAGCTGCTTGTGCCGGTGTTGGCTGTGTCGGATGACGCCGAAGAAGAGGGCGATCCCCGTGCGGCGCTCGTGCAGCGTTTGTTGCAGTATCAGCAGTTTAAAGAAGCCGCCGAAGGATTTGAATCGTTGACGTGGCTTGGACGCGATGTGTTCTTGCGCGAAGCCGAAAATATTCCTGAAGCCGAAGGCATGCCCAAGCTTAAAGAAGTCTCTATTTTTGCTTTGGTAGACGCTTTTTCAGGCATGCTAAAACGGCAAAAGCCCGAAGTACGTCATCGCGTCTTGATGGAATCGGTATCGGTTTCTAAACGCATGCAAGCGCTTGCGTACAAGCTTGTGGGCGTTGAGGCCTTGCCGTTTTTTGAACTTTTTGCTGACTACCAACACAGTCGTTTGGAATTGGTCACAACATTTTTAGCGGTGCTTGAAATGACCAAGCTGCATTTGATGCGTTTGTATGAATCGGATACGGGTGAACTTTACGTGCATCCCATTTTTGGTGAAATTGATGATGCGCTTGCGCGCATCGGTGGATTTTCTGATGATGAGTATGGAACCACAGCAGCAAGTGCTTGAACTTGATCCCATGCACCATGAACTGATGGGCACGGTGGAAGCGGTGTTATTTGCAGCGGGTAGACCGCTTAGCATGCCCGATCTACGTCGCATCATCGCGCGATTGTATGAGAGCGGTACCGCCGAGTTTGTAGAAGAAAAGCTTGCCGCACTTACGACGGTGGTGGGCGCATTGATCGACCGCTACGCCAACGATAATTTGTGTGGCTTTGAATTGGTAAACATTGCCGATGGTTTTGCGTTTCGCAGTAAACCGCGATTTTCAGCGGCGGTGCAATGTTTGCGCGAAGAAAAACCGGTGCGTTTGTCGCGGGCATCCATGGAAACCTTGGCGATTGTTTCCTACCGTCAACCGGTGACCAAACCGGACATGGATGAGATCCGTGGTGTGGATTGCGGCGGTACACTTAAAGTATTGCTTGAACGCGATCTGGTGCGCATTGTGGGCAAATGCGAAGAGCCGGGTCGGCCCTTGTTATATGGCACCACCAAAGAATTTCTTACATTTTTTGGTTTGGAGTCATTGGCGCATTTGCCATCGCTGCGTGACATCGACGCGCTCGCGAACGCAGTGCCCGACGAAGTGGAAGACCGCGCGTCCATGCCGACGCTTCAAGAATTGCGTGCGGCCATTAAAAACTTCGATGAACCGGATATGAGCGCGATAGACGCACTTGATGCCGCTGTAACGGTATTAAACGATACCGAAGAGGGTGCAAGAACCGCACTGGGCACACAAGGCGTGGAATTGCCTGGTGGGAAAAAATCGGTCGATGATGATGCCGTGAATGCCGCGTGAATGCCTCGTTCAATTATTTTACGCGCTGCCAGCTCCATGTGTTTTTGTCGTCTGGTAACGAGCCTACCCAAATACGGCCTTTATGATCAATCGCTCTGCACACCGTGCGTAGGTTTGCCTGATCATCACAAAACGAAAAATCATATTGATTGGGCGAATAGTTGGTTCCAACCCATTGGGCACTTGCTTGTGCAGCTGTTCTTATATTGCTGCCTTTCATGCTCTGGCTAATTTTTGCTAAGAGCGCCGCAGAGGGTTTCCGTTTCCGGAAAAACCTAGGAAGGCTCCCACCGTTTATTTTCGCAAGAAAATCTTTGGGGTTCATATCCTCAAGTTTTGTTACTGCTGCTTGTCTTTGTACTGGCTGTACTTCCTGGGCGGGTGCTTGCTGTCTTTTTGCAGGTGCATCCAAGATTGCCCTAGGCCACAACGCCTCAGGGTCGTGCCGTGTTATTCGTCTTACGACGGGAGCCGCTGGATGTTGATCCTGTGGCGGAACGTCGATGATCAGATCCCGTTGATGCGTGAGCATCTGATCGGGTTCTTCAAAGGGTCTAGGAAGAACCGCGTCGTAGGTACGATCTTGAAAAGGGATCTCCTCATAGTCGTGAGGAGGGGCAGCGTCTGGAATGGGTCGCTTTAAGACATGGTATGCGGGTGGCACATTACCCGCAGGATCGGTCCAGCCAGGCGTGTGATTGTAGGTGCTCGACGAAGCCGATTTTGTTCTAGGGGCAAGTGGGGCGTAGTTTTCTGCAGAAGGAGGCCGACTCGCAGCAGGCTTCGATCTTGTTGGGGTACTGTACAGGTTTTCGGATTTCACAGTGAGAACAGGGCCGCTTGTCCTTTCTGCGGCGAGTGATTCAGCGACGATCCCCATGCCTTTGCCGTTGACGTTTGTTGCCTTCCAATCGTGCGTAATATGGATCACGCATCGTTTACCCTTTGTATTTTCACCGATGAGGATGATGGGGTTGTTTTCGTCTGGTTTTGCGCCTTTTGGGAGATACACGTTGAATGGTTTTGATCCGTCGAACAGTTGTGTCGCGTTTGATAGAAGGATGTTGTTTAAAATGCCCTGTAAATCTTCGCGGGGTGTTTGGCTCTGCAGGCTGCTGGTATTTTTGACGGACACTGTGTGCTGGATACCCGCAGCAGCATTTTGAATACTGAATTCGCTGGGTACGCGTTTGGGAGCCGCCTCACTGGGAGGTTGCATACAAGAAGATGTTGTCGATGGCTTAGGCGCAGCTTGTGGCGGTACGTTTTCATAGCGGCTTGCGGAATGAGGATCTATATTTTCCTTCTGAACCTTAACGTTATGAGAAACCCCTGATTCTGTGGTTTTAGGGGGTTTTGGGATCACATTTTCGTAACGGATAGTGCTCATTGGTACGCTCCAAGCAACGATATGTCTTGTTGAAGTGTACCGACGTTTTGGATTCTTTACGGGTTAAATATTCATAAGAGAAAAAAATAGTGCAAAATATCGAAATGCACACGTTTGAATACATATGGTGGCTTAAAGGTGCCCGATCCCCAATTTTTGCGCTATTTTTTGGCTGCTTCTGCGCCATATCCATATGGCATTGGCTTCATTCGGCAAGGTGCCTTTCCAAACAACATCATCGCGATCTCGGACAAAACCAATTGTTTTGTTTTTTTCGGTGTTGAAGCGGAAGTGTAGCGTAGGGCAATAAGTTCCGCAGCGTCCATTGGATAATGCCTGCTTTTGGAAGACGCGCCAATCTTCGTTTTTCTCTCGGGTGATAACGTTGAATGCATCAAGACTCTCATCGCGCTTGTTGAATATCGCAATGATTTGTTCATGAGGTTGGCTTCGTTCCCATCCTAAAAACCGTAACCATGATTTGGCATGCGCATTGACAGGTGGATGCCCTACCACGCGGGGCGGTGGCAGGGCTGGAGGAAGAGGTTCTGCAAGGATGCTTGTCGATGATTCGGTGTGAGGGATGATCGGCGCGTATTGGACGATTTTTTTGATATGAAGTGTTGGGCCTGGAGCATCACCGATTTTTCCAAGTGCGCGCGCCTCCGCAAATTGCAAAAAAATTTCTTCCACCTTATTTGCGATCAACAGGGTCGATGGTTGGGGCGGCATTTTTAGCAACAGAATAATGCGTTGTTCAAAAATATTTGTTCCCTGAATAATGATTGGATCGCTTTCGGTAGGGTGGTCGACGCGGGTGAGATAGACCGTATATGGTTTTGAAAAATCGATCCATCCTGCGGCATTCGATTGCAATACCGTGTTAAGCAGATCTCTAAAATAGAGTGTTTGATTTTCAGTGCGTGGGCAATTTTCAAGATGCTTGATTAAAATATCGTTGTCCCAGGTTTCACGGCCTCTGGAACATGTCATCTGGAATGAGCCGGTGGTAGTGTTTTCATGGATACGTAAGCGTTGATGCTCTTTAACTATGGCGATGATTTTTGGACTCGGTGTCTGGGTAGGCGACATGGGCGCGGTGACCCATGGGTTCGGCGATGGACCCGAAGGCCATAGCGACTGATAGTCACTCTGAGTGGCCGTTGGCTTGGCGCTCATATTGCGATGTTGCTCAGTCGTATTTGTTGGTACATCATCCACCGACCGAATTGATTGTATCCCAGTCACATTGTTCTCCTCATACTGTTCTTTTCTTTCTTATCACGAAGCGAAAGCAAGGTAATATGGAGAAGCTTCACTTGCGCGAGAAAGATAAGCATGCAGAAAAAAAGACCACAGTGGGCATTTTACGTCGTCACTATGGGTATTTCCATCGCGTTGCTGGTCGGAATTTTAAATATAGGTCCCGAAGCGAACGTTATCGCAGTCACAACCACGAAGTCACTGAGCTGGCCGGAGCTCATGCTGCAAGAATTCGTCAAGAACATGGAGGTTCCGTTAACGAGCTTGCTTATTCAGATCCTTGTTATTTTGGTCTTTTCTCGCATGTGCGCATTGGTTCTTAAGTTTATGGGCCAGCCGCAAGTGATTGGGGAAATGATTGCTGGCATTTTACTTGGGAAATCCGTGCTTGCGTTGATGTGGCCCAGTGGATTTGCAAGTCTTTTCCCAGAAAGTTCGATGCCACGACTTTATTTCTTAAGTCAGATGGGTCTTATCTTTTTTATGTTCGTGGTTGGTCTTGAATTGAAAATTGCAGACCTCAAAGAGCGTGCGTCGACCGCTATTTTGGTTTCGCATGTGAGTATCATTGTTCCATTTTTATTTGGGTCGCTCATTGCACATGGTCTTTATGAAAATTATGGGCCGGCGAATTTTTCATTTTCGTCGTTTGCACTCTTTATGGGCATCGCCATGAGCATTACGGCCTTTCCTGTTCTCGCTCGTATTATTCAAGAGCGCGGGCTTACGAATACGCACCTTGGAAGCATGGCAATCACGTGCGCCGCTGTCGACGACGCGACCGCCTGGTGTGTGCTTGCCGCGGTGCTTGGGATCGTGAAGGCAGGTACTGCAATTACCGCCGTGGGTATTTTGGCTTTGGCGATTGTCTACGTGATGATCATGTTAAAGATCATAAAGCCCATCATCTTGAAGGTGTTGCAGCCCGCAATGATTGACGGAAAATTCACGCGAGGCCAACTGGCCTTTGTATTTGCTGTCGTGCTTGGATCAGCCTTGGTTTCAGAAATCATCGGTATTCACGCCCTGTTCGGCGCATTTTTGGCTGGGGCGGTGATGCCTCAAAGTGTTTTATTGAGAACGAGTTTGATCGGGAAAATCGAAGATTTATGTACGATTGTTTTATTGCCACTGTTTTTTGCCTATACCGGAATTCGCACGCAAATCAGTCTTTTGGACAGTTGGTCGTCGTGGTTTATTTGTGGTGGTATTATTGTGTGTGCCATTACCGGGAAAATGGTCGGTTCTGCATTGGCGGCGCGGTGGTCTGGCGTGGAATGGCGTGAATCGTGGGCGCTCGGTGCGTTGATGAATACACGCGGCCTCATGGAACTGATTGTTCTTAATATCGGTTATGATCTCGGGATCCTTTCTCCTGAGATTTTTGCGATGATGGTTGTGATGGCAATCGTGACAACGATTATGGCGGGGCCATTGCTTTCGCTACTTAGTGGACCTGGCGGGGATCTTAAAACGTTCGCGTAGCACGTGCACAGGCGTTTCAAAATCTTTCTGGGGTTCCCAGGTTGCAATCAGATCTGTGTTCAATTGGGTACCGCGTGTGTATGCGGCAAGCCACAGATCGGGCTGGATTTTGTTTTTAAAGCTGGGCGCAGTGCTTACTATTTGTTGTCCTAGTTGAAATTGTAGAAGTGTAAACAAAAGCATTCCGAATATATCGTTCCGATGCATGCCGCCTTGAAACGCCGCGATCTGTGTTTCTTCTTCAACCGAGGTTCCGTATTCGGCAAGCACATGGATGCAGTCGTGGATGATGATGATTTCAGGAGGCGATCCTTGTTCTCCAGGTAGCGACAATTGGTTTGTACGAATAAATTTAAAATACCGATGACCCAGTGTATCTTCGGGCAATTGGGCGAGGGCTTGATAGCGTGCAGCCATTTTCTTATTGCCGCGCATGGCCATGAGGGCGCGTAGAATATGCCCTGGGGCGCGGATACCGTATTCGCGAAATATGTGTTTGATACGATCCATCGCGGTAAAACGTCGAAAGATATCAAGACGGGCGAGCATGTAATTGTCGTGGGTGATATGTTTAAGAACGCGAATGTTTTCGTCGTCAATATGCAGTGCTTTGGCGAAGTGACCCACCACTTTTTGTTTTTCAGACATCCCATGGCGACTCATCAAAGTCATCAAAACGCATCCACCGATAATACGTTTCCGAAACGCTTCATCGGTCACGATGTGCGCCAATTCTTCGGGTGAAATAGGCTGCAAATCATGCAGAGGAAACGACGTATGCAAAATATGTTTTTGGACAGCATTCAAATATTCTTTAGATGTATCGTCAAGAACCTTGTTCGCTGTTGCAACGGTCAATAAGGCTCTAAGGCCAGCATGGGCGATATGGGGTGGAGGAATGGGAAGCTGCATGGTTTCATTGTAACCCATGTTGCGTTGTTCTGTTACATACGTTACCAAAAACCTATTTTAAGGAGAGTCCTATGTACGCTATTGTTATTCCTCAGCTTTCACGTATGCTTGAAAATATCAATGGGTTGTTAAAGAAAGCCGCTTCCCACGCTGAAACCAAAAAATTTGACGTGTCTATTTTGCTTCATGCGCGTCTTGCGCCGGATCAATTTGCATTCATTCGACAAGTGCAAATTGCGTGTGACAACGCCAAGGGCATTGTGGCGCGTTTATCAGGAACGGTTGCGCCCATTCATGCCGATACTGAAAAAACAATAGAAGAATTGCATGCGCGTATTTATAAAACCATCGACTATGTGCGTTCGGTTCCGGAGGCTGCATTTGACGGCTGGGAAAATCGCCACGCCGAATTTCCGTGGGTGCCAGGCAAGTACCTTACGGGATTTGATTATGTTAGCCTGTATGCCATTCCTAACTTTTATTTTCACGTGACAACAGCCTATGCGATTTTACGGCACAACGGCGTTGAGCTTGGCAAAGCAGATTTCCTGGGTCAGTTGCCCTTTAAAAACACGTTATAGTTATTTTTAATAACACTTCCCATTCTTGACCTTGTCTTTTATTGCATTGATCTCTAATCATGGCAGACACACGCCGCCGCATCTTGGAGTACGTGCGATGGCGTCTTTGGAATCTGTGGCAAGAGTTCCAGCACAACGACATGAGTCAATGACCAGCGTCGATCTCGGTGGGAGTTCTCCGGGAACGCTTTCGGAACGAAATCTTTTTACGAATGTGCGTGCTGCCTCACTTCCGCATAAGGCAGATAAAGAGGCTTGGGGAAACTGTTCCCAGGTGCGTGAAGTGTATGAAGAATTAAAAGCACGTATTGAAGGTCCCCAGTTGCAGTTTGATAGGTACAGCAACCCCATTCTAGAAAAAGTAAGAGCTTCGCTTGCCGCAGGTGTAAGTATTACCGACGAAGTCCAGGCCATACGCGACATCGTGTCGTATTTTGAAGCCCATGCAGGACAGCCTCTGATCGATTCAAAGGTAAAATACAGGCTGCGAACACCGGAACTCTTTTCTGCGATCAAATTGTGCCAGATGCTAAAGTACAACCGCGATGCTTCAGCACTTACCGAAGTTTTTGTCCATGCAGATGCCGTTCGCATTGCAGGGTGCGATATTGCCGCGCGTGATATTTTTGTTCAGCATTGGCATCCCGTTGGTCATCCAAGTGGTCGTACGGTGGTGGTCACGCCGGGATATCAAGAAACAGGGCGCTGTTTTTCGGAGTTGGCGGCAGAGCTTACCAATCGTGGACATCATGTGTTTGTTCTGGATAACCAAGCGGCAGGGCAAACAGGGAAGGGCAATGGATCCATCGATTCGGGTTTTGGTCTCGCACGGGATATTGCAGCGGTGGCACGCTGTGTGGGACGCGATCAGAAATTGTCATTGGTAGGCAATAGCATTTGTGGCGGTGCAACGTTTGCGCTCATGGCTCTTCGTGCCGATGATCAATGGCCTCAATCATTGAACTTTGCAGATCCAGATAAAGTGATCCTTCTTTCCCCGTTTTTTGAATTGGCACCTGGCAATGGTTGGATCAACTTTTTAAGCAAAATCCCTCTTGTGAATCGTATCAGCATGCCAAGTTCAGGCATTCCTGTGCTGACCCGCGATCCAGAGAGCGCGCGTGCATTGAGTGCATGCATTGTAAAAGAAAATGTGGAGGTTCAACTTTCAGCCATGAGCGCGGCCAAAGATGATTTTGACTACGCACGACGAATTGCGCGTGAAAAAAGATTTCAATTTCCCGAGATCCGATCCATTCACGGAACGGGCGATACGCTTGCCTCATTTGAGGCAGATCGCGAGGTGTGCCAGAGCGTAGGTACAAAACCGCCCACTGAGAGAGATACATCAAATCACGTGCTCGAATTTGAACCTGATGTTTGCAAGTTTGTACGATATCATGTCGAAGGTGCTATCTCTTAAATACAAACGGCAACCTCTTATTCTTTTTTGCCTCGCCATCCGTGCAGCCAGCGTATCGGCGGGCACCAAGGCTTCAGGACGTGCAACGACAAATATAGGTCGCGTACGAATGATTTGTGATGGCGCAATGGTGCTCGGTCTCATTGGTGGTCATGTCTTCCTCCACAGGTGACATGGATACGGTGTGGGATGCATGATAGTTATCGGCAACGCTGGTATAAGGTGCCCAGTTCTGTTTCTCTTTTTTGAGAAAGCCCTTTTTATTCGCGAACGGCTCAATGCGTCGTATGGGCGAGCAACTAGGGTCCATCAGTCATTCATACTGGACATCGATCTCACATCATGTAACATTTCCTTATGACGCAAAGTGCTCATTTTTCATTGATTTTCATACTTTCTACGACGATTTGCGCGTGTACACACAATACAGAAGGTGGTTTTGTATTGGAGCCGCACGTGGGAACCCACGCCATGGGTTACCTCAGCACCACGTATGTGCCGCCGGAGAGCTCCACGGCATATCCGATCTCTATTTGGTATCCTGCGACCGTCACACCGAACGCCGCGCTTGCCCACTACAGCCTTGCTGGCAATGCTCAGGCATCCATATCAGCCCGTGCATACAGCAATGTGCCTGTGGCGCCCGGTACGTTCCCCATCATTCTGTTCTCCCATGGAAGCCCTTCAACGCGCATTCAATCGTGGTTTCTTCTCGAAGCATTGGCAAGCCATGGCTACGTGGTTGCTGCAATTGAGCACACCGACAACATCGTTTCATCGTTGTGTTCTTCTGGCGCGATACCGGCCATCACAACATCCGACCGCGCTGGAGAACTTGTTACACTTTACGCTGCCATCCTTGCCAACGCCGATGTAAAAGATCACGTGCTCTCGGACAACGTATCATTGCTCGGTCATTCGCGCGGTGGTGCCACCGCATTAACATTGGCAATCCAAAATACTGTATTAAAACAGAAGCTGAAATCCGTGGCCATCATGGACGGTGGCGACAATGGTGATGATACTCCCGATTATACAAGCGTCAAAATCCCCACACTCTTTTTAACAGCCAGTACAACGTCATTTCGACAGTGGGTTGCTGAGGCAGGAGAAAACATCAACTCAGGCGTATGCATGCAAGCCGTTTACCCAGGAGCAGATCACCAATCCTTCAGCAATGCATGCGGTATGCTGGCGGGCATACCAGAGACAGGGCTGACGTTAGATTGCAATGGAACCTCGACGACCATTCCCAAAGAAAACATTCAGTACGCTTACGGCGCGGAGATCACGTGCAGCAATCCTTCGCAGGAGACTGTTCATCGTGCGACCGCGCAATTGTTAACATCGTTTTTTTCTTCCTATCTCATGAATGATATGGTCATCACTTTGGATACGTGGAAAACAGCCTCCAACACGGCAAAGCTTCCGTGGCAACTGTTTGATTGTCAGCATATCAATGGTGACCAAACTGCTTTGCCTTAGGGCGTAACAATCGACGAACAACTGCATCCCGATCACAATCCCAAGCAGTGGGGCAATCCAAAGACGATTCCGATGCAGTTTTGGCGAGCAAAAACCGATGTTGCACATACGGTGGAACGTACAGATGGGTATCTTGTGGTCCCTCGTTGGGATCACGCACGGAAATATTTTCTGTGTGAATATTACACTGGAGCCTGGCAGTGCGCACTGCAATGGGAGTCGACCCGCGAACACAGATCACATCTTTTGAAAGACGGTCGTTTGGTGCATGGCACGCCGTCATCGCCAGATTCTGATATCATTTCTGATCATGTCATGGTGACGGCCATGCGCGGGAACGGTCGTGTTGAATTGCTTCCGGTTGATCTGAATCGTTTATGCTGACTTCCGATCATCTGGGATCCAATGGAATTTTGTTTGGGAGCTGATCATCTCAAGATCCTGCGACAAGATCTGGTATCGTTTTACCAATAGGTCTTCAAGCTATTCTGTTTTTTCAATCAAACGATTTGTAGTTACCAGTATTTTTGACCTCAAGCTTTGACGCGTTACTCTCAAGATCAAGAAAATTGTTGATCTGGAGGCCGAGGTGGTGGTTCGAAAAAAAGAATGGCGATGGGTTCTGTGCGTGTGCGTGTTCGGCTGTACCGTTGAGATTGCACCGTTTAACGCACAACCAACACCTGATGATTCATTATCGGACGTGCCGGATACAACCTGGGGTCATGGTGAGGGGAGTATGCCTGCGCGCGATAATGCCGATGTGGGTCGCAGCGGTGAGGAAACGCATTTAAGTTACTGGGGTCAATTTTGGAAAACGCCCGGTACCCCAGGGGTCACGGCTTATTCGATTTACGATACCACGGTGGCGGGCCAAATCATTAAGACAAATTACAACGCCAGCGGTCAGTCTGAAGGTGAGCAAGAGTGTCATTGGATCGTGGAGCATGTCGATGAAGCTTCAGTCACAGGCTACAACAGCTATTTGATTCTTCAAAATGTCACGGGCGGACTGTTTACCTATATTGCTGCTTATAAAGCCAGTGCCGTCTTGTACCTCTGTCCGGCCCATCAAGCGGATGGGACTGATCTTACTTTTGCGACGTACGATTTAGCCGTCGCCGCCATCGACACTGCCAAGGCCAGCGAAACGCTTTTAACGACCACGGGATGCAACAATACCACCACATTCACTGCAACGAGCACCATGGGTGAACCTTGGATTTTTACCACCGTGCAGAATGGTCCCAATGTTTGCGGCGATGGTATCGTGGGAGGAACGGAAGAGTGCGATGACGGCAATTACGTAAACGGTACGGGCGGCGATACGTGTTACAACACCTGCCGTTCTACAACGAGACCAGGCGGCTATGCCATTTCGGCGGGGGGTGAGCACGTCTGCGCTTTGTCGAATAACACGGCTCGTGATGTCAAATGCTGGGGTCGAAATTTCTTTGGTAATCTCGGATACGGTGATGCAGCAGGCAATGGGACGAGTGTGAGCGATAGCACAGCGACAGGCCATGTTCTTGCTAACAAATCGCCCATCGCCTTGGGTTGGGATACAGGAGTCACAACCCAATCCATTGCAGCAGGCGGAAGGCATACCTGCGCCTTATCGAGCGCTGGCGAGGTCAAGTGCTGGGGTGAAAATAGTGCTGGTCAGCTCGGCCTGAACAATCAAACCGATCTGCTAGCCCCTGGCAACGAAGTAACCGTTGGTACGGGTTTTGACGTTGTTGTCGCCATTGCAGCAGGGGGAGAGTTCACCTGTGCTTTATCAAGCGCTGGCAGGGTCAAGTGCTGGGGCTATAATAATGGTGGTGCGCTGGGACAGGGCAATACGACCAAAATTGGTGACGATCCAACGAGGAAAGTGGAAGATGCCTCGGCCATCGCTTTAGGCGCGGGTTTTGAGATTGTTATCGCCATTGCCATTGCGGCGAATGATAGTCATGCCTGCGCCGTGTCGAGCGGGGGTGCGGTCAAATGCTGGGGTATCAATAATTTTGGTCAGCTCGGACAGGGCAATACAGACACAGTGAGCGATGATGGTAATCCTGTTCTTGCCACCCTATCGCCCGTGGCCATTGGCTGGAGTTCAGGCGTTACAGCGGCCATTAACACAGCCGGAACGCATACCTGCGCCGTGTCGAGCGCCGGTGCGGTCAAATGCTGGGGTTACAATGGTTCTGGTCAGCTCGGACAGGGCAATTCAACCAATGTGAGCGACGATGGTTCTCCTACCATTGCCAGTCTGACGGCTGTCTCCATCTGGAGTCCAGGCGTTACATCGACCATTGCTGCAACAGGATATTTGTATACCTGCGCTTTGTCGAGTGGCGGTGCGGTCAAGTGCTGGGGTCTCCATAGTTATCGTCGGCTCGGATGGAGCTCTCCAACGCAGGTGGGTGATGATGGTGATCCTACCATCCTCAGTATAACGGCTATTAATTTTGGTTGGAGTTCAGGCGTTACAACGGCGATTACAGTGGGTAACGAATTTGCCTGTGCCTTGTCGAGTGCTAACGCGATCAAGTGCTGGGGCCGCAATAATTATGGTCAGCTCGGTCAGGGTGATACCACCGACAGGGGTGATACTTCTGGGACTTATTCAGTGGCAAGCACCTCCCCCGTAGCTTTTGGAAGCGGATGGTAGTGTGTCGTGTTATTGGCGCATATGCCGCAGCAAGCTGTGCTGGTACGTAATTGTTGACCTTCTGCTTTGTTGCGTTACCCTTAATAAATGGCGGTTCAAAGCAAAGGGTTGCTATGCGTTCTGTGCGTATGGGTGTTTGGTTGTACTGCTGAGGTTGCACCGTTTAACGCACAACCCACTCCTGAGGATTTATCATCGGATGCGCCGGATACAGGCTGGGGTCACGGTGAGGGAAGCATGCCTCCGCGCGATAATATCGATGTGGGTCGCAGCGGTGCGGAAACACATTTAAGTTACTGGGGTAAATTTTGGAAAACGCCCGGTGTCCACGGCGTCACGGCTTATACGGTTTACGATACCACGGTGGCTGGTCAGATCATTATGACGAGTTACGATTCCAGTGGGAATTCTGCAGGTGAGCAAGAGTGTCACTATATCGTGGGCCATGTCGATGAAGCGACAACCACAGGCTACAACAGTTATTTGATTCTCCAAAATGTGGCGGGTGGCGCGACGCCGTACACGTATATTGCTGCCTACAAAAACAGTGCCGTCTTGTACCTTTGTCCGGCCCGTCAAGCGAATGGAACAGTACTTACGTTTGCGAGTTCAGCAGAAGCATCCGCTGATATCGCTGCCGCCGACGAGGCCGATGAAACCAAGTTAACCACCACGGGCTGCAACACGGACACCAGGGACGAAGCCTGGACTTTTACCAGCGTGCAAGGCGGGTCCAATGTGTGCGGCGATGGTATCGTGGGAGGATCGGAAGAGTGCGATGATGGCAATTACGTGAACGGTGATGGCAGCGATACATGTTACAACACCTGCCGTTCTGAAACGAGACCAAGCGACTATGCCATTGCGGCGGGGCATACGCATACCTGCGCTTTGTCGAGCAGCGGCGCGGTCAAGTGCTGGGGTGACAATACGTTTGGTAAGCTCGGACAGGGCAATACAACAAATGTGAGCAATGATGCTGATCCTGTCCTTGCCGATCTGACGCCCGTGGCCTTGGGCTGGGCGACAGGGACGACCCAAGCCATTGCAACAGGAGACGCTCATACCTGTGCCTTGTCGAGCGCTGGTGCGGTTAAATGCTGGGGGTTCAATGCTTCTGGTCAGCTGGGTCAGAACAATACAACGAATGTGAGCAATGATGCTAATCCTGTCCTTGCCAACGTACCGCCTGTCGCTGTGGGCACGGGTTTTGGGACCGTTGTCGCCATTGCGGCAGGCACCAATTATAGCTGTGCTTTGTCGAGCGGTGGGTTGGTTAAATGCTGGGGGGGAAATGATTATGGTCAGCTAGGACAGGGCAATATAACTTACGTAGGTGACGATACATCGAGGAAAGTGGAAGATGCCTCGGCCGTCGCTTTAGGCGCGGGTTTTGAGATCGTTGTCGCCATTACAATAGGAAACTATCATACCTGTGCCTTGTCGAGCGGCGGCGCGGTCAAGTGTTGGGGTAACGGTGGGAATGGTAAGCTAGGACAGGGCAATTCAGACAATGTGAGCGCTTATGATAGTTTCCAAGCCAGCCAATCGCCCGTGGCCATTGGCTGGAGTTCAGGCGTTGTAACAGCGGCCATTGCAGCAGGAGAATATCATACCTGTGCCTTATCGAGCGCTGGCGAGGTCAAGTGCTGGGGTGCCAATACGCATGGTGCGCTCGGACAGGGCGATACAGTCATGGTGAGTAATGATGATGATCCTGTTCTTGCCGAGATAGATCCCGTGACCACTGGCTGGAGTTCAGGCGTTTCAGCGGCCATTGCAACAGGAGAATATCATACCTGCGCCTTGTCGAGCGGCGGTTTGGTCAAGTGCTGGGGTTACAATGCGTATGGTCAGCTCGGACAGGGCAATACGTACAAGGTGAGCGATGGTCATCCTTTCGATGCGGGTACTGATCCTGATACGCCTGCTGATGTTGGCGTTGATGGCATATCACCTGTGGCCCTTGGCTGGAGTTCAGGTATTGTTACAACGGCCATTGCAGCAGGACGGAGTCATAGCTGCGCCTTGTCGAGCGGTGACTCGGTCAAGTGTTGGGGTCGTAATCAGTCTGGTCAGCTCGGGCAGGGCAATATAACCAATGTGAGCGATGATAGTGATCCTGTCCTTGCCACCCTGCCGGTCGTAGCGTTTGGAAGCGGATGGTAGCGTGCGGCGGTCATGTGGGCGGTTGCTTCTTTCGCATCGCCTCAATCATGGCGCCGTTACGTATACATTAGGTATTTTTGACCTTCTGGTTTGCCGCGTTACTCTTGATCAATGAATTCGATGATCAGGAGGCCGAGGTGATGGTTCAAAGCAAAGGGTTGCTATGCGTTCTGTGCGCATGGATGTTTGGCTGTACTGCTGAGATTGCACCGTTTAACGCACAACTCACTCCTGAGGATTTATCATCGGATGCGCCGGATACAGGCTGGGGTCACGGTGAGGGAAGCATGCCTGCGCGTGTGCCTCATTTTTGATCTTCTGCTTTGGCGGGCCTAGGGGCTGTCGTCAAATTCATCCCTATGTGGTAGTCGAAACGTGCCGCGCGAGGCATGTTGTGGATCGTTTTTCACTTTCTGATGCTCAATAGGAGCGCATTTTTGACCTTTCTACCCGGACGACGAAACCGCAACAAGCAGTTCAACCAAGCTCCCCGAAGGTATTTGAAATTGAACCAATTGTTCGACGCCTATGTCAGAAGGAAAAGTCAGATTTTTGACAATCCACCCCGACCCTGCGGGGTTGTCGTCAATTGACTTGAAGTACGCATCGCCGGGTAAACATACAAACACGGGTTCTCGTCCGTTGAGCGCCGTCAAATTGTAGATCTCTAAATAGGGGCTCGGCGAAATAGCAGTAGATCCATGGGTTATGATCGCCATACCTGGCGCAGTCCGAGGTCTTGGCACAGGTTCTATGGATCCTATTGGCGCAGCGTTAACGATCACATTGAGTTTAACCCATTCGTAAGAATCCCCATGCTGATAGCCCAGCGAAACTTCTTGGATCTCGCAGAAGGATCCCACAGGAACATTTTTTGCTATCAGTGGGTAATCAGCATGGAGTACCGGATTTTTCTCAATATATGTTGACCGGCTTCCAGCGGTGTTCACCAAGCGAGGTGTGTTGTCGTTGCCGGAGATCCCTGGGATTGCGGCCAAATACAATGTGGCCGTGCGAGCATCATTGTGATGCCAAGAATCATACTCTCGCTCAAATTTCATCTGCGCGGGGCTGGCGGTGATCAAAGGCAAAACGATTCGTGGTGTGGCGTGCGCGCTAGGTATCGCGGATGACATAATTCCCCCATTTTTACTTCGATGCTGTGATGCAGTGTATTTTTAGACGGCATATCTGTTATCTGGAAAAGCAATGCAGTGTTGCGCTGTAATTACTGTCGTGTATGATGATCAGCGATCGTTTCTAAAGCACTTGACCCCGCACCGCCTCAATGATTTCCACCGCCATATCGTAACGACCGAGCGGCGGCATGATATAGGTTCCAGCGACGCGATCTTTCACGGACATCAAAGCTTCGATCGCAATGGCCACGCCCTCGCGTTGTCCCGCTTCACCTTTGCCTGCTTTGCGCATGCGTTCGTGAATATCTTCGGGGATGGTCATGCCGGGAATATGATTGTGAATGAACTCCGCGTTTTTGTATGAAGCAAGCGGAAGAATGCCCACCAAAATAGGTGTGTTGAGATCTTCGGTGTCGCGTAAAAAACGATCAAGCTGCGCGCCGCTGTACACGGGCTGGGTCATGATCAGGTTGGCACCGGCCTCTACTTTTTGACGCAAGCGCAATATCTCACGTTCATAATCGTGGGCCGCAGGTTCGGCCCCTGTGGCCAATACAAATTTTGTTTGATCCATGGATTTCCCTGCAGGATCCACACCACAGTTGTAGCCATGAAGAATGCGCAATAGTCCAATGGAGTCGACATCATAAACAGCCGTTGCATCGGGGTAATCGCCGATTTTTGGAGGATCGCCTGTGATCACCACAAGGTTGCGAATGCCCAACGAGTGCGCACCGAGCACTCCCGCTTGCAATCCAAGCAAATTGTGATCGCGGCAACAGACGTGAAGGATCACTTCGATGCCAAGCTCGCGTTCGAAATGCACGGCAAGCGCAAGGTTACTCATACGTACCGTGGCGCGTGGGCCATCGGCGATGTTGATCACATCGGCACCGGCGTCGGTCAGCATTTGTGCGGCTTGAAGCGGTTTCGCCAATGACAATCCTTGGCTCGGATTCACTTCAACACTGATTACAAATTGCTTGCCGAGTTTTGCACCAAAATTTGATCGTTGGTTGACTGGAAGGGGTTGCTTAAACTGCGCTCGGGATGGGAACGAAATCACAGGGCGCGTGTGTTGCGTAAGCATGCGCGAAGCCGCACTCACCCGCGCGATATGTGCAGGATTGGTGCCGCAGCACCCTCCCACAAGCTTGATGCCCGCTTGAAAAAAACGCCGCGCAAACACACCAAAATTTTCGGGTGTTGCAAGATAAATCAAACGGTCTTCGATGTTGTTGGGCGTTCCGGCATTGGGGATGGCAGTAACTGGCAAAGGGCCATCAAGCATCTCTTTGACAAGTTCGAACAACAACGCAGGTCCTGCGCAATTCGCACCGATGGCCGATGCACCCCATGCAGCAGCCGCATGGGCGAGATCGCGTGGCGCCATCCCGCCGTGAATAGTTCCATCGAGATCCGGCGCAATATGGGCGATGACGGGAATGGGTGTTGTCGATCGACATGCACGCACGGCAATTTCAAGTTCATCCGGCAGATGAAAGGTTTCGATGAACAACGCGTCACAACCTTCAGAAACTAAAATTGTAGCTTGCTCGGCGTAGGCATCGAACAGTTCGTTTTTGCGCGTGAGGATGTCATGAAGCGTTAAACCGGAAGGTCCCATGGATCCTGCAACATAGGCTGCGCCATCGGCCACTTGCCGTGCCACGTGGACACCCGCACGATTGATCTCAATTGTTTTTGCAGCGAGTCCGTGACGTTCCAAACGGACGCGATTGGCGCCGTAGGTGTTGGTTTCAAGCACATGGGCACCGGCTTCCATGTATTCGCGATGGATCCGGTAAATGAGCTCGGGTTGCGACAAATTCACTTCATCGAAATTGCGATTAACAAAAACGCCGCGTTCATACAAAAGGCTGCCCATGGCGCCGTCGCCAACCAAGCCGCCTTGGCCAAGTGCTTCGAGAAAGGGGAGATCCATATTGGGATGGATCATTAACCTAAGGTAAGGGCTCGTACAACAATAACCATTCGGGTGTCCGATGATGTTGAGATCAATCCGAAGGGTCACCCGTTTCAACTTTTTTCATGAACTGTCCACGGATCGCGGCTTTAGTCGTTTGATCTTGGATTGTCACATCTTTGTGTGGCAGCAATCCTTGTTCTTGGAGTTCGGGCACCATACTGACCACGGCTGAAAAAGGCGGTTGAAAATGACCGCTGTCATTGTTGAGGAGATTGATCTGGCTTAGTGATTCTTGTTTTTCATGCATAACCTCGGCCTCGCCCGCACAGTCGACAGGAACTTTGCCTCCAAAAAATTGGGAGTGATGCGTCGGCCGTTCTGGGTCGAACAGCGTAAATTTTCCAAGCCCTTTGGCTCCGGGCGGAGGTGTGTCGACATAGAGCGCAAGTTTTTTCGTGTCTGGATCACGTATGGCCACATATTTATGCGTCCCAGGCGGGAGCGGGATTGGTTTCATATCGGGACCACGGCGCTGGCACACACCACCCTTGCCATCGGGATGAACCCTGAGCTTATTAAGTGCCTCTTCAGACAAGCCAGCGTCATGTTTGCCGTAAATAGGATAAAACCCGTCGTCGCTATGATTTGGACCTTCTACCGCCGTTGTTAGCTTTTCAACTTTTCGTTGAAACATCTTAAAAGTAGGGGATGTTTTTATGCTCTCTTTGTTTGCGACCCCAGCCCCCACGATCGCAGTTGCTGTGCCTGCTAGAAATACTTTCACAAGAGATGCCATTAGATACTCCAAAGAGGTATTCTAATAACATTCTCTGATTTTCACCATATGTTTTTTATGGTAATGATTATCGATGTCTTCCATTTTATCGCATGCATTTAAATGTGTCGTTGGTGCTGGGGTGGTCGCATTGACGTTTGAATCGGCGATGGGAAATCGGAGAAATCGTGAGCCCTCCCCAACGAAGAATCCCGATGAGTTTTGCCCGATCTATGGAAAAATGGACCGGGGCTTGTCTGAAGAGGCACTTAACAAGCTCAGGGTTCATCCCGATGGCAAGGGCGGTGTGTGCCAACGCCGTGGTCCCGATATGAAACCAATCCCGCTCCCGCCTGGGACGCATAAATATGTGGCTGTGCGTGCTCCAGACACGAAAGAGCTTGCTCTTTATGTTGATACGCCTCAGCCGGGATCCCAAGGCTTTTGGAGTCATCCACTGTTTGATCCAGAACGGCCGAGGCATCACTCCCAATTTTTTGGGGGTAACGTTCCTGTCGCATGTGCGGGTTTCGTCAATGTGATACCGGAAACGCCACTTGTAACCAGTATGATTGACGGCATAGATAATAACAGTGGACATATTGTCCCGCCCTTTTGGGCGCTACAAAGACTGGTACCTGAGCTCCAGAGCGAAGGATTGCTGCCTGCCGAACATTTGAATCTCCAAGATGCAACGCGGGTGGCTGAGTTTCGTTCTAGGCTTATTCGCGAAGCTGAAAATGGTATGCCGTAGGGTCGTCAATTCCCGCGCGTACCTTATCCCTCTACACAATTTTTCCTTATGTAGGGGCGGTTCGTGAACCGCCCGATAAAACGTTGATTCAAAGACCGCAAGGGCGCTTCGCGAAGCGACCCTACTATGTAGTATGAAAAAATGAGTTGCTTTGTTTCAGATCAAACGGAAATTGTATTACGTGCTGACTGAAATTTCACATTGCTTCGGATCGAGTAGCCAACCCTCTTGCATCTGGAAATTTTTAAGACGTTCTTGGAAGGCACGCATGATGTTGGCTTGCGCACGGGTGAGTGCCAAGTGTGAATTGTCGGCCACAAGCGGATTCATGCGCTGATTGGTAGAAAACAGTGCTTGCAATGCACGACGTCCCACGGCCAAGGGAGGAAGACCTCCATCCTCAGGAACCATGGTCGGAATATATTGTGGATACGCCACGCCACATTTCCATGTCACGTTACCGACGTTTTCATGCTCAACCACCACCGTGTGAATAAGCATGGTCACAAGTTTGACCAGGTTTGCTTTATCTAAAACAGGTGCATAGCGTTTGATGCCGTTAGGGATATGGTCGTCAAGTGTCTTGTACCAATTGTTGGCGTGGACATCCTGTTGAAGGGCAGCGTCGCTTGGATAAATGCTGTCGATGTATTGTGTGGCGTAATCTTCAAAAATGTCCCAAAGGGCGCTGACATTGTTTTGATACGTATATGGAATACTTTTGTCGGTCATTTTGCGCTTTGTGGCGCTTTCATGAATATCCATGTCTTCGAGATAAAAACTTACCGCAGCCTCAGTCATGATCTGGATAATCGTGGTTTGGTTGAAACTGAAGATGCTGGGAAACACGGCCTGGTCACTGTTGATCAGATTGGGGATCTTGTCGTTGTTGGCGGCAATCGATTGATCAAAATGAGGATGAAGCAATCGGCGAAGCGCGTGCCCTGAAGGCAATGCGCTTGTGGCTGCCGCAAAAGTTCCAGCCACGATGAAGTGTGCGTTCAAAAGATGGCGTAGGACGGTCATGGATGTGCTCAAGGTGCACATGATCACTTTTTGACTTTTGTCCCAATCCGCGTCGCCTGGACGAACGCTCGTGGAACCCAATTCAATTTTATAGGTTTCCATCTGCTGGGTTTGTGCATTCCATTTAAGCCGTGCAACACCACCCAGTGTTTCTAGTCCATCCCTGGTGGGATAATTGCGCCACTTGGCGAGGTCTATTTTGTAGCAGTCGATGCCAGCGGCTTCATCGCGCGCGATGTACGCAGCGAAAGGACCATTGAGGGCCATCGCACCGGGCAAGTCATGGGGTCGAGCGATGATCGCGGGTCCTATTTCGGGGACGGGCATGCGTGTTCGGAATACTTCAGGGTAGACGAGGTCCATGTATGCGCGGGGATCTGCGGGAACACGTCCCACGCCAGGCTGATGCAGTGAGAGAACACCCGTTAATGCGCGAATGGTGCTGAATGTGAAAGTTTGCATGCAGCTGGTTTCAGCGGCGGGTGTGCGTGGGGTCACGTAAACACCAGGAATATCCATGGTGGGGTGGACATCGCCCAAAAGCGCAAGGCCAAGATTTTCGTCGCGGGGCAATGGGATCGTGGGCAGTTCTTTATCGAAGGCCTTTGTATATATCTTGTTCCAAATGGCCATGTTCGTGTTGAAACGAAAATGTCCCCAGCTGTTCTCCATGCGCTGCAAAATACCCGGATGATCGGACACAGGCTCAAGGCCTACGGGACGTGAGCCGCGGTGTTGAGGTTCGTGGATGAGAATCGCGGTTGATGCTGCAACAAGCGAGCGCAGCGCTGAAGGTTGCGCGTCTGAAGTGTGTGTGTCTATGACGCGTTGTGGGGGATTCGTTTCGAGTCTTGAGGTCGCAGCCATGGCTATATCTCACGTGGCAATGCGGCTCACGACACTATCGGCATGTGAATGAAAATGGTGCGTCGTATTTGTGGTTTTGCTGAAGAAGGGGTCCTATTGTGTTAAAAATCGCCATCCATTGTTTGATCGTTTTTTCTTCTTTGTCTGCTTTTGCTAAAGAGTATCAGGTTGCATTTTATTCAGATTTTGAACCTATTAGTTATTCTAGGAACAGAGACGCCTCATCGCCCGAATTTAATGAGCCGCAAGGGTATGAAATTGATCTTCTTAAGGCTATTGAATCAATTCCAGAATCAAGAATGACGTTTCGATATCATGGCGTCAAAGCGTGGGACAACATCTGGTTATCTCCGCATACCGATCCTACAATCGATATTGCCGTGGGTGGTATCACGTATGAAAAAAGGCGTGTTTTGGATAAAGACGGCAAACACGTGGTTGCTGCGACCCATAAAACATTAAATTTCAAACAATCGCTGTTGATGCGGACGAAAGATACTTTAGGGATCACAACCCATGCCGATTTAACATGTGCCTTTGTCGTTGGTGCTGTGCGAGGTACCACAGGGGAAACCCGATTTTTGACGCAATCGGGGATCATGCAAGATCTTGATCAAGGACTTCTTAAAAAAGGGATCAGCGTTATTTTGGACGATAAGAAATTTATCACAAGCGATGGCACATTGAGCATTTACGATCCTAAAATAAAAAATCGTTTGATGCTCATTCCGCCAGATTGCACATCGCCTGTCACAAAGTATTTTGTGGCCGAAGACACCATGATCCCAGCGCTCAAAGAGGGCCATATTGATGCCATTGCGCGCGGGTATATTGGGAACAAGCTTGTGGCCGACAAGGCCAATGGCGAATTTGTGGTGAATGCAATCTTTTCCCTCGAATGCCCCAAGAACGAAGTGACAACGTGCGATAAAAAAGAAGAAGCGGTTTTCTTTGTCAAACATGGCAATCAAAATTTGTTGAAAAAGCTCAATCGATACATCGATGAACTCACTGACCATGGCAAAATTGATTATGAGACATGGCGATTGAATAAGAAGATTTTTATGGAACGCGCGAGATTTGTCCGATAATTTAAAAAAACAAAGTTTGCTTTGCACATCCCTTAAACTGGTGGGAGAATGTGGCAATGGGTGGGATTTTGCCCTAAAAAGGTAGGCTGATGTTCCGCGGGATCCATGAGTTCAACATCGATAGCAAAGGGCGGACCACGGTACCTTCGCGTTTTCGTGAACTTTTGGCAGAAACGCAGGCGATATCACAGCCCACCTTGTTTCCACTTGAAGAATCAAAGCCCATAGGCGGCGAACAGCTTATGTTTTCGTTTATGGACCAATTTGAACCAGAACAACCCGTGGCTCAGGGGCCTGAACGGTCCGAGCGGATGATGATCACCACGGGCCTCGATCCGTGCCTTGTGGCCTACACCATGGAGGCTTGGGAGCGGTTTGAAACACGCTTGGCCTCGTTGTCGCAATTTGATCCGGCTGTGGTGCGGCTTAAGCGATTGTATGTGGCACCGGCCACCGAAGTGACCTTCGATAAACAAGGCCGCTTGCTTATTCCTGCCAATTTACGCGAATACGCAGGGCTCGAACATGATATCGTGTGGGCCGGCATGGTGACCACCCTTGAACTTTGGAGCGGTAAACGATGGAAAGAGCAGCGCGCGCAGGCCTTGGCCGACATTCAATCGGTGGCAGAAGCGCTGACCACGTTGGGCTTATGAGCACCTTTGTGGAGACGGATTTTTCCCATGAGCCGGTGTTGTTGCAGGAAGTTCTCGCGCAAGCGGCCCATGCGGGTGATGTTCGGCAGATGCTGGATTGCACGGTAGGTGGCGGGGGACATTCGGCCGCATTGCTCGATGCATTTCCGAACGCACGTTTGCTTGGCATCGATCGTGATCTCGAAGCGCTGAAAGCCGCAGGCGAGCGTTTGAGCGTTTATGGCGATCGTGTGACCTTGGTGCATGGTTGTTGTTCTGCACTTCGTGACATTTGTGAGGAACATGAAATCACACAGACGGTGGATGTGATGCTGGCGGATTTTGGCGTGTCGTCGCATCAAATCGATACACCCGAACGCGGATTTTCATTTCGGCATGATGGACCGCTCGATATGCGCATGGATCAAAGTCATGGCGAACCGGTGTGGTCGCTTCTTGAGTCTATGGATGAGCGCGATCTGGCTTCGGCCATCAAAGAATTTGGCGAAGAACGTCATGCCACGCGTGTGGCACGTGCGCTGATTGCGGATAAACCCAAAACAACAGGCGAATTGGCCCAGATCGTTCATCGGGTGGTCCCTTTTGCACGCGATGGCTTGGATACGGCCACGCGTACATTTCAAGGTCTTCGCATGTTGGTGAACGATGAAGCGCACGAAGTGGGATCATGGGTTAAAGCGGTGCCTTATATTTTGCGGCCTGGCGGTGTCGCCATCGCCATCAGTTTTCATTCAGGAGAAGATCGTTTGGTAAAACAGGGATTTCAAAACGACATGCAGCATTGTGTGTGCCCGCCGTCGCTTCCTGTGTGTTTGTGCCATGTCAAACCGGTTCTGGCATGGCTTGCCAAAGGGCCGGTGATGGCCACGCAGGAAGAGCTTGCACGCAATGTGCGTTCGCGAAGTGCGAAATTGCGCGCGGTGATTCGTCTTGGGGGATCGGCATGAGCCTTAGGATCCTACAAGGCACCCTGTGGACACTTGCATGCTGTTTTATGTTGCTGGCAGGACCCGTGTCGGCTTGCATCTTTCGTGTGTGGGTATTTCAGGATGTGTTTCGTTTGGGATATGCCTTGTCGGTGGCTGAGACAGGATCCAATCAACTTCAAGATGCGGTGCAAGCGCTTGAAGTTGAATTGGCATCACTGACATCGCCGGCTTATTTGGAGTCCATGGCAAAATCCTATGGACTGCGGCCTGCTGCTGCGGCCGAGCGCATTGCCGATCATGACTCGGCATTGGCCATGCAGTGGACCGGACATAAGGCCGGTCATGGCACGCCATAAAGACCATGTGAGGCGATCTGGCGTTGTGTTGTTTGCGTTTGTGGCCTGTTTGTTGGCTGTGGGCGTGCGTGCGGCGTATTTGCAAGTGGCAAGCCACGACAGACTCAAGGGTCTCGCCGATCGTCAGCATCAATTGGGTTTTCGCTTAAAAGCATGGCGCGGAAAAATTTTAGACCGACGTGGTCAAGCCATGGCCGTGTCGGTGGCCGTGCCCTCGGTGCATGCGCAGCCCCGCGAAATTTCATCGCCCAAAAAGCTCGCAGCCAGGCTTGCGCCTATTTTGAGCATGGATGTCCAGGTGTTAACGAAACGCCTCACAGGCAAACGCAGCTTTGTGTGGATTAAGCGCCATGTGACGCCCAAAGTGGCCGAGCAGGTGCGTGCGCTGGGTGAAAAAGGGATCAGCGTTACCGATGAAAGCAAACGCTTTTATCCCAATCGTGCTGTGGGAAGTCATGTGGTGGGTTTTTCAAATATCGACGGAAAGGGCTTAGAAGGCGCAGAATCGCAATTCAACGATGTTTTGTCGGGTGAAGCACAGATTGTTGCTGCCTATCGCGATGCGCGCGGGCAACATGTGTTGACCTCGGGCCTTGATGATAAGCCCAAAACCAAGGGCCAAGATATTCAATTGACCGTCGATTTGCGTTTGCAACATGATGTGGAACGTGCGCTTGCGGAGGCCGTCAAACGTCACCAAGCGCGCAGTGCCATGGCCGTGGTGCTTACCGTTGAGGGCGCTGAAATTCTCGCCATGGCATCGACGCCGGGATTTAATCCCAATCTTCCGACCCATGTGACGGCCTCTGCACGGCGCAACCGTGTGGTGACCGATGTGTTTGAACCTGGCTCAGCCATGAAGCCATTGGTGATTGCAGCGGCCATTGATCGCGGTGTGGCAGGACCTTCGATGCGTGTGTTTTGTGAAGAAGGCTCCATGACCATCGGTCGCTTCACCATTCGCGATTCCAAACCCTATGGATGGTTAACGCTGACCGAAATTATCGAGCGTTCTTCTAATGTTGGAACCGCCAAGGTGGGCATGGCTTTGGGACGCACGCGGCTTGAAGCGGCATTGCGTGCCTATGGATTTGGGGCACGATCCGGTATTGAATTGCCTGGTGAAGTGCAGGGACTTCTTCGTCCAAGTAAAACATGGTCGGAAGTAGGGGTTGCCAATATCTCGTTTGGTCATGGTGTTGCGGTGACCACACTGCAGCTAGCGTCGGCCTATCGCGTACTTGCTTCAGGCGGATCGTATTTGACGCCTACACTGCTGCATGCGGTGGACGGCGATGTTGCGCATTTGCCTTCGCGAACGCCAAAACAAATCCTTTCGGCATTGGCCACCGGTGCTGTGACCGAGATGATGCGCGCAGCGGTTGGCCCCGAAGGCACGGGCTTTCGTGCAGCCATTCCGGGCTATGCCGTGGCAGGAAAAACAGGGACAGCACAAAAAGTAGACGATGTGGTGGGTGGCTACAGCGATGACCGTTTTGCGGCTGTGTTCAGTGGTTTTTTACCTGCAAATCACCCCGATGTGGTGATTGCGGTGATGGTCGATGAGCCCCAAACCGAAGCGCATACGGGGGGCCAGGTGGCGGCACCTGTGTTTGCCGAAATTGCAGCGAGTGTCATGCGCTATCGGGGCGTGCGTCCTGAGGCCATATCGCCTCCAGAACCTGTAGATCCTTCGATTGTAACACCCCTGGAAGAAGTGGCGCGCCCCGTGGTAATACCTGCGCATCAACAGCCTGTGGCTGCAGGTCATGTGCCTTCGTTTGTGGGTTTGACGGCAGGTGAATCAGTTCGCCGCTTCAGTGCATCGGGTTTAAGCATGGCCTTGGAATTGAGCGGAACAGGTGTGGTGATCAAGCAACAACCGGAAGCAGGAAGTGTTGCGGCGAAGAGTGAACGTTTGCGATTGATTCTGGCGGAACGATAAATGAAATCTACAATCTTACTCTCGCAACTTCTCGCGGGTGAATCCGTGCAGATTATTGGCGGCGATCCTGTGATCACAGCGCTTGCGTGTGATTCACGGCGCGTGAAATCGGGAACATGTTTTTTTGCCTTGCCAGGCGCACGTTCGGATGGACAACAATTTGTGGCGCTTGCATTGCAAGCGGGGGCCGCGGCTGTGGTTGTTGAACCCGGATCATGCCGTGATGCCTCGGTGCGTGTGGAGTCCCATGAACGCCGTGCCCTGATGGCACGTATGGCATCTCGTTTTTACGGCGATCCCTCATCGAAAATGCGCACGGTGGGGATCACCGGCACCAACGGTAAAAGCAGTTGTGCATGGATCCTGGGCCAAATTCTCGAATATGCAGGAATGTCAAGTGCCATACTTGGAACGCTGGGTTTGATGTTTCGTGGCGTTCTTCATGCGGGGGCATTGACCACCCCCGAAAGTATCGATCTCATGGCGATCATGCACGACGTGCACGCCCAAGGGGCCGATGCTTTTGTGATGGAAGTAAGCTCTCATGCACTGGCGCTCGAGCGCGTGGCGGGTGTTTTGTATGACGTGGGTATTTTTACCAATCTTTCCCATGATCATTTGGATTTTCACGAAACATTGGATGCGTATTTTGACACCAAAGTGCGCTTGTTTGATGAACGCTTAAAACCCGGTGGGAAATCGGTGATCAATGGCGATGATCCACGGGGTGCGTTGCTTGCGGCGCGTCTCAATGCGATCACCTATCGTGCATCCGAGGCACAACACGTATCTATTGACGGGACAGGCATTCGTGCGACGGTGCATGGCACGGCATTTCATACACCACTTCTGGGACGATTTAATCTCGACAATGTGCTTGCGTGCATTGCCGCAGCGCAAGCATTGGGTGTTTCGTTGGATGTTATTGTGGAGGCATTGGCCCATGTGCGGGCGGTGCCGGGGCGTTTGCAGTCGGTAGGCGGAAAACCGTTGATATTGGTTGATTATGCCCACACGCCCGATGCCCTTGAAAAAGCGTTGCTAGCGAGCAGGCCGCTTGGAACGGGACAATTGTGGTGTGTGTTTGGATGTGGTGGCGATCGGGATCCACACAAACGATCGATCATGGGCGATATTGCATCGCGGCTTGCTGATCGTGTGATTATTACCAATGACAATCCACGCAGTGAAGATCCGATAAAGATCGCAAAAGCCATCGCCGCAGCTGCGCCCCGTGCACATATTGAATTGGACAGAGCACGTGCTATCGCCATGGCGGTGCATGATGCCGCAGAAAATGACGTGATATTGATTGCCGGCAAAGGCCACGAGAATTACCAAATTACAGGCGCTGTGACGCGGCCCTTCGACGATGTCAAAGAAGCCACTTGCGCTTATCAGGAGCGAAATAATGTATAAATTGCATGATGCAGCCAAGGCGCTTGGTTTGACACTTTCTTACGATGATCGTGACGTGGGACCTGCGTGTATCGATACGCGCAAATTAAAAAAAGGCGATCTTTTTTTTGCCATGCCGGGCGAACATGTGGACGGCCACTTATTTGTAGCCAAGGCCGCACAATTGGGCGCTTGTGCTGCGGTGGTGCGTACCGATGTGGCACTTTCTGCGGATGTCCCCAAAGATTTCCCACTGTTGAATGTGAATGATGTGCTTGTTGCTTTGCAGCAACTCGCACGATGGTGGCGTGATGCCCACGATGCACCGGTGATTGGTGTCACAGGTTCGAACGGAAAAACATCGACCAAAGAATTAATCGCCATAGCCCTTGGTGTGCGCGGCAAAGTGCACCGTACGGAAGGCAATCTAAACAATCATATTGGCATGCCTGTGAGTTTGCTTGCCTGGCCACAAGAGGCATGGGCGGCAGTGCTCGAGATGGGCATGAGTGCACCGGGAGAAATTGCAACGCTTGCGCGTCTTGCACGTCCGACGATTGGGGTGATCACCAACATTGCGCCAGCCCATTTGGGTCCTATGGGTTCTGTCGAAGCGATCGCTCGGGCCAAAGGCGAAATCTTTGAATCGCTTCCCGCAGATGGCATTGGATTTGTTAACTTGGATGATCCGTATGTGTGTTCCATTGCGGAACCGTTGCTAGGAGAGCGCAAACGCATCACATTTGGGCGCGACCCAATGTCCGATATTTGTATTGTGGCCACGGAGATTGAAGCGTTGCAGACGCGCATCGATCTCAACGTCATGGGAACTCCAGTGCATGTCGATTTACCTTTGTTGGGACTTCATTTTGCATACAATACCGCCATTGCTTTAGGCATTGCTCACGTGCTGGGTGTGGATGTTGCGCATTCGGCCCATGCCTTGTCGACGGGCAGTGTGCCGGGCGGCAGGATGCGTGTGCTTCATATTTCCGACGGTGAGGTGACGCTCGTCGACGACACATACAATGCCAATCCATCGTCCATGGTGGCAGCGCTTACAACGATTGGCGCAATACACGTCGAGGGTGAGCGGATCGCCGTGTTGGGAGATATGCTCGAAATGGGTCCAGAGTCTGCGAAATACCATCATGACGTGGGACGCGAGGCGGCTCGCGCGGGCTTTACGATGATTTATGGCGTTGGCGAACGCGCGGGGGATATTGTTGAGGGCGCCAAACAAGGCGGTGCGGATGGCCTTGTTTGTTCTAGCACCGATGATGCAATCGCCAAACTTCTTGTGACGATGCACTTTGGTGATTGGATACTGTGCAAAGGGTCGCGTGGGATGCGCATGGAACGGGTGGTTCAAGGTCTTTTGGAGGCGGCGCCATGATTTATCATCTTCTCAATGCATTGACGGATTCGGTCGGAATTTTTCGCGTGGTTCAGTACCCCTCATTTCGCGTACCCGCCGCGATGCTTACGGCATTGGTGCTCATGCTTTGGTTGTTTCCTGGCTTTATTCGACGCCTGCGCGAATGGCAGCATGGCGTTTCCAATGTTCGTGAAGATACACCAGAGCGTCATCAGGTTAAAAAGGGAACGCCCACCATGGGCGGCTTGTTTGTTGTCGGTACGGTATTGCTCACAACACTGCTTTGGGCCGATTTGAGCAATTTGTATGTGTGGAGTGTTTTGATTGCTCTCACCGGATTTGGGGCCATCGGTTTTGTCGACGACACGCGTAAAATAAAGCATCGCAATTCCAAGGGCCTTCCTGGTCGCTCAAAATTATTAATTCAAGTGGTTATCCTGTGTTTTATCGGTGTCCTCCTGTGGGCAGGCGCAGGGCCAGACTGGCCAGGGCCTCAAGTGCTCATTGACACGCATATCACCGTGCCGTTTGTTCCCACGCAATGGTTTCATCCTGATCTCGGATGGGCCTATCCGCTTTTCGCGATGTTTATTATTGTAGGCACATCCAATGCAGTCAATCTGACCGATGGGTTGGATGGACTTGCCATCGGTCCTACGATTGTGAGTTCGGCCACATTTCTTGTGTTGGCCTACGCGGCAGGACTCGTGCTCCATTTTTCCACAGGCGGCGAATGGGCGGCATTTAATGTCGCCGACTATTTACATATTCCCCACGTGCCGAGAGTCAGTGAATTGTCGGTGGTGTGTGCAGCCATGGTGGGAGCAGGCGTAGGCTTTTTGTGGTTCAATGCATACCCAGCCTCGGTGTTTATGGGTGATGTGGGCTCTCTTGCGTTGGGTGGTGCACTTGGTACCATCGCCATACTTACAAAAAACGAATTGTTGAGTGCGGTGATCCATGGCGTCTTTTTGATGGAAGCGGTCAGCGTGATTTTCCAGGTGGCGAGTTTTAAACTCAGAGGAAAACGCATTTTTCGCATGGCGCCCATTCATCATCATTTTGAATTGAAGGGTTGGGCCGAACCTAAAATTATTGTACGATTTTGGATTATCTCCATTATTTTAGCGCTCATTGCTTTGACCAGTTTGAAGTTGAGATAACAGCATGGTGTTTCAGCTTTCGACCGATCGCCTTGATGAAATTTTGTCTCAAGGTTCTGGGGCGGTGATTGGGATCATGGGACTCGGCGTTTCGGGTCTGGGTGTTGCACAGGTTCTTTCGTCGCGTGGATTAAATTTTATTGGATTTGACGAGCGTGATATTTCGCTGCCTTCAGATCTTGCGTCACATTGTGTGGGGATGGTGCGCAGCGATGCTTTGTCTGCCCTAGGCGGTATTTCTGCGTTGTTTGTCTCGCCGGGCGTGGCGCTTACCCACGAACTCGTGCAAGAGGCGATGAAACGCAACTTGCCTGTTTTTGGTGAGCTTGAAATGATCGCGGATTGCGGTGTGCCTTGCATTGCGATCACAGGCACCAATGGCAAAAGCACCACCACGGCCCTTGTGGCGGCGTTGTTGCAGGGTGTTGGTTTTGATGCACGCATTGGCGGTAACTTTGGAACGCCCATGGTGTGTGTTGCGCAAGAACCCAAACCCAACACGGTGCTTATCCTTGAGCTATCGAGTTATCAGCTTGAAACCAATACACGATTTCGGCCCGATGTGGCGGTGATACTTAACCTCACGCCGGATCACTTGGCGCGCCACAAAACCATGGAAGGCTACGCTGCGGCGAAAGCGCGTATTCTTTGTGCACAAACAGAACATGATGTTGCCATTTTAAATGGCGATGATCCGTTGGTTTTGGACATGGCCAACGAGACACGCGCGAAGATCCAAACATTTTCATTGAAAGATGTAGGGGCGGTTCGTGAACCGCCCTTGCCCGAACATCCTCAACTTTTGGGTGAGCACAACAGACAAAATGCCATGGCGGCTTTTCTTGCGGTGGAAGCGTTGTTGTTGAAATTGCATCACCCAATCAACATGAGCGACTTACACAAATTCTATCTCGCATTTCCAGGACTTGAACATCGCATCGAACATGTGGCGACTGTGAATGGCGTGCGATGGATCAACGACTCCAAAGCTACCAACGATGATGCCGCAGCGGTGGGGGTGCGTGCTGTGCCTGGGCCTCTTGTGTTGTTGCTCGGCGGACGGGACAAAGGCGCGGGCTACGCGCAAGTCCTTGCGGCAGGCCACGGGAAATTGCGTCATGTGATTGCGTTTGGTGAAGCGGCACCCTTGGTGATGGATGCATGCCGTGGTGTGTGCGAGGCGACGCATGTGGCATCGCTTGCGGCTGCTGTTTCTGCCGCATCAACGATTGCCAAATCTGGCGACGCAGTGTTGCTTTCTCCTGCATGCTCAAGCTTTGATGAATTTAAAAATTTTGAAGAGCGGGGCCATGTGTTTAAGTCGTTGGTAGGGGCGTTGTGAAAAGGGCGGTTCGCGAACCGCCCCTACACGAAGGGTGGAGGGGCTATGGATGACGTTGACATGGATCCTGTAGGGGCGGTTCGCGAACC
>SXGR01157523.1_pt1 | contig 42469 bp, 46 predicted proteins | sample 3174711 | NCBI WGS metagenome assembly SXGR01 (sample SAMN11356860, study PRJNA531348) | freshwater metagenome | isolation source: freshwater sample F1-60 | place: China: Fuxian Lake, Yuxi | collected 2017-12-25
GAATTATCATGACACTGTTTTTCTTTTGTAGAGTATTTGGTCTATTTTTGTTCTTTTGTTATGATTGTTAGTGTAGTGGACCGGGAGGGATTTGAACCCTCGACCTTTGCGGGAAAATTTCCTTACGCAGTGTGAGTGCGTCATCCTAACCACTAGACAACCGGTCCAACAAAATTACAAAACAAGCATCTTTTTTGTCTTTAGGTTTGACGTGATATCATGATAACCTTGCCCTTTTCTACTGAAAATCAAAAACAAAACATGTCTTTACATGACTTTGATGCACTAGTTGAACGAATGCAACTGGCATTTGACTATGCAGCAAATCTGGGCCAATATGTTGAAGCGGCAAAGGTGCTTTATCAAATGAATGACCAATTACCTGATGACTTGCAACTGAGTCTTGAGGAACTGGAAAACGAAAGTGCTGTAAGGCCATTTATCTCTCAATATCAACCAAAGATAAAATCAGCAATTGTACAATACAGGCAAAGATTGATGAATTTCTAGTTCTACTTTTTGACGCCGAGGTTTCTGTTCTTTAATCGCAAGTATGGATTTCTGCATTTTCTGCATCTAGTTGCATTAATGTCGTTTCTACATCCACAGTTAAAGCACACCTTCATAACTAGACGAGCAGTTTGTGCGATGCGTTTTTTCTCCGGATCTGTGATAGGCATTTAATTTTCTCCTTAATCTCTCTCTTTTATTCTAATCGGATTGCTGCATTTTTCCTGCTAATAATACAGGTACTTGAGAAGGTCTCTTTGCAACTGGTATGTTTGCCTTGTTAAACATGGAGACTTTGGATTCTGCAGAACCATATGTTCCCATTACTATTGCACCTGCATGACCCATTCTCTTTTCTTTTGGTGCTGCTCTTCCTGCAATGTATGCTACAGTTGGCTTTTTGAATCCAATGTCTATGATGCGCTGAGCTAAAATTTCTTCTGAATCTCCTCCTATTTCTCCTACTACTACCAATCCTTCCAAGTCTGGAATGTCTTTGACCATCTCAAATGCATCAATCATCCGTGTCCCATTAATTGGGTCTCCTCCGATTCCTATAGTTATTGACTGTCCAAATCCTGAATTTGTTAATGCATCAGAAATCTCATAAAGTAGCGTTCCGCTTTTTGATAACACTGCAATCTTTCCTGCTTTAAATGGTGTTGGTGGCATAATTCCTATCTTGATTAATTCTGGAATCATTATTCCTGGAGTGTTTGGTCCAATAACTACGGCTCCTTTTTTGTTTGCTAAATCTAAAACTTGCATTGTGTCTCTAACTGGAACATGTTCTGGTATTGCCACTAGCAGTTTAATTCCTGCATCCAGTGCTTCTTTTGCAGCACCCAAAAAGAATTTTGCCGGGACAAAAATAATTGATATCTTTGCACCGCTTGTATCTACTGCTTCTTTTACAGTGTTGTAAATTGGAACCTTGTCTTCAAATTTCTGTCCACCTTTTCCTGGAGTGACACCTGCAACAATGTTTGTCCCATATGACATCATGTTTTTTGCATGCAATGACCCATATGCGCCTGTGATTCCCTGAACAATCACACCTTTTTTCTTGTAATCTGAATCTTCAGGACTACCTCGTAATAATTTGAAAATGTCAGTCATTTTTTAATCCCCATAACTGCTGCATTGATTGCATCTTCTACAGAATCATAAATTTTGGTTCTGGATTCTTTTAGCATCTCTTTTGCTTTTTCTGATTCCGTTCCTTTTAGTCTTGCAAATACTGGAAGATTGATTAGCTTGTCATCATATGCTTTAAGAAATGCCTCTGCAACTACAGTTGTTTTTACAATTCCTCCGTAAAGGTTAACCAAAATTCCTTTGACTCTATTCATTTTGCTAATCAAAGTAAGTGCTTCATAAACTGATTCAGTTGTTGCACCTCCTCCTACATCTAGAAAACATGCTGGCTTGCCGCCGTTATCTGATAACATGTCTAGTGTAGACATTACCAATCCTGCACCGTTTCCAACAACTGCAATGTCTCCATCTAATTCTACTAGTGAGAATCCGCTTTTTTCTGCTCTTTCTTCAATCTCTGTTTTTTCTTGATATTTTTGCAATTCGTCATGTCTAAAGTTACTGTTATCATCTGTTACAAATTTTCCATCCAATGCCATCAAAGAACCGTCTTGCATAATTGCAAGTGGATTTATCTCTGCCAACTCTGCTTCTTTTTCAACTGTGAGTTTTGCTAGCTTTTGTAAAATATCTACAAAGTCATCTGCTGCCTTTCCATCTAATTTCATCTCTTTTGCAATCTCTCTTGCAACTTGTTCTGAAACATCTCCAAGGCCGACTTCTCTTATTATTTGATTTTTAACTGATTCAATTTCGACTCCTCCTTCAGGTGATGCAATAATTGTGTAACATCTTTTTGAACGATTCAAAAACAATGACAGATACAATTCCTTTTTGATATCTGCCATTTTTTCAAGTAAAATTGCTCGTGCTTTTTCTCCTTTAATTGTTAAATCTAAAACTTGAGGGTACTTTAGATCAAACTCGTCATCATTTTGACATTTTTGAATGCCTCCTGCTTTTCCCCTACCTCCTACTGGAACCTGAATTTTAATTACAAATGGATATCCTAACTCTTTGGCATGCTTTCTGCCTTCTTCAATGGTTGTTGATGCCTTACTGGGAAGAAGATTGATTCCGTACTCTCTGAATAATTCTTTAGCTTGAAACTCTAGTAAACGCATGCAAAAACCCTCGATTTTACGGTCTTTATTAATTATGATGCTAATTTAGCTGCTCTTCAAGAAAATCAATTACTTGTAAAAACCGATCACGACTTTTTCTTAATAGTTCCTGTGGAAATTCTTCAATTGTAAAAACAAACTGTTGATGAAAACTTGGAACTAGTACTCCGCCAGATGTTACTAGTTGTTCAATCACATAATCTTTGGCAAGTGTACATACAATTTCTTCATAGGATTCTTCTTCTTCTTCTAGTGTTTGTCTATACAATACAATTGGTTTGTTGGTCTTTGCAACAATCTCTGAGCCTTTTTTTAACAGATCTGTTAGATGTTGAATTTGCCAAGCATCAAGACTAATCTGTTTTACCATGTAATCGTTACGCGTTTTTTCTATTTATGATGCCTGATCAGCTAAAAGCTAACCAGTTGGTTCATTTTTAATTAAAAGAAAAGAATGTGATCTGGCTTTTATGCCATATCAAGTGCTCTAGAATGTTTTCTGGTATGTGGTCTTTCTCCAGAATATTTTCTTCTCATGTGTCCTGATGGCCTTCCATAGATTAATTCCAGGAACCATGACTCATGTTCGATCTCTTCTGCCAAAATGTCTTTTGCAATGTCGTATGTTGTAGGATCTTTTCCCAAAGTCATCTTGCAGACTTTGTCCCAGTTGACAATTGCGCCTTGTTCGGCTTTGAGACATTTTTCTAGTATTGCCTTGTGATCTGTTGGATTTGCTGGAAGCTGTAGGAACTCACATCCTGACATTTTGATGAATTCTGTTGCATCATTTGGGAGAGTACCACCTAATTGGTATATTCTCTCAAGGCATGATTCAAAGTGACTAAGATCTTCTAGTCTGGCGTCCTCGATAATTCCTTTGAGTCCTTCTCCTTCCAAGCCTGTACAATGTGCTCTCAAATTGGTGAAATAGTAGTAGGCAGTAAATTCTACTGAAGCATTATGAATCAGTATTTTTTTTAATTCCTCTACATCCAAGCCGTTTTGTTTTAGAACATTGATTCCAACCACAGTTGGATTTTTTGATTCGGACATGTCTGCTTGAATTATTTGTTGTAATAAAAATATTGCATTTTGAAAAAAATAATTCTAGATAAAAGGTAAGATTGCAATGCACTTATCTGATAATTTAATGAGTTATTCCACGGAGATTCTTATCTTTTGACCGTCAATATCGTCATCTTTGTATTCTTTACATGACTCTGTAAAATTTACCTGCTTTACTCTAACTAAAAATGCCAATTCTTCTGATTTTTCTTTTATCATTTCTAATGACTCATCATCTAAATCAAGTATTGATGCAACACCAAGTATGTCTGTTGGGTTGTATCCCCTCTCTTTTCTTAATGTCTGTAATCTTCTGGCAATGTCTTTTACCAACCCTCTTGCCATCATCTCTTTGTTTCTTGAAGTAGATATGAATACAATGTAGTTGTCTCGTTTTGACATTGCAAATTCTTCACTTGCATCAAAATCTACTATGAAATCTTCTTTATCCAATGATATTTTCTCACCATCAATTTCGTAATTGAACTGTCCTTGTTTTTGGAGCGCTGAAATTATTTCTTCTTTGTTTGTTTCTGAAAATATGTTTACAAGTTTTCCCATGTGCTGTTTTGCTTTAGGTCCAATTCTTTTTCTTTCCAATTCAACTATTGATCTAAAAGGTAAGTTTAGCTGCTTTAACTCTAAGATTTGTTCTAATCCAGAATCTTTTTCTGTCTCGAAAATTGTAAATTTTTCCACATTAAGCTGTGACATTAACAAGTGCGAAAGTGATTCTAGTTTCTGCTTCTGACCCTTGTTCACACAAATCAATGCTTCATTTAATGGCCATCTGCGCTTTAGTTTTCCCTTCATTCTAGCAGCAGATGAAATTGAGACAATGTCTTTCATTATATCAAATGATTCTTCAATTTCTTCGTTGACTAGTGTCTCTTGGTATTGTGGCCATTTGTCTAGCAAAATACTCTTCTTGCCATCAAATACTGTCTGGTAGAGGTACTCGCTAGTAAATGGACAAAGTGGATGAATCAAAACATCTAGCGTCTTAAGGACATCCCTTAGTATTGCATAGATTGCAAGTCTTCTGTTCTTTTTTGACTCGTCCTCATCCCATAATTCTCCTCTGGTAATTGGAATGTATATTTGACTTAGATTATTTATGATAAAATCATCCACTGCCTTTGCAGCCTCGTGAAATTTACATACCTCGTTGCGTTCTGTTGTTTTTTTGATTAATTTTTGTAATTTTGATAAAAGCCATATGTCTGGTGACGTTAGCAATTTGTTTTCTTTTGCCCATGAAATTGTTTTTGTCTCATCAAAATTATCATACTCACTATTTTGTTTAAAATACAGATGCAAATTAAACAGTGTATTGAGTACTTGATACGGTCTTGACATTAATTCATCAGTACTGAAACTAAGGGGCTCTATCGGACTTGCCTTCCAGATAAAATAAAATCTTATCAAATCAACAGGATATTTTTCAAGCAATTCTGCGCCGTCTATCACATTTCCTAAACTTTTGCTCATCTTGCCTCCTTTCTCATCAAGTACATGACCTTGAAACAAAAATGACTTGAATGGTGGAATTGGTCCGTTGTTTAAGATCACATTTTCTATCAATAGAGTATATGCCCATCCTCTTGTTTGATCAATACCTTCTGTGAAAAATGGTGCAGGTATTTCTTTTGAGTACTCTTCATCTGTTAGCGATGAATATGGTGCTGAACCGCTATTGTGCCATGTGTCTAAAACATATTCCTCTCTTTTTGTATTTGTACTGCTACACTGTTTGCATTTTATTGTAATGTTGTCAATCCATGGACGATGCAATTCGAAATTTGGACCATCCGGTAATTTTGTTGCAGAATCTATGATCTCTTTTCTTGTAAAAAACCAATTTTGCTTTCCACAATCGTTGCATATCCAAATTGGTAATGGGCATCCCCAAATTCTCTCTCGAGATATACACCATGGGTGTCTTTCTTTGATAATTCCCAAAAATCTGTTTTTTGGCTGCTCAAAAAAGTACTCTACGCTTTCTGCTGCATTGATTGCTTTGTCTTCTAGTCTGTCCAATTTGTAAAACCAGCCTTTTCGTGCCAACCACACAATTGGATGGTGAGACCTCCAACATAGTGGGTATTTGTGCTTGATTTTTCCAATTTTTACCAATGCATTGCATTCTTTGAGATCTTCTACAATTACTCTGTCTGCATCTCTGACAAACATTCCCTCGTATTTTCCAGCCAAATTGGTAAATTTTACCTGATCATTAATGGGACTGAATACCTTGACTTTTCTCTTGTTTGCAATTTTGATGTCCTCTTCTCCGTTTGCAGGAGACAAGTGAACTAGACCGCTACCCGTTGTAATTTCTACAAATTCTTCTGATACTGCAATATGAAAATTATTTTCTTTTGCACATTCATCTAGTCCTGGAATTAAATCCAAAAGTGGATGGATGTATTTTTTCCCCTCAAATTCTGAACCTTTTGCTGTTTTTACAATTTCATGTTTTTCGATATTTACTTCTTTGAAAAATTCTTCCAGTCTTGTTTTTCCAATAACCCATGTCTCATTTTCTACTTTGACATATGCATAATCTTCTTCTGGATTCAATCCGACCATTGCATCTGTAACTAAAGTAAATGGCATTGTGGTCCAAACAATCAGATGTGCATCTTCATCTCTGAGTTTGACCTTGTAGTATAATGACGGATCTTTTACTTCCTCATACCCTTGGTTGACCTCGGCATGACTAAGTGATGTTTGGCAACTTGGGCAATATGCAATTACTGTAAAGTCTTCTTCCAATATTCCGTTTTCATGGGCTTTTTTTAGAACTTGCCACTCTCTTTCAATAAATTCATCTCGATAAGTCCAATATGCCTTATTGTGATTAAATGACATTCCAAGCGAATTGTCCACTTCGACCCATTTTGTATTGAATTTTTTTACAATGCGTTTGCACTCCTCAACTAATTTTTCAATTCCAACTTTTTCAATGACTTCTGATTTGCCACCTGTTACTCCAAGTTCTTTTTCTGCCTGCAGCTCAACTGGAAGTCCTTGCGTATCCCATCCTCCGTTGAATGTTATTTTTTTCCCCTGTAATGTGTTAAATCTGTACCATAGATCCTTGATTACACGTCCTCTGAGATGACCCGCATGTGGAACCCCATTCATAGTGGGTGGACCTTCGATAAACATTATTTTTTCTGGCTTGTCTGATTCAGAGATTAGTCTTTCAACATCAATTGATTTAATGTATTCTCTTATCTCTGATTCTATTACTTTTGCATCAAATTTTGATGAAAGTTCCATCTTAGATTTTGATATTGGTGTGGCATTATAAAGCTAAATTGATTTTTTAATACTGAATTTTATTAAGTTAGAATTCTAGAACAATTTCATGTTTAACTTTGATAAAATCCAAGAAGGTATGGTCAAATCGTATGCACAAAATACAAAAAAGTTCTATGAACATCTAGAAAACTGCAATGATTGCCAGACAAAATTGGCAAAAATGTGGAAACATGCATTTGAATAAAATCTCTTTTTTCATATTTTGATATCTTGGATTATATAATTGAGTGAGAGATAATTTCTATTGGTTAATGTTTTAGTTATCGGTTCTGGCGGTCGTGAACATGCTCTCTCTTGGAAATTATCTCAAAGCTCCAAAGTCGACAAAGTCTTTACAGCACCAGGCAATGGTGGAACAGAAAATAACATTCCCATTGATATTGATGATTTGAATGCATTAGCAGAATTTGCACAAAAAAATAATTGCTTTACTGTAGTTGGTCCTGAGGCCCCACTTGCTGTAGGAATTGTCGATAAATTCAATCAAATGAATCTCAAAATTTTTGGTCCCTCTCAAAAAGCAGCACAATTAGAATCTAGTAAAATTTGGGCAAAAAATTTCATGAAAAGAAACGGCATACAAACTGCAAGATTTGAAATCTTTGAGGATCCAAAAAAAGCACAAGATTATGTCAAATCTCTTAATTACAATGTTGTAGTCAAGGCAGACGGTCTTGCTTCTGGAAAGGGAGTGATTGTGTGTAACAATATCGATGAAGCAATTGCGGCAATTGACACCATATTGGTAAAAAAGACATTTGGTGATGCTGGAAATCGTATTATTGTAGAAGAAAGAATAGATGGAATCGAAGCATCTTACATTGCATTATGTGATGGTGTGACTGCTCTGCCAATGGCATCAAGTCAGGACCATAAGAGAATCTTTGATGATGACAAAGGTCCTAACACCGGTGGAATGGGTGCATATTCTCCAACTCCTGTTATTGATAATATCCTTGCTGAAAAAATCCAAAATAAAATCATCAATAAAACAATACAATCAATGAAAAATGAGGGCATTATTTTCAAAGGATTTCTCTATGCCGGTGTAATGATTAGAGACAATGAACCATATGTCTTAGAGTATAATGCGCGAATGGGTGATCCTGAATGTCAACCAATTACAATGAGAATGGACTTTGACTTGTATGATTATTTGGTTGCAAGTGTAGATGGAACCTTGTCTGTGATGCCCACAATATCTTGGAAAAATCAGTCATCTGTTTGTATTGTTTTGGCGTCTAAAGGTTACCCTGAATCATATCCCAAAGATGAAGCAATTACTGGATTTGATTCAGTTCCCAAAAATGCAATGGTGTTTCATGCAGGAACAAAAAAACAAAATGGAAATATTTTATCTAATGGAGGAAGAGTTTTAGGAGTTACTGCACTTGGTGATACTTTAGAGTCTGCAATTTCAAATGCATACATTGCAGCAGAAAAAATCTCTTGGCCACACAAATACTATAGAACAGACATTGGTAAAAAAGGCCTATCTTATCTTTGACGTATCTATTATCCTGTCTTCAGTAACTATCCAATTTATAATCACATCGTGATCTGAACGTGGGATATTTTTTATAATTTGTTTTTCCAGTGTCAAAGAAATTGTTTCGATTTTATTTTCAGCTAAAAACCTATCATAAAATCCATGACCGTATCCAAGTCTGACTCCTTTTGGAGATATCCCTACGGTTGGAACAAGTATCACGTCCAGATTATTGTCCACAGGGCATTCACTTCTAGGTTCCATTATGTCAAAACTACCGTTTTCCAGATTGCTAAAACTCTCTATTTTTCTAAATTCTATGTTTTTACCTATCACTTTTGGCAAAAATATCTCCTTTCCCTCACTTAGAGCTTCTTGCATTATGTCCTGCGTTAACATTTCACTTCCTATTGGATAATACGCGCCTATCTTCTGTGCATCTCTAAATGACTCTATTTTTTTTAATTTCTTTAGTATTGTCTTGCTTGCTATCTTCATTAAATCAAAAGATGTAGCATCTCTTTTCTCAAGGAGTAATCTTCGCAATGATGTCTTTTCAGAATTATTTTCCAATTTGACTACTCAATGATGCAGCTGTTATTGTATTTTTCAATAACATTGCAACTGTCATGGGACCTACCCCACCTGGAACAGGCGTTGCATAAGATGCCTTTTGTATGATCTGTTCATAGTCTGCATCTCCTACAAGTTTTTCTTTATGTTTTGAGATTGCAACATCTATTACAATTGCGTCTTTTTTTATCATATCTGGTGTTAATGTAAACTTGCTTCTATCCCCAACTGCTGTAATTATGATGTCAGCTAGATGGCATAACTCGCTGATGTTTTTTGTTTTAGAATGACATGTAATTACAGTCGCATCTCTTGCCAAAAGTAAATGATATAGCGGTTTTCCTACCAAATTACTTCGATTAATCAGAACTATTGTTTTTCCTGCCAACTCTATGTTGTGGTAATCAAACATTTCCATAACTCCCAATGGGGTGCAAGCAACAAGAACTGCTTTTCTCATTGCAAGTAAACCTGCATTGTGTGGTGTAAGACCGTCTACATCTTTTAATGGTGAAATTTTAGATGTTGTGATAAACTCATCTAATTGATCAGGTAATGGTAATTGAACTAAAATACCGTGGATTGCTCTATCTGTATTTAATTCATCGATTATTTTGTTTAATTCCAATTGTGTAATGTTTGATGCTAGCTTGAAATCTTTGGTGAGAATTCCTACTTCCTCACAGGCTTTGTGTTTGTTCTTAACATATGTGGCAGATGCTTGATTGTCTCCAACTAGAACAGTTGCCAAACATGGATTGATTCCTTGATTCTTTAATTCCTCGACAGCTTTTATGACTCTGTTTTTTACAGATTGGGCAATCTCTTTTCCGTCTATTTTTATGCCTGTCATCAAGAATATTTCTGGCTTGTAGATATTTAATCCTTGAAATACCTTCATCCGAATTTGAAAATCTGAGAAAAGAAATTATGTGACCTTGTTTGTGTGATATTATGTTTGTAGTCATATCTGATATTCAAATAAAGCCTGACTCTGTTGCTGACTTTAAAAAATGGTTTTCTGAATCAAACAAGACGGTCTCAAAATTTGATGGATTTGTGAATAGACGTCTTTTGGAAACTAAAGACGGTAAACATCGTGTGCTAGTTGAATTTGAGAATCTTGAACAATTCAGTAAAATGCATCAAAGTCCAGAACATGAAAAACTCCATTCCATGGCTGTATCTTTCATGGAAAAATTACCTGAACCAAAATTTTACACTGTAGCTTCTCAGTAAAATGAAATTAGTTTTTGATGTAAATGAATACATTGAAAAAATAAAAAAAAGTGATAATTACTTTCATACTTTTATCAATAATGACAATCTGGCTGCAGGTGTATTGGTATTACAACCTGGAGAGGAAGATACGCAAGAGCCTCATGAAAGTGACGAAGTGTATTTTGTTCTCAAAGGAGATGGTTTTTTAAAAATTAAAGATGTAGATTATCCAATATCTGAAAATAAAATGTATTTTGTAGGGAAAAAAATAAATCATTTTTTCCATGGAAATTCAAAAGAACTTACCGTGTTGTATTTTTTTAGTGGGCCTGATTCTTAACTGATTATTGTTTTTCTGCCTGAAATTTTTATTTTATTTTCTGCAAATAACTTGATGGCTTCCGGATACGCTTGATGTTCTTTTGCTAAAATCCGTTTGGACAGTGTTTTTTCTGTGTCTTCTTTTCTAATTTTGACTATTAATTGCAAAATTATTGGTCCGGTATCTACTCCTGAATCTACAAAATGTACTGTGCATCCTGAATATTTTGCACCGTATTCTATTGCCTGCTTTTGAGCATCAAGCCCTGGAAATGACGGAAGCAAGGCTGGGTGAATATTGATGATTCTGTTTTTATATTTTTTAACAAATTCTGGGCTGATGATTCTCATGAATCCAGCTAAGCACACCAGTCCGTTTTTTGGTGTTACTCCATATTTTTCTAGTACTGACATTATTTTTTCATCATACTCTGATCTATTCCCTTTGAAATCCTTACTTTCAATTACTTCTGTTTTTACGCCAAGCTTTTGTGCAATCTTTATGCCTTTTGCATCTGACTTGTTTGATATGACTATAGCTGGGTTAATTGGAATTTTTTTACGTTTGATTGATTTTAAAATAGATTCCATGTTGCTCCCGCGACCTGAAATTAAAATTCCTAGATTTAGCAACTAGTCAATAGTAGATCAAACCTGCAATTTATATCAAATCTAATTATTTTGTTTGACATTGCCTCCTCACATTAGAATGACCAAAAATGGGATACTATGTGAGATCGATGGCAAACGTGTGAGTTTGGATCCAAAAAAAACTGATTCAAATGGTGTGAATTTTGTATCTCATGCACACTCTGATCATCTACCATCAAGAAATGGAGGTGTGATACTTTCATCAATTGAAACAAGTGAGATTGCCAGCCTTAGAGGCTTTAAGATGGAAAATCATGTTCAAAGCATTGATGATTTTTCATTAATTGACAGTGGTCATATTTTGGGAGCAAAGGGTTTACTTTTTGATGATGTATTCTATACTGGAGATATTTGTACTCGGAATCGAGGGTTTCTAAAAGGTGCAATTATTCCAAAGTGTAAAACACTAATCACAGAGTGCACGTTTGGTTTGCCAGAATTTGTTTTTCCTAAATTAGAAGAAATACAAAAACAAGTAAACGAGTTAATTTCAGAACTTTATGGAAAAGGCATTCCTGTAATCTTATTGGGATATCAGCTAGGAAAAGCTCAAACTATCACTCAACTTTTTGGACATTGGGGACCGCTTTATTTTCATGATTCTGTAAAACAAATGAATACCCTTCATCAGCAACTAGGTGTTTCTCTAAATGATGGAATTGGTCATTCTGAAGCAGAAAAAAATGGACTGCTGTCCAAAAAACCATGGGTAATGGTCGCTCCAATGATGTCTGAAAAGCATCCCTTTCTCAAAGACATGAAATCAAAGTACGGTGCAGTAACTATTGGTTTTAGTGGTTGGGCACAATCTACTCGATTTGCATTTGGGAGACGTTCTGATTATTCAATCCCGATGAGTGATCATTGTGATTTTAATGAATTAGTAGATATGGTGATACGTTCACGAGCAGAACAGGTTTACACCATTCATGGATTTGTTGAAGAGTTTGCCGCACATTTAAGAAAACTTGGAATTAGTGCACAACCTCTTCGTGAAAACTCTTTAGATGATTTTACCTAGTTTGAGAATTTCCCACAATCACAATCTAAAACCAAACATGTTTCCGAATTTCTAATGTGATCATGTGAGAAATGCTTGCATTTTTCATTTTTGCATATTCTTCTTTGTGCTTCTCTTTTTACTACTGATTGGGCAATTGAGTTTGCCTTGTCTTTTGAATATCCTTTTTTGTCCATGTAATAATGAACAATTCTGTTGTACAGTAAATCTGGGTTGAATTATTTTTCTAACAATTATTTGCCTCCCTGTGATGGAATGTAATGAAGAGTTATAGTGGATCGAATTTTTTGAATTTTTCTGATCTTGTTAGTTATTACTTGATCAAGTGCCTCTTTAGTATCTGATTGAACTTTGCAAAAAACATCATAAATTCCATACGTACCTCTAACTTCTTTCACATCTGGAATTTTCATAATCTCTTTGATAATCTGCTCTTCTGAACCCAAATCACACTGTATCAAAATATATGCTATTTCCATATGTTATCCTCTTATTCTTCTCCTTCTATAATCTGCTTCATGACATTTGCAAATACATGATGGTTCCTCACATTTGTTCATGCTTTTTTTATTCATACTGTAATATGGCAATTATCCTATTTCAAGCAAGCCTTTTTTCAACTAAAAATTTGTTTGTTTTTAATTCATATTTCAAACAGTTGTCAAAAATCTCAGAATAACACTTACAAATTTTCAATCATTGTTTAAGTACGTGTCAGATGTTCTCCTGACATGTGCGAAACTCTTGACGAAATCCATGATGCACAATTAATTGCTGTCATAGCCAGAATGAGAAAAGAAAAGGCAAAAACCGAAAAACAAGTCTTGTGCAACTAGAAATTTATTTCAATATGACGCCTATATCCATTAGATTTGTGTGAGTGAAATCCGTTCTGATGTTGTTTTTTTGCTTTTGAAAAAATCTTCCCGAATCACTATTTTTTAAGAATTCTTTTATGATTGATTCATCTATTTTGCTGTTCTCTGTTATTGCCCCAGCAAAGAAGGTATTTCCGTCAATTCCATCTGTGCCAATTGAGGAGATGATCATTTTTTTTAAATTTTGTGAATTTTTTAAAATTCTTAAAACTAATTCTTGATTTCTTCCACCTGACCCTTTTCCAATTACTTCAACTGTGGTTTCTCCACCAAAAATAAGACAACTTTTCTGTTCTTCAGGTATGTTTTCCATGATTGTTTTTGTGGCATCTTTTATGTTGCCAAACACTTGGATTGTTTTTATCTTATACCCAAATTCTTTTGCTTTGAGCTCCATTGCTTTTAGGCAATCCTTGTTATTTGCAATGATGTAATTTTCTATCTTTGCTTTTTTTGGGGTTTCCGGAATTTTTCCTTTAAACCCATCTTCCAATCTCTGTAAAATCTCCAATGGGATTTTGTTTTTCAATTTGTATTTGCTGATAATATTTAGCGCTTCTAGAAAAGTGGTATTATCCATGTATGTTGTACCTGACGCAATAGATGAAAGATCATCTCCTTCAACATCTGACATTACAAGTCCAATTCCATAACATTTGATATTTTCAACTAATCGACCACCTTTTATTTTTGACAAATGTTTTCTAATGCAATTGAATTCTTGAATGCTAGCCCCTGATTTTAACAAAAGATTGGTTACGTAGATTTTATCATCTAATGTTATATCGTCTGGAATTGCAAGCAATGATGAACCTCCACCCGAAACCAGAAATATGACTAATTCACTGTCTCTTCTATTTTGAAGAAACTTTGTTACTTCTTTTGCAGCCTTTACGCTTGTTTGATCAGGTTTTGGATGACCCGAATTAAAAATCTGAAATTTTTTGCCTTTTATTTTAGATTTGGATCCTTTGGGAATAACTACGATTCCACTCTTAATTGAAATTATTGCATTTAATGCCCTTGTCATGGAATCTCCTGCCTTTCCAAAGGCAACTGTGTAAATATTTGAAAAGTCTTTTAATTTGAGAATTTTTCCATTAATTTTGATTTCTTCTGGAGTGACAAATCTTGGTATGATGTTCTCTGGGTCTGCAGCTTTTAACCCTGCTTCCAAAATTGCCAAACACTCTATTCTCTTTTCTGATGTTGCTAAATCTTCATAATTTTGAATAATCATCGCTATTTTCTCTTACTGCAAGATATAATAATAATCAATGATGCCTTTGATTTATGCACACAGTAAGAATTCCAAAAGTTATCAATTTTGGAAAAAATGCACTTGGTGAAACAGAATATCCTAAAAATGCCCTAGTTGTTACAACCGTTCCGCCAGAACTTTCTGACAAATGGCTTGGCAAAATGGGAATTAAGGACTATATGTTGTATGATCAAGTAAAACCTGAACCATCAATTGACGATGTCACTGCTGTGATTTCACAATTCAAAGACAAGAATCCCTCTGTTCTAATTGGATTAGGTGGAGGAAGTTCGATGGATGTGGTAAAGTATGCTGCACCAGAGATGAAAAAAGAAAAAATTCTAATTCCAACTACATTTGGAACTGGAGCTGAAATGACAACGTATTGTGTTTTGAAATTTGATGGTAAAAAGAAATTACTGCGAGAAGACAGATTTCTTGCTGATATGGCTGTAGTGGATTCATATTTTATGGATGGTACTCCAGAACAAGTCATCAAAAATTCTGTTTGTGATGCATGTGCTCAAGCAACAGAAGGTTATGACAGTAAACTTGGTAATGATTTTACAAGAACCTTATGTAAACAAGCATTTGAGATTCTGTATGATGCAATAATGAATAACAAACCAGAAAACTATCCATATGGTTCTATGTTGTCTGGTATTGGATTTGGTAACTGTTCCACCACACTTGGACATGCATTATCATATGTCTTTTCAAATGAAGGAGTACCACATGGTTACTCTTTGTCTTCTTGTACTACAGTTGCACACAAGCATAACAAATCCATCTTCTATGATAGATTCAAGGAGGCCATGAAAAAGTTAGGCTTTGACAAACTTGATCTAAAAGCTGACATTTCAGATGCTGCAGATACCGTAATGACTGACAGAGGACATTTGGATCCAAACCCAATTCCAATCTCCAAAGACGATGTCATCAAGTGTCTACAGGACATTAAATCAGGTAATCTGTAAAAAATACCAATATTTTTTACATTTTTTCTATTTTATTAATAAACTGCGAAATTGGATACTTTGACTAAACTTATTTATGCTGATATTATTGTCTAAGTGTAATGATTACTGAAAAACCATTGAAGTTCGGTATTCAAAATGGATTAAATGTTGCCCGAGCAGGATACACTGAAGATCAAATTTTAACTGCTTGTATGCTTGCTGATAAAACAGGTTATGACTCTATTTTCTACATGGACCACACAAATGTGCCCCAATGGAAAAATGCAATTGTTTTAGACCCTTGGGTCATGTTATCTGCAATTGCAGCTGTTACAAATAATGTTGAATTAGGAACATGTGTAACTGATGCAATTAGAAGACATCCATCAAACATTGCTCTAGCTGCAATTACACTTGACAGAGTTTCTAAAGGAAGAGCAATTTTAGGAATTGGTGCAGGTGAAGCACAAAATCTAAAAGAATTTTGTATCCCTTTTGAAAAACCAGTTTCTAAATGGGAAGAACAAATTCAAGTTATCAAAACTTTGTATGGTTCTACTCCTGATCACACTGTAAATTATGATGGTAAATATTACAAATTAGAAGGTGCATGTCTTCAAGCACCACCAATTAGAAAACCACATCCACCAACATACATGGCATCAGGTGGTACACGTACTTTGGAACTTACAGGAAAACTAGGAGAAGGATGGTTGCCAATCGGTTATACTCCAGAATTATTTGAAGATCATGCAAAACAAATTCAAACATCTATGAATACTCATAACAGAACTCAAAAAGAAAAAGACACTTTCCAATATGCATTGGATATTGATGTATACTTTTCAGAAGATGCAGAAGAGTCATGGGCAAAAATGAAAGAAGCAGTAAAGGTAAGTTTGTTCAAACCTGAAGTATTACGTGTTCACGGTATTAAAGAAATTGAGGGATTTGATTTTGTAAAATACTTTACAGAATATTCAATGTCTGATCAATCTTGGATTGTCAAGATGAGAGAAGCTGCAACAAAAATTCCTGATAAAATTGCTCGTTCATCAACTGCTGTTGGTACACCAGACGATATAATTCCAACATTTGAACGATTCATGAAAGCTGGCGTAAATCACTTTGTAATTAGATTCTGGGGTAAAAACTACTTTGGCTCTATTGATAAATTTGCAAGCCACGTAATGCCTTACCTGCGCGAAAAACTACAAAAATAAGTCTCAGGCATCGAAAATCATTTACTATACCAATTCTAGATATCTGTAATGGACGATAAACTTCAAGAAGAAATAGAAAAGTGCCTAAAGATTCTAGAAGAAAATATTGATATTTTATCTAATATTGAGTTGGATCTAGAAGACCAAAAAGAGGATGAAATAACACCAGGTTTGGAACTCCATCATTTGTATAATATGACTGAAGATGTGGCAGAATCTGCAAAATTAAAACGCGCCGAATTTAATCTCATGCGTAGACAAGCAGAAGATGTTTCCTATTGATTAATTTATGATTTATGTGGTCGTCTGTTTCTGCTTTTCATCCTAGTGTATGATTTCACCTGTCGTCTTTTTTGCTGTTTTTCTAATCTTTTTCTTGTACGTGCAGTTGAATTGGTTTCTCCTTGTATTACTTTGACTTTACTTCCATCTCTGAGCATTATTGGCTTTCCTTTAAATCTGAATTCTATATCATGACATTTTTTATAGTATTTACTAAGACAAAAAAATATTCTATTGTTTGTACCATGCATCTCTTTGACTTCTTTTGATTTTTTCAACTCGTTGAGAATGTTTCTCAGTAACCCTTTATCGATATCTGTGACTCTGTGTAATTCTCTAAACCAGATAAATCTAGAGTCATTTCCCCACTCCTCTAATGTCTTAAGTGCTAAATTTGTCGCTCTTGACCATTCTTCTTCTCTTTCGTCCAACTCTCTTATTCTAAACTCATCCCATATTTTAGGAATTTTGATTAGAATCTTGAATTTTTGTTTGATTTGGTCTTTTCTTTTAATCTTGATTTTGTTACCCTGGTTGACTGTCTTTGATTTTTTTCCATCTCCTTAGCAATACTGTCAATTTTTTTTATGATTTTTGATTGCTCTTCAGGCGAATTTGATTTTAAGAGATTTTTCTTTAATATTTTTAATTCTGATGAATATTCTCTGAACTCGTTTTTTAGATCATTAAGATAAGGGTCATCCATGATTTTTCTTTGATTTACCTATATTTTAGAGATTCAGGATATGGGTTTATAATATTATTAATGAAAATTATCTCATTGCAACTAGTTGGAGTCTTACAAATTAAATCATATAAAAAAATCCAAGAATTTTTGAACCAAGAACATGTTGGACGAGTTTCCAGTATTGATGAAAACGGATACCCTCAGATAATTCCCATGAATTTTGTTTTTCTAAATGATTCCGTATACATGCATTCTCATATCAAAGGTGAGAAAATTGATAATATCAATCGAAACAACAAAGTTGGTTTTGAAGTTGATAGAGAACTAGAGTTTTTGCCTTCATACTTTGAAGACCCAAAAAACGCATCACTTGCAGATACGTTATACATAAGCATTGTAATCAAGGGCAGAGCATCACTTGTAGCAGACAAAGAAGAAAAAACACTTGCACTAAATGGTCTTATGGAAAAATATCAACCAGAGGGAGGATATGATCCAATTCAATCAAACATGAAAGTTTTAGCAGGTGTTGCTGTGATCAAAGTTATTCCTGATACACTTTATGGTAAATACAAAATTGGGCAACATATGCGTACAGAGAGTAGAATAGATTTAGCAGAAAAAATATTGAAGAGAAATTCTCCTACTGCAAAAGAGACCCTGAAAATTATGGGATTTGAAATAACTGAAAATGGATTAGAAATGGTCGATGAACCTGTTTGGTAAAAATAATTTATGTCATGTTCATTTCTTTAAATTCAATCCTGGACTCATCTCATCTTCAGTCGATTTTTTTTGGCTTCGTCTTTGAATTTCAGGAGTAGTTTTTGAGTTCTGTCCCTCAGATTACGTAATACCTCTTCCATAGTCTCACGATATAATTTATCTACATCTTTATCCAAGTCAGTCTCCTGAAATCTCTAATCTTTTCATTGAAAATTATTTAAATAATTTGGATTCTTCCATTTTTGGGAATTGTCATTGACTCCTTGTCTCTAATTCACGATCGTTAGCTATAAGTTCAGTTTTGGATTATCGTAACTGTTGCAACAAATTCATAAATTTGAACTAGTCTCAGAGTTTGAACCTACAGGTGATCAGCCACAAGCTATTGATGCTCTAATTGAAGGCGTAAAGAAAGAAACAGTTCAGACATTGCTTGGCGTGACTGGGAGTGGAAAGACATTCTCCATAGCAAATGTCATTGCAAGAACTGGAAAAAACACATTGGTCATCTCTCACAATAAAACTCTGGCTGCTCAACTATATTCTGAATTAAAACAGTTTTTTCCAAAAAACAATGTTGGCTATTTTGTATCATATTATGATTATTATCAGCCTGAGAGCTATATGCCTCAAACAGATACCTATATTGAAAAAGACACTCAAATAAATGAAAAAATTGAAAAATTGAGATTAGAGGCAACTGCAATGTTGCTATCCGGGGATCCTACAATTATTGTCTCAACTGTGTCATGTATCTACTCTCTTGGCAATCCTCAAGATTGGGAAGATTTGGCAATTACAATTAATGCTGGTGACGAAATAAAAAGAAATGAACTAATAAAAAAATTTGTTGACGCAAGATATGAGAGAAACGATACTGAAATAGCTCCTGGTAATTTTAGAGTAAAGGGTGATACAATTGATATCATACCCGCGTATTCTGAGGACATTGTACGAATTTCAATGTTTGGTGACGACGTAGAAAAAATTACACTACTTGATAATATTTCCCTTAAAGAAAAACGCAAAGTCACTCAAATGAAAATTTTTCCTGCAAAACATTATTTGATTGCAAAAGATGTTCGAGAAAAAGCCATTCTTTCAATTAAAGATGAACTAGCAAAGCGATTACCTGAATTAAATGAATTAGAAAAACAAAGGCTTGAAATGAGAACAAAATATGATTTGGAAATGATTGAAGAATTGGGTTATTGTTCAGGAATTGAAAATTACTCTAGGCATTTTGATGGAAGACAGGAAGGTGAGAAAGCATTTTGCTTGATGGATTTTTTTGGAGATGACTATCTGCTTGTAATTGATGAATCACATGTTACTTTGCCACAACTACATGGAATGTACAAAGGTGACTATTCAAGAAAAAAAGAACTAGTGACATATGGTTTTCGACTACCAAGTGCATATGATAACAGGCCATTAAAGTTTGAAGAGTTTGAAGGTTATCTGAAAAACACAATTTTTGTGTCTGCAACTCCTAGCGAATATGAAAAAAAAATGTCGTCTCAAATAGCAGAACAACTGGTAAGGCCCACTGGATTATTAGATCCCTCAGTGGAGATTAGGCCAACAAAGAATCAGATGGATGATCTAATTCAAGAAATTGCCAAAAGAGCAGCACAAAATGAGCGTGTTTTGGTAACCACTTTAACAAAACGCATGGCTGAGGACCTTGCTGAATACCTTTCAAAAAAGCAGGTAAGGGTAAGATACATGCACTCTGAGATTGAAGGACTTCAGAGGACAGAATTAATCCGACAATTACGATTGGGAGAATTTGATGTTCTAGTTGGAATTAATTTGCTAAGGGAGGGGTTGGACATTCCTGAAGTTTCACTAGTTGCAATTTTAGACGCAGATAAGGAAGGTTTTTTGAGAAACTTTACCAGTTTGATTCAGACATTTGGACGAGCAGCAAGAAATGCAAATGGTTCAGTAATTATGTATGCTGATAACATTACAAAATCAATGTCTCATGCAATGGATGAAACAAAAAGACGTAAAGAAAAACAAATACAATACAACAAAGAACACAACATTACTCCTCAGACAATTATAAAATCTATTCCGGAACAAGTCACAACATTAGATGAATCTAAATTAAAATCAATTCATGATCTTGCCACTGACATAATCGAACTAGAATATCAGATGAAAAAATATTCTGAAGAATTAGATTTTGAAAGAGCAATTGAATGTCGAGATAGAATAAAAAGGCTGGAAAAGGAGATTAAATTCAAAGATGGTAGAAAGTAAATTAAAAATTCGTGGTGCTAGACATCACAATCTAAAAAACATTGACGTTGATATTCCAAAAAATAAACTTGTAGTTATTAGCGGATTATCAGGATCTGGGAAATCCACTTTAGCCTTTGACACGATCTATGCTGAAGGGCAAAGACGCTATGTTGAATCTCTCTCTGCTTATGCAAGACAATTTCTTGAAATGATGGATAAACCTGACGTTGATTCTATAGAAGGACTCTCACCTGCAATATCTATTCAACAAAAAACCACTAGTAAGAATCCGCGCTCCACAGTTGGAACTACAACTGAAATCTATGATTATATGCGATTACTTTATGCAAGAATTGGTATTCCTTATTGTACAAATTGTGCTAGAAAAATATCTAGTCAATCAGTTGAAACTATCTGTGATTCCATTCTCAAAGATTTTGCTGGTCAAAAGATCTTAATTCTATCTCCAATTATTCAGAGAAAAAAAGGAACGTATGAGAAGTTATTTGAACAGATAAAAAAAGATGGATATTCTAGGATACGTCTAGATGGGGAAATTTTGAGCCTAGATGATCAGTTTCCAACACTTGACAGACAAAAATGGCACAATATTGAGATTGTAGTAGATAGGATACAGACAGAAAAATCTGAAAGATCCAGACTGTTTGAGGCAATACAAACTGCAATCAAGGCTTCAAAAGGTGATGTGATGATTTCATCTGAAAAATCAGAAAAAATTTTTTCACAAAACAATGCATGCCCTTACTGTGGATTAACAATTGGTGAGCTAGAACCTAGGACCTTCTCATTTAACTCTCCATTTGGAATGTGTAAGGCATGTAATGGATTAGGTGTAAAAATGGAATTTGATGCAGACCTCGTAATTCCTGATAAAAGCAAATCCATTCTAGATGGTGCAATTGTTCCATGGAGTGGAAGATTTTCTGCATTTAGAAAGCAGGCATTAAGGGCAGTTGGGAAAAAATTTGGTTTTGATTTGATGACGTCAATTGAAAAAATAGCACCAAAACATCTTCGAATTATTTTATACGGTTCTAATGACTTGATTGATTTTAAATATCGTTCTAAATCTGGTGATTCTTCTTGGCAATATACTGATGCATTTGAAGGAGTATTGGTTAATCTTCAACGTTCTTTTATGGAAACTGATTCTGAATCAAAACGTGAATGGTTAAAACAATTCATGCGAGATACACCATGCACTGTTTGTAACGGAAAAAAATTAAAACCAGAATCATTGGCTGTAAAAGTTAATGAGAAGGGAATTATGGATGTTTGCGATTTATCCATTGATCATTGCTATGATTTTTTCTCGACATTAAAGTTGACTGAAAATGAACAATACATTGCACGAGATGTTCTAAAAGAAATCAAAGAAAGATTGGAATTTTTAATGAATGTGGGATTAAATTATCTTACTCTAAATAGATTAAGCTCTACTCTCTCTGGAGGTGAATCTCAAAGGATTAGATTGGCAACTCAAATTGGCTCTAATCTAACTGGGGTGTTATACGTTCTTGATGAGCCTACAATTGGATTGCATCAACGTGATAATGAGCGTCTCATTAAAACGCTAACAAAGCTACGAAATCTTGGAAATACTGTAATTGTAGTAGAGCATGATGAGGAAGTTCTACGAAATTCGGACTGGATTGTGGATTTGGGTCCTGGTGCGGGAGTACACGGTGGAAATATTGTCTTTGAAGGAACAATTGATCAAATTCTTAACGGTCATACTTCTGTGACTGGAAATTACTTGAAAAATAACTCTCTGATAAAGCTTGAAGGGAAAATACGCAATCATTCTGGCTCATTAATTATTAAAGGTGCATCTGAAAATAATCTAAAAAACATTGATGTTGAAATCCCATTAGGTCTTTTTGTTTCTGTTACTGGTGTATCTGGCTCTGGAAAATCCACTTTGATAAATGATATTTTATTAAAATCTCTTGAAAACCATTTTTACAAATCTAATATAAAATCTGGAAGTCATAGTGAAATTTTGGGTCTTGAAAATATTGATAAAGTAATAGCAATTGATCAATCTCCTATAGGACGAACTCCACGTTCTAATCCTGCAACATACATTGGTGCATTTACTTCTATAAGAGAATTATATGCAAATACTGAATTATCAAAAGAACGTGGATACTCAATGGGCCAATTCTCCTTTAATGTAGCTGATGGAAGATGTTTTGCATGTGATGGAGATGGTGTAAAACAAATTGAAATGCAATTTTTATCAGATGTTTATGTAAAGTGCGATGAATGCAAAGGAAAGAGATACAATTCTGAAACACTTTCAGTTTTGTATAAGGGGAAAAATATTTCAGACGTGCTAGATATGACCGCATATGAAGCACTACAATTTTTTGAAAACATTCCTTCAATTAAAAGAAAACTGCAAACAATTTTTGATGTTGGATTAGGATATATCAAGCTGGGACAATCATCTACCACTTTATCTGGTGGTGAAGCACAAAGAGTAAAACTTGCATCTGAATTATCTAAACGAGGAACAGGAAAAACATTTTACATTCTCGATGAGCCTACTACGGGATTACATTTTGCAGATGTTCAAAAACTTCTTGACGTATTAAATAGACTGGTGAATCTAGGGAACACTGTACTAGTAATTGAGCACAACATGGATGTAATCAAAAATTCTGACTGGCTAATTGATTTGGGACCAGAGGGCGGTGATGAGGGCGGTAAAATAATTGCCACAGGCACTCCTGAACAAGTTGCAAAAGCACCTGGAAGCTACACTGGAAAATATCTTAAAAAATTACTCAAGCAATGACTTTTGATATCTCAAAAATTCACATTCCCTCAAATCCGGGTATCTATTTGATGAAGGACTCTGATAAGAAAATTATCTATATTGGCAAAGCCAAGAATCTAAAAAACAGAGTAAGGTCATATTTTTTAAAAAATCAGAATTACAAAACGCAGAAACTTGTAGAAAATATTTTTGATATTGAGTTTGTTTTAACTGATAATGAAAATGAAGCGTTTCTTTTAGAATCCAATATGATAAAAAAACATAGACCAAAGTTTAACATTGAATTAAAAGATCAACAACGATACACCTATCTTAGAATATCTAATGAGCAATATCCTAGATTGCTTGTTGCAAGAAGGACTCGCGATGGTAAGTTTCTAGGTGGTGGAAAGATTTTTGGTCCGTTTATGCAAGGCAGCTCAAAACTTCTCACAATAGGTACTTTGCGAAAAGCATTTCAAATTAGAATTTGTAAACAATTGCCGAAAAAAGTATGTCTTGAATACCATTTGGGAAACTGTGAAGGCCCATGTGAATTCAAAGATGCTCAAAACAAGTATGCTCAACACGTATCCGCCTTAGAAGAAGTACTGAAAGGAAAAAACCAGACTTTAATTTTTACAGAAAAATTAAAAGAAGAAATGACACAAGCTGCAGAATCCCAACAATTTGAGCGTGCAAAGGATATTCGTGACACCCTAATTAGATTAGGTAGTCTCCAAACAAAACAAAAAATGGAATATGTTGAGAATTCTGACGAAGAATACTTTGGAATTAAAGATAAGGATCAAACTGTAACTGTGATGACTTTTAGGATGATTAATGGGGTGATGCGAGACAGTGACAAATTCTTTTTTGATCTTGTTGGTGATAATAATTTTTCAAATTTTCTTTTTCAATATTACACCATTCATAAAATCCCAAAATTTATCTTTGTCAGTACACTTCCTGACAATAAACTACTTTTGGAATCGCTACTTTCTGAACAGGCAGGATTTCAGGTTGAAATTATTTGTCCTCAACGTGGTAAAAGAAAAGACATCATTAATCTAATTTTAAAGAATATTTCCCTGATTCACTCCAAGGGAGGTGAACCTGGCCTAATAGAGTTAAAAGAAACATTACACCTTTCTGCGATCCCTAATGTCATTGAATGTTTTGATATTTCAAATCATGGAGATGATTTTGCAGTAGGTTCAATGGCTCGATTTGTAGACGGCAAACCGAGCAAATCTGGATATCGAAAATTCAAAATTAAAACAGTTTCTGGTAGAGATGATTTTGCAATGATAAGTGAGATTATCAAACGCAGATATCTTAGATTGTTGGAAGAAAATTTACCATTGCCTGATTTGATACTAATCGATGGTGGAAAAGGACAGCTAAGCGCTGCACTAAAATCATTACAATCCCTTGGATTGAATCTAGATTGTATTTCTCTTGCAAAAGAAAATGAAGAGATATTTGTTCCAAATCAAAAGAATCCTATAATAATTTCAAAAGAAAAACCATCGTTGAAAATTTTGCAACACGCTAGAGATGAGACTCATAGATTTGGTGTTGCATACAATAGAACAATACGTAAAAATCAAATAAAATAATAAAAAAGAGAAAAATTTTGATTAGTTAACTTTAACGTCTCCAACCATCCATGGATGTACCATGCAGAAATAATCATAATTTCCTGCTGCATCGAATGTGTGTTCAAATGATGCGCCTCCCATGATTAAACTACTGTCAAATACTCCTGATGGGCCATCTGCTGGACTACCACCTGTTACAGTGTGTGCTGCAGTATCTACGTTTTCCCATTCTACAGTGTCACCTACATTGATTGTAACTGATGCTGGTAAGTAACACTCATTGGAGGTTTCACAGCCAGGAGACGCAGTTCCGGTTGGAATTGTTACGCTAACTGTTTGTGGTTCAGATGATTCTTCAACTGGTGCAACTGGTTCTTCAACTGGTGCAACTGGTTTTTCTTCCATCTTTACCTCTTCTTCTACGTTTTCTTCTGTTGTCGTAGGTGCTTCTTTCTTTACCTTATCTGCTATGTCTGCAAATGGGTCTTCTTGCATTTTTGGTTTCTCAGTTTTAGTAATTACTGGAGCAGAAACAGCTGGACCGTTGTCTTGAACGTTACCAGCATAGAATGCAAATCCTACGCCGACAGCTACAATTGCAATAGAAAATGCAATTGCTGCTTTGTCTATACTTGTCATAATTGATCCAAGGATTTTCCCAAGCTAAATAAATCTAATCTTTACTATTACGTACGCAATTTAAAATAACAATGATTTTTGAAAAATTATATCTTTTCTAATCTTTAGTTTGAAATTTTACCTGGCATGTCTTCTGGTTTTCTTCAAAAATTTACATAAATCTAAAAAAACTATTGAAAATCTCACATGATCGCTTTAATTGATTTTAACTATAGTCAATCATGTTGAACAAATCTTTCTTTTATCGTTCATTGACCTAGTCTGAATATTAAGTGCATTTGGAGCTGTCACCAAACAACCAACCGTTGTTGGTCTTAAGCCCATTTGCATTATTTTTTTGCAGCCAAGTTTTTCTCACGAGGTATCATCTCGTACTGAATTTTTAATTTTCTTTGTTTGATTAATTGTTTGATGAACTCTGCTCTTTTTTCAATAAATTTGTCATCATTTTTTTGATTTGTTGATAGATGATCATACATAATCTTATCATCGATTGCTATTTTTACAACATCTTGATTTTTTATGATAAATGTGCCAATACCCCAAAATATTCCGACGTGCAATCCGATGTATTTTGATTGTCGAATAGTTACCTTATCTAAGTAAATATCTACATGTTCTCTTTTTTGTTCTATTGTTGAATTGTTTGTTTGAATAACCCATGATATTCTCTTTGTATCACCATCAAAAAATAAAACGTGCTCCAATTGTCAACCAAAAAGTGGTTTTTTGTCTATATATTTTGAATCCCGCCCTTATGATCATAGATTCAAAGAACAACACATGTTAGAGTCACACACATTCTTTTCAAAAATGGTTGATGAACTCGTAGAATTCTCAGAATATGATCCTGAACTAGCTGATGGTATTCGTTGGCTAGATGATCAGGCACAAAAAAAAGGTATCACCTTTTATGATATGGTTTTTGAAGTATTGTACAAACATGATGTCAACTCTAAAGCAAGAGAATGGCTTAACACAAGAAATTAAAAATTATTTTCTCAAGTCCAAACCTTTGTACTCGCAACCTTCCGGTCCGCAGTATTTTCCAACATAGACTGCTTCTGGTCTGTACAATGCTGGTTTTGGTGCAGCCTCTGCAAATTTCTCTTCAATTATGTGCGCTGCCCATCCTGCGACTCTTGATATTGCAAAAATCGGTGTGTTAAGATCCATTGGAATTTTTAGCATATAGTAAATTGAAGCACTATACAAATCCACATTTGGATAGATGTCTTTTCCTTTCTGGCTTTTCATTTCTTCAATTGTAGTCGTCTCTACTTTTTCTGTAATGTTGTACCACGGGTCACCTGTTTTTGCAGCAAGTTTTCTTGATAATTCTTTTAGAACTTGTGCTCTTGGATCATATGTTTTATACACTGCATGACCCATTCCCATGATTCTTTCACCCCTGCTCATTTTTTCCTTAATCCAAGGAACAACATTATCAATACTGCCTATGTCTAAGAGCATCTTCATTACTTCTGTGTTTGCTCCTCCATGAAGCTCCCCGCTTAATGCACCGATTGCAGCACTCGTTGCAGAATACATGTGTGCCCTTGTTGATGCAACCTGTCTTGCAACAAATGTAGATGCGTTAAACGTATGTTCTGCATGAAGAATCAAACATGTATCGAAAATCTTTTCAATTTCTTTGTCTGGTTTTTCTCCAAACATCATATAGAGAAAATTTGCAGCATGATCTAAACTTGGGTCCGGATCAATTATCTCTAATCCGTCTCTGACTCTCTGCCAGCTTGCAATTATTGTAGGTACTTTGGCAATTAGATTGATTGCTTTGTCATAACTTGCTTCTTTACTTGCAAATTCTTCATCATAATATCCTGCCAAAGCTGCAACAAATGCTTGCAACATATCCATCGGGTCTGCATCTTTTCTCCAATTTCCCATGTTGATTTGCATTCTTTTTGGAATCCATCTGGCTTCATTTAGTTTGGATTTAAATTCCAATAATTGTTCTTTGGTTGGTAATTCATCATGTAATAACAAATACACTGTTTCTTCATAGTTTGATTTTTTTGTAAGTTCTAAGATATCATAGCCACGGTAAATCAGCTTGCCTTTTTCTCCATCAATGTTTGAAATTTTTGTATCTGCAACCTGAATTCCACGCAGACCTATGTTTTTTGTCTCCACACACAACCTTTAAGAAATCTTTTATTATATTTTCGCAAGAAATCATGTCTACGAAGTTTAGTAATTAGTCTAATATGACAACTCTGGCTCATAAATGATTATTTTTAATTAAAAATTAAATGACTCCAGCTGAACGACAACTTTTAGAGAAACTTGATAATCTTGTACTAACTGCATCTGGAGACGAATTACGCAAAATTCAAGAAATTGATATTCAAACACAGATGAATGGTCTATCGTTTTATGACGCATTTGTAAATTCTACCTCTTTGACAAACCAAAGCATAAAACAAGAATCACAAGAATCAAAGCAATAACCCATTCTTGATTTAAATGAGGGCTTACAAGTGAATCGACAATAATGGTCTCATCTAAAACAAAAAAATCAACAAAGACTGTTAAGAAAAAAACTATTACAAAAACCAAGACAACTCAACAACAAAGAACTAAAGTTATTTGTATTTCACACAAAGAAGACGCAGATGGTATTAGTTCTGCAGCTTTGATCAGACAGGCTTTTGGTGGCGATTCTGTCTTAGTTGACTATCCTGGACAGATGGAAGCTATACAGAAAGTTTGTGCAGATGAAAAATTAAAATCATTATATATTTGCGATTTAGGTCTTAGTAAAAAGAATCAAGATGAATTTGTTGAAATCTTGAGAATTTTAAAAAAGAATCATGTATCTGTAACATACATTGATCATCATGACATTGATCCAAAAATTACCAAAGAATTAGAAAAAATTAAAGTTAAAATGATTCATGATATCAACGAATGCACTACAGTTCAGGTATACAATGCGTTTAAATCCAAACTCTCTGATCACGCTCCTTTCATTGCAGCATGTGCTGCCATTACTGATTACATGGAAGATAGACCAATAGGTTCTAAATTACTTCAAATTTATGATAGACAATTTGCTTTGATTAATGCAACTGTTCTTACTTACAACATAGTTGGACACCAAAAAGATCCTGATTATCTACTGTATTTAGTAGAAGAATTAGCTGACTCGAAATTTCCACATGAAATTCCCAATACATTTGAGTTTGCTCAAATCCAAGTTGAGAAACTAGCACTAATAATTGCCAAAGTCAAACAAGGAATGAAGACCATGAAGAATATTGGATATATGGAAATCATGGATTCTGGTGCAAGTGGTGCAGTTAATTTTGTTTTAGGATTGTCTGGAAAAGATGTCGGTGTTGCATACAAAGAAAGAGTTGATCATGGTATCTATGCTGTATCTGTAAGAGGATCAAGATCCTGTAAAGTTCACTTGGGTAAAATTGTTAATCTTCTTGCAACTGAGCTAGGTGGCTCAGGTGGTGGACATGATAAAGCATGTGGCGCAGTTATCCCAAAACCCAAAATTCAAACATTTCTTAAAGAATTCAATAAAAAACTAAATTAAATAATTTCAAATCTTGTTGTTATCTTATTTCTACTATGGCATCAATTTCTGTCATTGAATTTAACGGCAGGCTTGATACTCCAACTGCAATTCTGGAATGTTTCCCATTCTCTCCAAATATCTCATAAAACAAATCCGAAGCTGCATTGATTACTTTTGGTTGCTGAGTAAATTCTGGCACTGAATTTACGAATCCTGATAATCGTACAATTTTTGAAATCTTTTCTAAATCTCCCAATTCTTTTTTGAGTTGAGCAAGTATGTTGATTGCACAAATTCTCGCTGATTTCTGTGCTGTTTCAATATTTGCATCTGAGACTTTTCCCGTAAATGTAACTTTTCCGTCCTCCATTGGGACTTGACCTGAAACAAATAACAAATTACCTGATTTTACTACTGGGATATAAGATCCAGCAGGATTTGGTGGTATGGGTAGTTTAATTCCAATTGATTTTATTTTTTCTTCAATCACGATATTTGTAAATATCTGTCATCTGATTTTAGCTTTTACTTATTTTGATGAGAACCTTTTCGCCTTTGCTTGAATTGTTTTGATATATTGTTCTTGTCTTGTAGCCTTGTTTTTGTAGGCACCCATCCAAAATTGATACCCATGGTAGTGAATGACCACTGTTTAATTTTGATTCTACTGTTATGTTTTTAGTATTGGCATCAAAATTGACATGACCTGAACACATTATCTGTAGTGTTGCATCCATAATCTCTATTATTTCATCAAGTGATTTATTTTTTAAATTAATTCCATTTTTTTCAAGTAATTTGAGCATGTCAAATTCAGGTTTTTTTGAAATCATTGTTGAATTTAGAATATGGGTTAATCCATTTTCATTGATGATGCGAATGATTTTGTAAACTTCCTGAGCTTCATTTTTTGTCATATCTGCAAGCGATTCTGTTTTAATTGAATTTCTCCAAATGTCTGCAAATACTCTGTTTTGATTAACTCCAAGTACTTGAGTTGATGAGAATATCGCACCCTTGCCGTTCTCATTGTCTACAATCAATACTTCTGTTTCATCAAAAACAAAGCAATTTTGTATTATGTCTGAGACTCTGATTTTTACTTCGTTTGGAATTGCTCTGTATGATTCTGAACAAATCTGTGCAGATGGGAGCAATAATTTAACTTCTAAATTCCTACGAAGTACTGACAGTAATTGCTCTTTACACTCTACTAATAATCCCAACCCCCACTGATCTACCATGATATTGATTGATGATTTTGAACCCTCTATCATTATTCTTAGATGTTCTAAAACATTATTTGCACCAACATGGAAATATCTTTTTTCTTCTGAACCTCTAGATTTTCTGCTTTCCTCACTTGCTTTTTTTAGATTTGAAACTAGTGTGTTCATTGCATTTACTTTGTTAATCTGTTCGTGAATGATTGCATCAAATGCATCTTCAGGTGCTATTGCAGTACACATAATTGGCTTACTTTTTGAAATTATTGCTAATTTTTTATTTTCCAGTTTTAATAATGTGGGATATATTTTGGTTCTTGGAAGATCTGAATAATATGCAAGCTCACCTGCTGATATAGTACCTTTTGAGATAAGTGCAACGTATGCCTGAGCCTCATATTTACTCAAGCCAAATTCTTCAAGACTTACCGTTAATGCGTGCTCATTTACCATGATTTTACTCTATACTTGATTACGTAACATTGAGAGCTAAATTCCTTTACACAAATACTCAAAAAAAATTCAAAATTGTAACTCTAGTGAGGTGTTACTGCAGTCACTGATAAAATTGTGACACTGTACTGAAATATCAAATCCTGACTGATTAATTGGTATGATGTGTAATTCAAACCTAGTCAAAGTAGAATGTGCAAACGTATCTCAAACTGTCACTATTGTTCCAAGACTTGAATATTCAAATGATTTACTATCTAGTATTGTGGATACTTTAAAAAGAAAAAAAACTGAACTAAAAAAATTAAACCGTAATTTCTTAGAATTAGACGATGATGATCATACTTATGTCAAAGCACTTGATTTTGAAAGAACTATTTCCTTTTCATTAGAAATTTTATCTCAAATTCAAAAGAGAATGAACTCTATCTCTGGAATAAACAGCATTCCTGAACTTTTACCCTTGACAATCCCTATGATGAGGACTGTGAGCGCTCAACTTTTTACCTTGCTTCCTGCATGCAGTCAAAACCTTTCTGAACTATCCGTTCATTTGGGAAGTATCGTTTTGGACTCTGCAATTCTTACTGAGGCTAGATTTGATTTTAGTCAATCTAATATTGAATCCTCAACTGTACTAAATGAAGTAAAATTGATTGTAGACTCTAAAATAAGTAAGCAGTATCCTAATCTTGATTTTTCTAAAGCATGCAATACTTGAATTTTCTTAGCTCCAAGCGTGATTTTACAAAAGATATAGACCACATCCAATCACTATCTGCAAAAATTGAGAAGAAACTATCTACTAATGCACCCGATGTTAAAATTGATAAATTAACTCCAGAGGAATTACAGGATATCAATAAAATTGTGGGATTGGCCAATTTTATGCTCTTCAAATATGAGGATAAAAAAGAGACACGCTTGATTTTACAGCATTTCGTTTCAATAATTACTGAATCCGCACAATCCATAGAATGTATTGACGATGAAATATCTGAATTGATTTTATCGGCTGAAGATTCTATTAATAAAGTTAAGAACATGCATTCAAAAATTTCAGAAAAATCCAGTCTTGAAAAACCCTATCTTTATGGATGCTCTGGAAATGGCTCTGAAACTGGTTCAATTAATTTAACCAATTTTGCTACAGCGATTAACACCTCTGAATACCAACAAAATTCTCAAGGGAATGCTATACAAGTGATATAGATGAGTTTAGCACCACAAGAATTAGAAAACAATGCAAGCAAGTATGCTTCAGAGGCAATCAAGTTTGACTCTCAAGGAGCACGCGGTATGGCAATTACACATTATCAACATGCAATAGACTCCCTTGTAAAACTATTACAACTTTATCCAACAAGCAAACTTAATCCTATTTACAAAGACAGATGCAATTCTTATCATAATAGAATAACAGCACTTCAAGAATCACGCGGAGTAGAACCTGCTGTGGATCCAAATGCTTCTCCTAAAGAGCAAAAGGCTTCTGTACAAAGACAAACAGATGAAAATGATTTTGAAGATCTTGTGATGAAAGAAAAACCTAATGTTACTTGGAATGAAGTAATTGGATTAGATGATGCAAAAAATGCACTGCGTGAATCAATAGTATATCCTACAAAAAGACCTGACCTATTTCCTTTAGGCTGGCCAAAAGGCATGTTGCTTTACGGTCCACCAGGAACTGGAAAAACTATGTTGGCAGCTGCAACTGCAAATGAAATGGATGGATATTTCATTAATGTGGATGCTGCATCTATGATGAGTAAATGGTTGGGCGAGGCAGAAAAAAATGTTTCAAAATTATTTACCATGGCAAGAAAATATGCTGAAAAAGAAGGAAAGCCTGTTATTCTTTTTGTTGATGAAGTAGATTCTCTTTTAGGCTCTAGAAGTAGTGAAGTCGGAGGAGAGGTTAGAACAAAAAATCAATTTTTAACAGAAATGGATGGTGTTAATGGCAAAGGTAAAGATTTGATGCTTTATGTTATTGGTGCTACTAACAAGCCATGGAGCCTTGATTGGCCTTTTCTTAGAAGATTCCAAAAAAGAATTTACGTTTCACTCCCAACTCAGGAAGCAAGAGAAAAATTATTTGAACAATACACTGCTCCATTAAGAAAGGATCTTAAAGTCAACATCTCAGAACTTGCAAAATTATTTGACGGTTATAGTGCAAGTGACATCAAAGACGTTTGCCAAGCCGCACAGATCAAGGCAGTTCATGAAATTTTCAACTCTCCTGATTATCATGAACCAGTAGCAGGTGAGGCACCTATACAACCTCGTGAACTCACCACATCTGACTTTAAGGCAATTATGGAAAGAAGAAAACCAAGCGTTTCACTTGAAATGATCCGTGCATATCACAAGTGGAGTGAAGAATTCCGAGCACTATAAGAAATTTTAATCTTCTTCTGCGATCAACCCTCAAAAAACTTAAATCCACAATCAAAAGTACTCGTCGAGGGTCACAATTACTACAAAGAAATCAATCCACGCAAACAAGTTTGGGAAGCTGATTCTTGATAATGGCACCGTCTTTGATGGGATGGGATTTGGATATTCTACTACTGTTTTTGGCGAAATTGTCTTTAATACAGGAATGGTAGGATACACTGAAACCCTGACTGACCCATCATACAGTGGGCAAATTCTTACACTCACATATCCTCTTGTAGGAAACTATGGAGTACCGGATCCTTCAATTAAGGATCAAGACGGGATTTCCAAATTTTTTGAATCTAATAAAATCCAACTAAGGGGATTAGTTGTACATGAACTCTCTTTAACCGCAAGTCATTGGAATCTATCTATGACACTTGATGAGTGGTTATACAATGAAAAAATTCCTGGAATCTCTGGAATTGATACAAGAGCGCTGACAAAAAATCTTCGTAATGGGGGAGTGATGATGGCTGCTCTAGTAGTATCTGATACTGAAATTAATGTAGATAAAGTAAAGCAGCAACTTGCATTAGCGCCCAATTATAATTCTGAGCAATTTATGGATACAGTATCTACTAAACACGAAGAGGTATATGGTTCTGAAGAAAAATCTGTTGTTGTAATTGATACTGGTACAAAAAATGCAATACTGAGAAATATTCGTGATATTGGTTACAAAGTAATAAAATTGCCTTGGAACACATCGTTTGAAAAAATTATGTCGTATCATCCAAAAGGAGTTGTAATTAGTAATGGTCCTGGTGATCCTCAGAAATGCCCAGACACTATTGACACAGCAAGAAAACTAATTGAAAATAATATTCCAACACTTGGAATTTGTTTAGGTGCACAAATCATCGGTCTTGCTGGCAACACTCAAACTTACAAATTAAAATATGGTCATAGAGGACAAAACAAACCATGTGTTAATTTAGAAAATAATCAAGTTTATGTTACAAGTCAGAATCATGGTTATGGAATAACTCCTGAATCTTTGAATGCATCTGAATTTGATTTATGGTTTACAAACGCAGACGATAAAACAGTCGAAGGAATAAAACACAAAAAACAAAATTGCATAGCTGTTCAGTTTCATCCCGAAGCTGCACCAGGACCTTATGATTGTAAATTCGTCTTTGAAGAACTCAAACACCTTATGGAGGAAGGCAAATCTGCCAAAGAATGAGTCGATAAAAAAAATTCTTGTACTTGGTAGTGGGGCAATAAAAATCGGAGAAGCCGGCGAGAGTCGTTAAAACGACCGTCAATTTGACTACTCCGGAAGCCAATGCCTCAAAGCAATACACGAAGATGGACTGAAAAGTATCTTAATCAATCCAAACATTGCAACGATTCAAACAGATACACGATTTGCAAATAAAGTGTATCTGTTACCTGTGAATGTCGAGTATGTAGAATCTATTGTCGAAAAAGAAAGACCAGATGGGATAATGCTGGCATATGGAGGTCAGACTGCTTTGAATTGTGGTATTAATCTTGCAGAAGCAGGTATACTTGAAAAGTATGGGGTGCGTGTTTTAGGCACACAAATTCCTGGAATTCAAAGAACTGAGGATCGCCAACTCTTCAAAGACTCTATGAATGAATGTAATGTTCCAGTTCTGAAAAGTAGAACCGTTAAAAATTTTACAGATGCAAAAGATATTGCTCAAGAATTAGGATATCCTGTAATTATTCGAGTTGCGTACACTCTTGGCGGTAAAGGTGGTGGTGTTGCTTACAATGAAATTGAATTACATGAAATTGTTGAGCGAGGACTAAGAGCAAGTCTTGTAGGCCAAGTTTTAGTTGAAGAATACATTGGACATTGGAAACAAATAGAATATGAAGTAATGCGGGATTATGAAGAAAATAGTGTAATTGTTTGTAATATGGAAAATGTTCTTTCAATGAAAGTTCATACTGGTGATAACATTGTAGTTGCACCTTCTCAAACAATTAATAATCATGAATACCATATGCTTCGTACTGCTGCTTTACGTGCAACAAAACACGTTGGAATTGTAGGCGAATGCAATATTCAATATGCATTAGACCCTGATTCTGACAGATACGTTGCAATTGAAATAAATCCTAGACTATCACGATCTTCAGCTCTTGCAAGCAAAGCAACAGGTTATCCACTTGCATACATGTCTGCAAAAATTGGATTGGGGTACACATTACCTGAACTAGAAAATAGAATTACAAAAACAACAACTGCTTGTTTTGAACCTTCTTTGGATTACATTGTATGTAAGCATCCTAGATGGGATTTTGCAAAATTCGATCTTGTAAAACGAAAACTGGGCCCTACCATGAAATCAGTCGGTGAAGTCATGGCAGTCGGAAGAAGTTTTGAGGAATCATTACAAAAATCAATACGTATGCTCGATATTGGAAATGACGGTCTTGTTTTAAATCGAACTACTATGGAATCTTATGACGAAGAACAAATAGAAGATCACCTATCACATCCAGATGATTTGATTTTGTATTATGTGGCAGCTGCCCTTAAAATGGGAATCTCAGTTGAGAGAATTTATCGACTCTCTGCAATTGATCCTTGGTTTATTGAAAAGATCAAAAACATTGTAGATGTTGAATCTAAATTAAAACAAAACCAATTGACAACTCCTTTGCTTTGGGAATCAAAAAAGATAGGATTCTCTGATAAGCAAATTGCTCGTGCAAAGGATAAACCCGCTGAAGAAATACGTGAAATACGTAAAAAAGCAGGAGTACTGCCCTCTGTAAAACAAATTGATACTTTGGCCGCTGAATGGCCAGCAGTTACCAATTACCTCTATCTGACATACGGTGGTAATCAAAATGATATACAAATTGCATCTGATGAAAAGGGAGTAATTGTACTTGGTGCGGGTCCTTATCGTATTGGCAGCAGTGTCGAATTTGATTGGGGTACTGTAAACATGGTTTGGGGTTTGCAAGAAAATGGGGAAAAAAATATATCTGTTGTAAATTGCAATCCTGAAACTGTCTCCACAGATTATGATATTTGTAGCAGATTGTATTTCGAAGAATTAACTTTGGAAAGAATTTTGGATATTGCAGAATTTGAAAATCCAAAAGGTATAGTTACTTGTGTAGGCGGTCAAACTGCAAATAATCTGACGTTAGGTCTTGCTAAAAATGGTATTACTATTATGGGTACAAGTGCAGATGATGTTGACAGGGCAGAAGACCGTTCAAAGTTTAGTGCCGAATTAGATAAATTGCATATTCAACAACCCCGTTGGCAAGCTTTTTCAAGTATTGCTGACGCGAAAAGTTTTGCACAGGATGTGGGTTTTCCTGTAATTGTTAGACCTTCTTATGTGCTTTCTGGTGCTGCAATGAAAGTTGTATGGTCACAAGATGAATTAAAAAAATATGTTAAAGAAGCAACAGATGTCTCACCTGATCATCCTGTTGTCATTTCAAAATTTATGTTAAATTCACTAGAAGTTGATGTTGATGGAGTTAGTGATGGAACTGATGTTATAATTGGTGCAATAGTTGAACACATTGAAAGTGCCGGTGTTCACTCAGGCGATGCCATGATGTGCATTCCACCATGGAGACTAAATAACAAAACCATTGAAACTATTACAGAATATTCTACAAAGATTGCAAAAACGTTTAATGTCAAAGGACCGTTTAATCTACAATTTCTAATACATGATGATCATGTCTATGTAATTGAATTAAATATTCGAGCATCTAGGTCCATGCCTTTTGTATCAAAACTTGTAAAGACAAATCTTATTTCACTAGCGGCAAAGGCAATTTTGGGCAAAACCCTGCCTAAATTACCTGAAAACAAATGGCAAAAGATTCATAATTTCGGAATCAAGGTACCTCAATTCTCATTTATGCAATTAGAAGGGGCTGATATTAGACTAGGAGTGGAAATGCAATCCACTGGTGAAGTCGCATGCTTTGGTACAAGCTTTTATGATGCATTGGCCAAAGGGCTTACTTCTGCAGGATACACTCTTCCAAAGACAGGTACTGCCCTTGTTACAGTTGGTGGTTCTCAAAATAAAGAAAAGTTATTGCAACCAATTGCTAGATTGAAAAGTCTTGGGTTTAAGATCCTCGCAACTGAACACACTGCAGAATTTTTTGAAGAAAAACTCGGTGACATTGAGGTGGTTCATAAAATTTCAGAACCTACAAGAAAACCTAACATTGCAGATTTGCTTTATGAAAGAAAGATTGATTTTATCATAAACATTCCTAGTACATCCACACTTGAAAAATATGTTGGAATGCTTGAGGATGAATATCAGATCAGAAGAAAATCATTGGAATTGGGAATTCCAGTTCTTACAACTATTGAGTTAGCTGATTCATTTGTAAAGACACTGGAATGGCTCAAAGATAACAAAACTACAAAAGATCCTATTGAACCCTATGACAAAATAGAATAACTATCTATTGTGTTTTGTAATTATGCCTATCATTTTCAAAAAACATAAACCCAACTAATTTATGAAGAATCATGGCTAAAAAATTTTCAGATGCCGAAATAGATGAGGTATTAACACGTCTTGAAAAATTTGGCAGTGATGGAATTTTTTATATGTATCTTAAAGACAGTTTGAAGAAAAATTTTATTAAAATAAAAATTGCCGACTTTAAATTAAAAGATATTTTGGTTTTTTTAGATGAAAATGGTCTTGTGCAACGAATTCCTTTTGAAGACAAATCTGGGTTTGATGATTTGACATTATACAGAATTACGAATAAAGGACAACAACTGATTACAAAATTTGAACGAAACAGCAATGAAGAATGGAAAAAAAATACATATCCTGTAAACATAGTGTGTCAAAACTGTGGTTCATTTTACGAAGTTCGTATTGATTATTCAACGAAAGTAAAGGATTGGGCAAAAGAACAACGCTGTTACAACTGTGCTAATAAAGCAACATTTGTAACAAAAATTGATTCTTGATCTGACTACAATACTTGTTCAATAATTGACTCATCGCCGATAATTGTTCCATCTAATGTAATTATCCTGGCAGATGACACTTGTTTGATTTTTTCTATTATTGGGGAAATTGATTTTTTATATTTTTTTTTATGTGTTGCATAAAAATATTTGTTAAAGGATGGAATAATTGTTATTTCTATGTCTCCTGATTTATTTGGAAAGATATTGTGTTTTTCTGTTTTTAATGAAACCCATACTCTCTGTCCATTTAGTACTGACTCTTCTTGAAAAAATACTGGATGCACATGACCCATGATTATCTTATCTACATGGGAAAAATTTTCTGATGGCATTGTATGCCCATGTGTGAGTAGAATATTCTCTTCTACCATTCCAATTGGACTAACCAATGAAATATTTTCTGGAACTAGTCTCTGAATGTTTGCATCGTGATTTCCTGGGATTAACACTATATCACATTTCTGTTTTATCTTCTTAAAAAATAATGGAACCTCATCCCATTCACTTTTTGAAATATTTTTGATACTGGATTTTATATCCCCTAGTAAAATAATGGAATCTGGTTTTTCTGAATCAATCACATTGGATAACTCCTCTATTGTTTCGTTAATTGATGAATTTTTTCCAATAAAGATCTCATTTGATGCAAGAATACTTTCAAATCCAATATGGATATCTGTAACTATGATGTTCTTTTTTTTTCCTTCTAAAACCATTACGGGTTTGGATGGAATTATTCTTGTCTTAAGCATCAAAGATATACGCTAGACTTTGAATTAAATTCTTATGAACAAAGATTCTGAAAGAATTGAATCTGTAGTTTCTGAAAAACGAGTTAAATTACATCTTTTTGAGCCCAGTCAAAGAAAAATTTGGACTGTGGTAGGAAAAGGTAAGGAACACTGGTTAGATCCTGATGCTCAGTATTGTTCATGCCCTGGATATTACTTTGGAAGATTAAATGGAAAATCTACTTGCTATCATTTAGAATCTGTATATTTGGCTAAAAAAGAAAACAAAATAGAGACAATTGGATTTTCTGATGATGAGTATGCTGATTTTCTTTCAGGATTAATTTCTGATTTGTGAAAATTCTGCTATTAGAACTTGTTAATAACTAGAAATAATACGAAATAATTATGGATGAAAATCAATACAATTCACTAATTGAAAAAATTGCAACGATGATGGAACACGATGGATTGTCTATTGATGAACAAAATACCCAGAAACTACAAAAATACAAAGAGCATGTAAACTCTAATTCCAATCTAAATGATGACGATGCAATGAAGCTAGTTTACGAATCATTGCTTTATCTAAAATTAAAAAATTTGGATTCTGGTGACCCTCTTCAAAAAGGTGATGAGTTTGGAGCTGGATTTAGTTGAATCTATCCTAATGGAATAGTTTCAATGTCATCTTTTGAAACACCTTTCCACAATCCGATCATGCCTTCCGGCTTTACTTCTTCAACTTTGGTTATGTGCTGAATTTTTATGTGATCTGGGGTAGGTGGCATCCAAAGCATTGCCATGTAATCGCCCACATTTCCAACTTTACTTGGTAATGCCATGATGATTTTCTCCTTTGAAAATCCTTTTGAGACTAGAGCGCTAACTGCTTTCTCTTGTAGATCCATTCTTCCATGCGTGAATAGATAGACATTTTTCTGAGTATCGATATTTGTCATGCCTTCTTTGATATCTTTAAACTAAATCAATCTTTCCTGATCTAATGCCTACCAAAAAGGGTTAAATTAGAATAAACAAAATTTTGATCTGTGAAAATATTCACCGTAGGAAGCAAATCATTCGTTACAAGTTTTCAATTGGCAGGAGTTCCTGGAATAATCTCAGATACTCCTAAAAAAACATTGGATGAAATTAAGAAACTAACTAATGATTCTGACGTCGGATTAGTTTTGGTAAGTGACGATATGACCGAATCCATTAGCGATGAACTAACTGCACTTCGGGCAGCAAAATCAACACTAGTCTTTGCATTGCCTTCAGCTGGAAGCGAAAAATCTGAGGTTGATTATAGATTGATGCTCAAAAAGATTCTCGGTGTATGATTTAATCTACTTATATTCAATCATCTAAAGTTTTGATATGAAGACTGCATCTGTCAAAGAACCATCTGTCATTTCAATTAATGAAACTGAGTCTCCAATATTGGATTCTGGGGACATCTTGGTACAAATGCATGCATGTGGCATATGTGGCTCTGATCTGGAAAAAGTGTTTGGTGAATATGGCCAACCCTCAATGCGGCTAGGTCATGAACCCGCAGGTGTAATTATTGATGTTAGCTCTGATGTAACTGCATTCAAAAAAGGTGACAGAGTATTTACTCATCACCATGTTCCATGCTATTCATGTCATCTATGTAATCACGGTAATGAAACAATGTGTCCAAAATATTATGAAACAAATCTTTCTCCATGCGGCCTATCTGAAGAATACGTTGTACCAAAATGGAATGTAGATCATGGTGGTGTGCTTAAGATTCCAGATTCTATGAGTTTTGAAGAAGCTGCAATGATTGAACCACTTGCATGTTGCGTTAGAGCATGGACAAAATATTCTTATCAAGAAGGTGACTCTGTCGCAATTTTTGGTGTTGGTCCAACTGGCATGATGCACGTGATGCTTGCGCAATCCAAGAAATTCTCAAAAATTTTCTGCTTTGATATAAATGATTTTAGATTAGGATTTGCAAAAAAATTCAATATTACTGACTCTATTAACTCTCTAGATGAAAATAGAAAACAAAGAATTTTTGATTATACTGAAGGAAAAGGAGTAGATGTGGCAATAGTTGCAACAAGTAGCCTCAAAGCATTAGAAGATGCAATTGATATGGTACGAAAAGGCGGAGCTGTTATGATGTTTGGTGTCCCTTCAAAGGGAGCAAAAATTATTTTGGATATGAGCAAAATATATTCTAAAGAAATCACATTGGTGACAAGTTATGCTGCATCTGACCGTGACACAAAAGAGGCTCTTAGATTAATTGAATCATCTCAAATAGATGTTAAACAATTAGTAACTCACACATATCCTATCAAAGACTCTCAAAAAGCATTTGATCATGCTAGAAGTGGAGATAATGCAATGAAAATAATTATTACAAAATAGGAAAGGCTTAAGAAAGGTATTTCTATTCTTTCAAAATCGAAGAGATATGGATTGGGGATTACAAAATAGACTTTCACAAATTATCAAACCACAAAATAACCGCGCATTAATGTTGGCTGTTGATCATGGATATTTTTTAGGCCCTACTGAAAAATTAGAAAATCCTAAAAAAGTAATTGCACCATTATTGAAATACTGTGATTCTTTGATGCTTACAAGAGGTGTACAAAGAACATCTGTTCCTACATCTACTAATGTGCCGATGGTCTTACGAGTGTCTGGAGGTTCGAGTATTATTGGTGAAGATCTATCGCAAGAAGAAATCACCGTTAGTATCAAAGATGCAATTAGACTAAATGCTAGCGCACTTGCAATGTCTATTTTTGTTGGTTCAAAATATGAACATCAAACTATTGTAAATCTAGGAAAATTAGTTAATGAAGCTGAAGAATTTGGAATTCCAGTACTTGCTGTAACTGCAGTTGGTAAAGAACTTGGAAAAGATGCACGCTATCTTTCATTGGCATGTAGAATAGCGGCTGAACAAGGAGCTCATATCGTTAAAACCTACTACTGTGATAATTTTGAGAAAGTTGTTCAATCCTGCCCTGTCCCAATAATTGTTGCCGGAGGGAAAAAAATTCCAGAGCGAGACGCACTACAATTAACCTACAATTCAATCAAAGGTGGTGCAGTAGGCGTTGATATGGGTAGAAATATTTGGCAATCTGAAAACCCTGTGGCAATGATAAGAGCTGTTAGATATATTGTTCATGGAAATGCAACTGTTGATCAGGCATTCAAGCTATACCAAACACTACGTAATGAAAGACCACAACAAAACAAACCACAAAACAAATCAAACCAACCTAATCAAAATAAACCACAACAAAACAAACCACAAAACAAATCAAACCAACCTAATCAAAATAAACCACAACAAAACAAACCACAAAACAAATCAAAC
>SXGR01211518.1_pt1 | contig 42452 bp, 38 predicted proteins | sample 3174711 | NCBI WGS metagenome assembly SXGR01 (sample SAMN11356860, study PRJNA531348) | freshwater metagenome | isolation source: freshwater sample F1-60 | place: China: Fuxian Lake, Yuxi | collected 2017-12-25
CCGACGCCGTTCGACTGTGCGATCGATTCCATATAGATCATGCCGGGCGAGCCGTTGATCTCCTGCTCGATCACGCTGATGACCGCTTGCTCCAGCGTCTGCGCTGACGCTCCCGGATAGGTGGCGGTCACCACAATGGTCGGCGGCGCAACCGGCGGGTATTGCGCGATGGGCAACAGGCGGATGGCAACCAGCCCGGCCACAATGATGAAGAGGGACACCACCCAGGCGAAAATCGGCCGGTCAATAAAGAAGCGTGGCATGAAGCGTCCTCAGCTTCGCGGCGTGGCCGGCTGCGCGGACGGCGGAGTCGCTGTCGGCGAGCCCGGGACGCTTGCTGCAGGTGTGGCCGGCGAGGCGGTCGGTGTCTCGCCGGTCGCGACCGGCGTAGCTGATTTGGGCGGCATCCAGGGTACCGGCCGTACCGGCTGGTTCGGGCGAATCTTCTGGAACCCATCCACGATCACCTGCTCACCGTCATTTAGTCCGTCAAGAATCAGCCAATTGCCGCTGCGGGCCCCGCCTACCCGGACGGGCCGCACCACAATCTTGCCAGCGGCGTCAACCACCATCACCGTGTCACCTTGGCTGGCCCGGGAGACGGCCTGTTGAGGCAACAGCATCGCGCGCGCCGCCTTCGCCTGCTCGATACGCACTCGGACATAAAGACCGGGTAGCAGGGCGCCGCCCGGGTTCGGCACTTCAGCGCGCAGGGTGACCTGCCCGCTGGTCGCGTCCACCGTCAAATCCGAAAATAGCAGTCGTCCCGCCGGGGGGTGAACTGTGCCCCCATCGAGCACCACGCGAATCAATGCTGCCTCATTCACGGTGCTGCGCAGGAGCCGCCCTTGCTCAAAGTCACGTCGCAGGCGCAGAGCCTCGTTGGCAGATTGGGTGAAATTCACATAAACCGGTTCGATCTGCTGAATGATGGCGAGAGGGGTAGCCTCTCCCTGGCCCACCAACGCGCCCTCGGTCACCAAGGCCCGCCCGATCCGCCCGGAGATGGGTGCGGTGACGGTGGTGTAGCCCAGGTTGATGGTTGCAGTCTGCACTGCGGCCTGGCCGGCCAGAACCTCCGCTTCGGCCTGTTTCTGCGCGGCGACCGCGTTGGCGTAGTCCTGCTTCGATACCGCGTTGGCCGCAACCAGGGGTCGATAGCGCTCGGCGAGAGCGCCAGCTTGGGAGAGATTCGCCTGAGCCCGCGCAAGCGTAGCCTGCGCGCTCGCCAGGGCTGCCTCATAGGGCGCGGGGTCGATCCGGAACAGTACCTGCCCGGCCTGCACGTCGGCGCCCTCGCGAAACTGTCGTTGCTGAACAATTCCCGCCGCGCGGGCCCTGACCTGCGCCACACGGGAAGCCTCGATCCGTCCAGGCAATTCCTCGAGCAGACCGACTTCACCTAATGCAACCCTGACAACCCCCACGGCAGGTGGCGGAGGCGCTGCGGTTGTCGGCGTGCCGGAAGCGGGCGGGCCCGCGGGGGCAGACGGGCCGCAGGCGCTCAGGAAGGTACAAAGGACAAACGCCAGGGCGAGGCCAACGCGGGGAAAAGGTACAGCGGGACGCGGCATCGGCGCCGTATGACCGCGGGTCGCGGCGACATGCAGGGAAGGGTTCATGCTGGACTTTCGGAAGACGATCGGACGGTAGCCGCCTGCCCGGATCCCTCCCCGCCCGGCGGGCAGGGCTCCGGGGCATTGAGAGAAAGCCTGGAATATACTCTTCCGCAATGACCCGTGACCTGTCAGCTCTTTTTGAGCGCAACCGCGAATGGGCGGCCCGCGTGGAGGCAAGCCGCCCAGGTTTTTTTACCGGGCTCCTCGCGCAGCAACGCCCCCGGTACATGTGGCTGGGCTGTGCCGACAGCCGGGTCCCTGCCAATGAACTTGTCGACCTTTTGCCTGGCGAAATGTTCGTACACCGCAATGTGGCGAACCTGCTTGTCCATTCCGACCTCAACGCGCTAAGCGTTGTGCAGTACGCGGTCGACGTGCTGGGCGTTGAGCACATCATCGTGGTTGGCCATAGCAATTGCGGGGGCGTGCGCGCAGCCCTTGTCGATCAGCGCGCCGGGCTGGTCGATAACTGGTTGCGCCATGTCCAGGATGTGCGTGATGTGCACCGCGATTTTCTCGAGTCGCTGGAGGAGCGTTTCCGCATCAACGCACTGGTCGAACTGAATGTGCTTGAGCAGGCGAGAAATGTCTGTCGCACCACCATCGTGCGCGATGCCTGGCAGCGCGGACAGACATTGGTGGTGCACGGCTGGGTGTATGGCCTCCAGGACGGGTTGCTGAAGGACATGAGCCTGACCGCCACGGCGGCATCCGAGGTGGAGGCCGCTTACGACCACGCCCTCGAGCGCCTGACCAATCGCTGGCTGGAGCTCCAGGCAACCGGGTGACCGCAATCGGTCCGGCTGGCGAAATGCCTGCGAGCGAGACGCGCCACCGCGCGGGGTGGCAGTCATCGTTTAGCATCGCGTCTCGGTTACTACCGAACCAGTGGGTAGTCGGGCCAGCGCTGACTCCCGAATTCAATGGCCACCACGGGAGTCCACCATGACCAGTCACGTACGACGCCTGCAACTGAAAGCCATCGCGGCAATCGCCGGCCTGACGAATGCTGCGGGTGCAGCGGCACAGAGTGCCGGTAGCGGGTATCCCAGCCGCGAGATCCGGTTCATCGTGCCGTTTCCGCCAGGCGGTGGCAACGATATTCTCGCCAGGATGCTGGGGCCTAAAATGGCTGAAGCGTTTGGCAAGCCGGTAGTGATCGATAACCGCCCGGGCGCTGGGGGTAACCTGGGCACTGATCAGGCGGCTCGCTCGCCGGCCGACGGCTACACGATCGTCAGTGCATCGAACCAGGTCACGATCAACCCGGGCCTTGGACAGAAGTTGCCGTTTGATATCGAGCGGAATTTTTCGCCCGTCGCGCTCGTTGCATCTGTCCCCATGCTGCTGGTGGTTCATCCCTCGGTGCCAGTTAATAATGTGGCCGAACTGATCGCCCTTGTGCGCAGTCAGCCTGGCCGACTTAATCACGCCACCCCCGGTAACGGTACGCCTCAGCATTTGGCCTACGAACTCCTCAACAAGCTTGCGAAGATCGAGGTCACACATATTCCCTACAAGGGGACGGGGCCTGCGGTTGCCGATCTGCTGGGTGGACAGGTACAGACCGCGTTTGCCACCCTGGCTTCGGTGGCTCAGCATGTCCGTGCGGGCAAGCTGCGCGCGATTGCGGTGGCCCCAGCGCAGCGTTCGCCGTTGATGCCCGAAGTGCCTACGGTGGCGGAGTCGGGTGTTCCCGGCTACGACGTGCCGCTCTGGTACTCAATTCTGGCGCCAGCGGGAACGCCTGCCGAAGCGATCGACCGGCTGGCGGGCGAGCTACGCCGGATTGTCGAGTCACCCGACACGCGCGACCGGATGGTGAACCAGGGCTTTCAGCCTGGCTTCGTAGGCCCAGCCGCTTTGCAAGCGATGATTCGTGACGACGTAAGGCGCTGGCAGGGAATCGGGCGCGACACCGGCATCCGGATCGAATAGGCGGATCATGTCGTTGGGTCAGGCGCTCGCTGGCATCCGGGTTCTCGATTTTTCGCAGATCGGAGCCGGGCCCACCGTTGGCATGCTGATGGGTGACATGGGGGCAGACGTCACCAAGATCGAGGCCCCCAGCGGCGACCTGGGTCGGTTGATCGGTCCCCCTTGGCTGAACGGCGACTCGGTCGTCGCGCTCAGTTTCAACCGTAACAAAAAGGGGCTCTGCCTCGATCTCAAGAAGCCGGAGGCGGTCGCAACGGTTCATCGGCTGGTCGCCTCGGCCGATGTGCTGATCGAGAGCTTTCGGCCTGGCGTGATGAGCCGTCTCGGCGTGGGCTGGCCGGTGTTGTCTGCAATCAATTCGAAGCTCATATGGTGCGCAGTGACCGCCTATGGACAGGACGGCCCCTGGGCCGACCGTCCTGGTGTGGATGGAGTGGTTCAGGCGCTATCTGGCCTCATGAGCCAGATCGGTGTGGACGGAGGCGAGCCGTGCAAGGTGCAGGTACCAGCCGTGGACATGACCACTGGGTTTCTTGGTACCGTTGCCGTGCTGGGCGCACTTCAGGCAAGAGAACGCTCGGGATGCGGTCAGTACCTGGACATCAGCATGTATGCCGCAGGCCTGATGCTGCAACAGACGGGTATTGCGTCGTATCTCGCGAGCGGTAAGTTGCCCCGTCGAATCGGCAGCGCTGCGCCTTATGCAGCGCCGAATGAAGCTTACCGGACAGCGGATGGCTGGATTATGCTAGCGGCGTACCAGCCGCCGCGCTGGCGGTCGTTATGCGGGATACTCGGGCTCGGCGAGAGAATCGAATGTGACCTGCGGTTTGCCGATAACGACGCGCGGGTCCGCCATCGCGCAGCGCTTCGCACGCTCATCGAGGAAAAGCTCATTTCGCGAACGACAGCGCAATGGATTCCCCTTCTCGAGGCAGGCGACATCATGTGTGCGCCTGTTGCAGATTACGCCTGGGTAACCGAGTCCGAACAGTTCCAGCACATGGGGGCTGCGGTATCAATGCAACTTTCATCGGGTGCAACGTTTCAATCGCCTGGTTTCCTGCTCGGAGATCGGAATACGCAGTCTCGCGTACGTCATGCCCCGCCCTCTGTCGGCGAACATTCGCGCGAGGTGCTGCATGGCTTTGGTCTGAGGCCCGAGGAAATTGAGCAACTGATCGCGCAAGGCGCGGTCATCGACAATCCGGCGCGGGAGCGCGCCTCTGCAGGAGAAGGCTCATGAAGTTCAGTGCAATCCGCACGTTCAGGGATGACATGGGTCATCGCTTCAGCCGTGTTGTGGAGTTGGGGATCGATGACCTGTCTCCGGGCGAGGTGGTGATCCGTAGCCAGTTTGCAGCGGTCAATTACAAGGACGCCCGGGCGGTCACGGGCGCAGGCAACGTGCTCAAGCGTTTCCCCTGTACGCCTGGGATCGAGGTCTCCGGCGTGGTGGAATCCTCACGCGACGCCCGCTTCCGCGCCGGCGATCTGGTAACAGTTCAAGGCGGGCGCGAGTTCGGTATCAGTCGCGACGGCGCCTACAGCGAAGTGGTGCGCGCGCCGGCCGCCGAGGTGTTCCCGGTGATTGATGGCTTTGACCCGTTTTCGGTCGTGGCGCTTGGCATTGCAGCGTACACGTCGGCGGTTGCGGTGGAGGCCATCGAGAAGCACGGCACACGCCCTGAAGACGGCGAGATCATCGTGACAGGCGCCACCGGAGGGTGTTCCAGCTACGCCATCAGCATGCTGGCAGGCCTTGGCTACCAGGTGGTGGGCATGACCGGTAAAACCTCAGAGCATGAATACCTGAAAGGCATCGGGTGTGTGCGCGCGGTGGGGCGCGACATTCAAACGCAGTACACCCGACCACTCGATGAACAGTTATGGGCAGGGTCGATTGACGCTGTGGGCGGCGCACCCCTTGATTTCGTACTCCGTACGATGAAGCAGCGTGGGATCGTGGCGGCCTTTGGCAACGCCGCCGGCGAACAGTTCACCACATCCATCTATCCGTTCATTCTGCGAAGCGTGACGCTCGCCGGGGTAAACGCCAACCATCCGGTCGCCTCGCGTGGTAGTGCCTGGCGTCGCATGACCGGCGATTTACGGCCTCAGGCACTGGATAAGATTGTTCACCGCATTGCGTTTGCTGAACTGCCCGCGCACTGCGATGCCTTGATCAACGGCGGGGTTCGCGGCCGCGCGGTAGTGTGCTTCAACTGATCCTGGCTGTGGCACTCGCGGCACGGCGTTCTGCGCGCAGGCGAAGTCGCTGCGCGCCAAGCGTGAGCAGGAAAAGCGAAAAGCCCAACGCGTGGCTGGCGGGTGCAGGATAGACCAGCGCAACGCCCGCCACGAATAGCGTTGTACGCTCCCAATATCGGCACTTCAGCCATAACCAGCCCTGAAATCCGCCCGCCAGTGCCGCAATGCCTGCCGCTGCGGTGATGGTCACCCTCGCTACCTCAAACCAGTCTGCCTCGGCGAGCGTTCGCATCGATCCGGTAAGAAGCAGCATCGACCCCGATGGATCGAGCACGAAAATAAAGGGCACCAGGAACGCGGGGAGCGTGTATTTCCAGCACTGCAGGGTGGTGCGATAGGGGTCGCCTCCAGTGATGGAGGCGGCGGCAAACGGCGAGAGTGCGGTGGGTGGCGATACTTCGGAGAGCACCGCGTAGTAGAAGATGAACATGTGTGCGGCGAAGTCGGGCACCTTGAGCGCCATCAGTGCCGGCGCGGCAATCACGGCGCAGATGATGTAAGACGCAGTAACAGGGACCGCCAATCCCACGATCCAGACGATCAGCGCGGTGTAGACGGCTGTCAGCAGCAGAGAGTTGCCGGCATATTGAAGAACGATCGAGCTGAACTTGAGGCCCAATCCGGTGAGCGTGACCACGCCCACGATGATGCCCGCGCCGGCGCAGGTTGCGGCCACATTGAGCACCGACCGCGCACCGTCTTCAAGCGCACGAAGCAGGCCCGACTCCCAAAGTCCACGTCCGATCGGCACCTTACCCGTGAAAATTCCGTGGGGGATCAGCGAGCACTCCGCGCGCAACAGGCTGGTGAATAGAGACGCTACCGTTGCCCAGAACACTGACAGCTCGGGAGAAAACCCGAGCAGCATGAAGCCAACGATGGACACCAGCGAAAGGAAATGAAACCAGTAGCGCCGAGAAAGTGACCAGGCGGACTCCGCCTTCTCGAACACCGTGTCCTTCATGCCGAATTTCCTGACGTCGATCTCGACCATCAGGAAAAGCGTGAGGTAGTACAGGCAGGTCGGGATGGCTGCCATCAGCAGCACGTCGAGATAGGAGATTTTGAGAAATTCTGCGATCAGGAAAGCTGCAGCACCGAGCACTGGCGGTGAGATGATCGCCCCCAGCCCGCCCGCAGACAGCAGTCCCCCTGCAGCATCTTTCGAGTAGCCCACGCGCGTGAGCATAGGGGCAGCGACCGCCCCCAGAGTGACGGTGGTGGCGACGCCTGAGCCCGACGGGCCGCCCAGCAGAAACGAGGCGAGCGTGACGGTACGGCCCGCGCCGATAGGCTTGCCCCCCATGGCAGCGAAAGAGAAATCGAGATAAAAGCGCCCGGCTCCAGAATGCTGCAGAAAGGCGCCATAGATGGTAAACAAGATGATTAGCGAAGATGACACGCTGAGTGCCGTGCCAAATACGCCCTCCAGCGTCATGTACATGTGTCCCACAAGTCGGGGCAGTTCATAGCCCTTGTGGGTCCAGGGGGAGGGCAGCCACGGCCCGAGGAAGGCATAAGCAACAAAGCACAGTGTGATGAACGGCATGATCCAGCCCGTGCTTCGGCGCATGGCTTCAAGGATCAGGGCCATCATCAGCACCCCAAACACGATGTCCCAATCATCGGGGACGATCGAGCGATCGAAAAAGTCGTCGCCGCCAGCGATCAGCCAGGCCGCTACCGCAATGCCGCCGGCGGCGAGCAACCAGTCCCACCACATCACCCGATTCCGAAATCGCCGGGCAACCGGGAACACCAGGAAAGTGAGAAACAGAATGAACGCCAGATGGGTGGCCCGAAGATGCTCGGGCCTGACAATCGCGTAGGCGGTATAGAGGTGAAACAGGGACATGATCACCGCGACCAGCGTGACAAAGCGCGCCAGCATGCCGGTGAGGCGGTTGGTCGCGCCCTCCTCGAGCTCGATCATCTCTCTGGCCCGAGCCATGGCCTCGGCGCTGACGCGCTCCAGCGGCGCAGCGTCTCCTTGAGCCGGGTCTACGGACGGGGAGGACATGATGTCTGCGGGTCGGTGTCAATGACCCGGCGCTACCCGGACGGATAACGCCGGTGCGAGCCTACTGCGAAATTTTGATGCCCTTGGTGGCGAGGAACTTTACCGCGCCCGGGTGCCAGGGTACGGGGGACGCCTCGCCTCGCTGATTTTCAAGAACGATATTCTCGGCTTCCTTGTGGGCGCGGATCAGGTCTTCGCGCTTTTCGAAAACGGTTTGAACAATTCGAAATGCAGTCTGCTCATCAAGGTCTCGGTGAGCGACAAGCAGGTTCATGACGCTTGCCTGCCTGTTATCGGCTTCCATGCCTTTGTAGATCGTTTTTGCGATGTGGTCCCTTAAGTAGAGATTGCCGTATTTCTGATTCATTTTATCGACGAGGTCGGCGTGGTCGATCATCTTTATCTTGGTGCCAGGCGTGTTGGCGAGATCGGAGACGGCGCCGGTGGGCAGTCCACCTACCCAGAAAAACGCTTCGATCTTGCGGTCCTTCAGGGCTGCTACGGATTCCGCTACGCCAAGGCGTTCCCTCTTGAGATCGCGGTCCTTGTCCAGGCCTGCCGCCTCGATCAGGCGAAACGCCATGACCTCGGTCGCGCTGCCGCCTGAACCGGTCGAGACGCGCCGACCCTTGAGGTCGGACATTTTAGTGATGCCCGTGCCCTCTACCGTGACCACGTGCATGCGATTCGGGTAAAGGACAAGAAGCGTCCGGACCGGCACCGGCTTGCCCTTGAACTTGTCGTCACCTTTCAGCGCATCGAGGGTGGCGTCGGCCATGGTGAACCCGATGTAGGGCTTGCCGGTACCGATCAACTGCAGATTGGCCACTGATCCACCAGTGACTTCCGCCGTGGCCTGCATGCCAGATACATACTTGGATAGCGCCGCGGCAAGGCCTCCGCCGAGCGGGTAATACACCCCACCGGTGCCACCGGTACCAATTGACAGATTCTGGGCGCTGGTGAGTGAGGCGAGTCCAAGGGCGAGCGCGGCAATACCGAGCTTGGCAATTCTTGCGATCATGTATGTCTCCTTGTTTGTCTTGCTGCTCAAATTCAGTATGCCAGAGGCTGTTCGATGACAGCCGCCGCAGGGGCTTATTGCTTTTCGATTCCGGCGCGTTGCACTAACTCGGCGTATTTTCGGGTTTCACTCGCAAAATACTGCCGAGCAAACTCGGGGGTGCGAACGTTGATGACGTTGCCCCCTTTGGCCATTGCAGCCTGCACCTCGGGTTCGGAGAATGCGGTGACAAAGGCCTTGTGCACCCGGCTGACGTCAGCCTCGCTCATTGCCTTCGGGCCCAGCACACCAAACCATGCCTCGACGATGTAGGAGGGCAGACCCTGCTCGGCGAAGGTGGGGATATCGGGGGCGGCCTCTACCCGCTTTTCGGTGCCGATACCGACCGCCTTGATGAGCCCGTTCCTGAGGTGGCCCTGAACACTCGGCAGCGCTGCAGTGCAGAAATCGATATGTCCACCCAGCAGATCGGTGAGCATTGGGCCCACGCCCTTGTAGTGCACGGCGCGGGCGCGGGTGCCAGATTCGTTCAGGAACATTTCGTTGGCGAGGTGAATGATGGTGCCAGCCCCGGCGGAGGCGACGGTAGCTTCACCATTGCGCGACTTGAGCCATTCGATGAACTGCCGGGAACCATTGGCCGGCACCTTGTTGCTGGCCACCACCACGATCGGGGTATACCCGATGACGGTAATGGGAACGAAGTCGGCGAGTACATCAAACGGCAGCCGGGCGTAAACGCTTGGGAAAATCACGACATTATTCGAGACCACGCTGAGCGCGTAGCCGTCGGGGGCGGTACGCGAGAGCGCTTGCAATCCGACGATACCGCCTGCACCAGGCTGATTTTCAACCACCACCGATGAGCCCAGCGCGCGGCCCAGGGCGGCCGAGGCAGAGCGCGTGATGGTGTCAACACCCGACCCGGTGGCATTGGGGAGGATGAACCGGGTGATCTTCTCGGACTGGGCGCCAACGGACTGCGTAAGCGACAGCGAACCGAGACCGGCGAGAGCCAGAACCGTGCTTCTGCGCGTGGCGGCTGGGCGGGAACGGGGCATGAGATGTCTCCTGTTGGATGTGGTTCGATCTTACCGGAGAGCGCGCGCCGTACCGACGTTGGCGTGCGTATACTCCGGTCGTCAACGAGGGGGCAGAATGTCCGAAGACTTGCTGATTCGTCGCGACGGCGATGTCATGACCATCACGATCAACCGGCCCGAGCGGCGAAACGCCATCAGCCCGGCAATTGTGGAAGGGATCAGAGAGTCGTTTGTTGGTTCCCGCAATGACCCGTCTCTTCGTGTCATCGTTCTTACTGCAGTGGGGGATCAAGCTTTCTGCGCGGGCGCTGACCTGGCCACCAGCCAGTCATTCAAGTTTGATTACGCCGAGCCGCGATTCCCCATGCCCGAAATGTATCGGCTTGCGCGTGACTGCAACGTGCCCATCGTCGGGCGAATCAATGGCACCTGTATGGCGGGTGGCATGGGACTACTTGCCATGTGCGACCTTGCGATTTCAGCCGAGCACGCCTTGTTTGGCCTGCCCGAAGTGAAGGTCGGTGTTTATCCCATGCAGGTTATGTCGGTGCTCCAGCACCTCGTCGCGCGGCGGCATCTGCTCGAACTCTGCCTCACCGGCGACCCGGTGGATGCCCGGACCGCCCGCGATCTGGGGCTGGTGAACCGCGTCGTTCCCCGAGAGGAACTGGACTCAGCCGTGAACGACCTAGTCACTCGGCTCGCCGCCCGGTCGCCGACTGCGATCCGGCGCGGAAAGTATGCGAGTTACGCCATCGAATCGATGTCGTTCGAGGAGGCCCTCCGGTTCATGGAGGGCCAGATCGGCCTGCTCGCGGCCACCGAAGACGCAGCCGAGGGCCAGCTCGCATTTCGCGAAAAGCGGCCCCCCCGCTGGACCGGTCGCTGACAGCCGCGTTCTGTGGTGGCCGTGGCCTAGCACTCAGCGGCCCGGGCCGAGCAGTGCGTCCTTGTGCTGGGAAAGCGCAGGGACCTCGAAGTCAATGCGCGCAGGCTCGTTCCTGAAGTGGATCGGCGAGCCGATCTGCGGGCGGCCTGCTGGATCGTGAAGCAGCATGCCGCGCTCCACGAGGTTGGGGTCGGCAAACGCCTCAGGCAGGGTACGAACGGGCCCCCAGCAGAGGTCCAGCGAATCCAGGATGGGCTCCCACTCGGCAAGCGTACGCTCGCGAAACGCCGCTGATAAATACGCCATGACCGGTTGCTGATGGGGGCCGGGACCCTTCAGCACCAGGGGGATCAGATCGTCGCGCTTCAAATAGCCCAGCAGCGCGCGAACAAATTTGGGTTCCTGGCCCGCCAGGGTGAGCCGGCGCCCATCGCCGCACTCATAAAAGCGGTAAAACGCCGACCCGCCGGTAGTGCGCTCATGCTGGTTTACGGGTTGACGCCCCTCGGCGAAGGTGGGTCCCACGACATTGACGCAGGCCGAAACCACCGAGTCGAGCATTGAGATGTCGACGTAGTCGCCCTGGCCGCTGACCGAACGCCGGTAAAGAGCCATGAGCACACCAGCCAGTCCGTGCAGGCCGCCAACGATGTCGGCAATCGCGACACCCGGAATAGCCGGCTTGCCGTCTTCGCCGGTGGTAATGCTGGAGGCACCGGCCATGGCTTCCGTTGCAAGATCATGGGCGGGGCGGTCGCGCCACCTGCCAGTTTGCCCAAACGCGGAGATAGAGCAGTAGACGATGCGGGGGTTGCGCGCGGCAATGGTGGCGTAATCAAGTCCCAGCCGATCAACCACGCCGGGCCGGAAGGTTTCGATGAAGACATCGGCGGTGTCGCAGAGCGTGAGCAGCGCATCGCGGTCAGCCGGATTCTTGAGATCCAGGGCGATGCTTTTCTTTCCGCGGTTGATGTTTCTGAACATGACGGTGTGTTCGCCGTCGCGCAAACCGATGTGCCTGGCAGGGTCCCCTTCGCCTGGCATCTCGATCTTGATCACATCGGCGCCATGATCGGCGAGGGCCAGCGTGAGGTAAGGTCCAGGAAGAAAATTCGACAGGTCAATCACACGCAGTCCGGTGAGTTTCATGAGGCAGCCTCAAAGAATCGGAGCCCCGATTGTAGGGCCGCAGCGCCACCGTCCGCGCTGGTACAGTCGCAGCTTGTCTGGATTTTGAAAGGCATCTCATGTCTCGCGCGCTCACCATCATCTCCTCCATGGCCGCCCGGCTCGTGCTTGCCGAGCAGGCGGGCCTCTATCGATTGCGTCGCGGCGTCGCTGTCGATCTGGAGGCAGTGGGTGGCGTGGATGCAGCCAAGCGCGTCGAGGCAGGTGAGATATTTGATGTGGTGGTTCTTTCCGACACGGTGATCTCGCGCCTGGCCGAAGCGGGTCATCTGGTTCGGGCGACGGTTGTGCCCCTCGCGCGCTCTGAAGTCGCGGCTGCGGTTAGCAAGGGGGCGGAGCGTCCCGACATCCGGTCGGAGTCCGGGCTGCGCAATGCCGTGCTCGCAGCGAAGTCGGTGGGCTACTCGACCGGACCGAGTGGGCAGCATCTTCTCAAGGTGTTCGAAGGCTGGGGCATCATGGCGCAGATCGCTGGCCGTATCGTGCAGGCACCGCCTGGTGTGCCGGTTGGGAAGCTGATTGTCGAGGGACAGGTCGATCTCGGGTTTCAGCAACTGAGCGAGCTCATATCGCTCGAGGGCATTGATGTGTTGGGCCTTGTGCCGCCGCCTGCGCAGATCATGACGGTTTTCTGCGGTGTGGTGGGTGCCCGGTCAGCACGTGCTGACGAGGCCGCCGAGCTGCTTGGATTCCTCGCTCATCCCGAGCATGCTGGGCTGTACCGCCGCCATGGGATGGACCTTCCCTGAGCGGGGCGGTCAGATCGGCCTGCGACTAGCTGAGAAGGTCATCGATAACAGCGCCCAGATCGAAGTCCGGGTCGTCATCAGGCGAATCGGCGGACGAAGGGGGTGTTGCGCCAGCAATCGGCGAATCGACCAGGCTGATGAGCCCGGTGTCAGGTAGCTGCCCGGCCGAGGTTACGTTGGCTAGCGCGGATGGACTCAACGGTTCGGCGAGCGCGTGATCAATCTCGGCAAGCAGCCGATCGAGCGCGCCACCCCTCAGTACGGCAAGCGCGGCCTCAGCGGCGATCACGCCCATGAAAACGCCCAGCGCAACCTTCAGGGTGGTATCGCTGGTGGCAAGCGCCTTCAAGCGGTCAAACCAGCCCTCGGGGTTACGCCGCAGTCCGCCGAGCGCACGCACCGCGGTGCCGCTGCCGCTCTGCTCGATGAAGCGTTCGGCAACAGCCTGGCGCTGAGCGATTTCAACGGTTGAGAGGGTCTGGCCGCCAATCGTCAGCGTGCCCGAGCTCATTCCGGAACGATGCCGGCTCGGCGCACGGCATCTCCCCATTTGATAGTCTCAGCGCGTATAAACGCACCGAATTGCTCGGGACTGCTGCCCACTGGTTCAGCGCCTGCTCGGGCAAGCGTGTCGCGCACCTCGGTTATTTTCAGGATTCGCGTCACCTCGGCGTGTAGGCGGGTCATTGCAGCCGCTGAGGTGGTCACCGGCGCAACGATACCGGTCCATCCGGTAACCTCGACATTACGCAGACCCTGCTCAAGTGCAGTGGGAACGTCGGGCGCGGCCGATGCGCGAGCGGGCTGCGCCACCGCAAGTGCGCGGAGTTTGCCAGCGCGAACCTGCGCAAGCAGGGCAGGCATGGTTCCGAACATAAAATCGACCTGGCCACCCACGAGATCGGTTATGGCCGGGGCTTCTCCCTTGTAGGGCACATGAAGCAGCTTCACGCCGGCTGCGCCAGCCAGGAGTTCGGCCGCCAGATGGCTTTGGTTGCCGATGCCCGCCGATGCATACCGTACCGCGTCTGGACGCGCGCGCGCGGCGGCAATCAGGTCTTCGGTGTTGCGGAACGGGCTTGCCACACTGACTGCGAGCACGAAGGCGATCGAGGTGGTCTGGGTGATTGGCGTGAAGTCACGCTGTACGTCATAAGGAAGCTTTCGGTAGACGTGCTGGTTGATCGTGAGCGTGCTGGGCGAGGTCATCAGAAAGGTATGGCCGTCGCTTGCCCGTGCACCGGCCTCTCCTGCGATCAGTCCGTTCGCGCCGGGGCGGTTATCGACCAGTACATTGACGCCGAGGGGCTCTGCCAGGCGCTGGGCGAGCAGTCGGGCAGCGATATCGATGCTGCCGCCAGCGGACTGCGAGACGATCAGCCGGATCGGTTGCGAGGGCCAGTTTGCAGGCTGGGCATGTCCTGCTTGGCTGGTGGCGATCGTCGTAACAAACACTGCAGCGAGTAGCTGCCGGCGCGTTGGGCGATGGGTTGAGGACTGCGGTGAGCGCATGTGAGACTCCTGGAAACGGTCAGACGATCAGGGATCGAAGGGAACCAGCTGGGCGACATTCGGGCAGCGCTCAATCGCGTGCAGTGCATCGCGCAACTGTCGTGCACGGTCTTCACCCCAGATGGGGCCGGTCAGCTGCTCGAACTTGCGATCAAGGTCAACCGGGTTGACCGGGCGACTGGGTTCACCCGAGGTGATGTGGCATTCGCCCTGTACCTCTCGGCCGCCGCGAAGCCGCATTTGAAGGCTCACACGTTGCAGGCCAGGATACGCAGCGGTATACGCGGGCGCTTCAGTGACGTGAATTCGAGCGCAGAGACGGTAAATGGCGGAATCGGCAACGGCCTCGTTATCAAATGCCGCCAGCCCGGTTCGGCCACCTACGGCAAGCGTCGCGATGGCGAACGGCACGGAAAAGCGTGTACCGAACCAGTCGGAAGGGTGCTGCTTGGCGAGAAACGCTGCGAGCCGGTATGCCTGGATGTCGATCCGTTCGATGTCGTCGGGTGAGGCAGGGCGAGGCAGCTTGCTCGATGCATCGTGCCAGGCGTCGATCGCCGAATGCACATAGCGTGCGGTGGGATAAAGCTTCAGATAGCCATCGGGCAGTAGCCATTGTTCCCCCAAGCCCGCTACGGCGGCATCGCGGTCGAAACCATCGCCCAGCACGAGGCTAAAGGTGGTGTTCACGCCATCAGAAGGTCCGGTTACCCCAGCCGACGCAAGGCGCACTGCCATCTGGCCCATCAGGCTGCTGTGGCCGGCATACCAGTTTCGTACGGTGGCGCCGTCAAGCATGGTGTGGCGGTTGGTCGCCATGCATGTTGAGCCTGCGAGGCTCGCGAGGGCACGCATGCGTGCCACCGGATAGCCGGAGAGCCGAGCCGCGACCAGGGCTGCTCCCACGACACCGAATGTGCCGTGGGGGTTCACGATAAGCTTGACCTTAGTCGCCATACCGATTCTGGCCACGACTTCATAGGCAAGCGCGAAGGCTGCGAGCACCTCCCGGCCGGACAGTCCTCGCTCCTGGCCGATTGCCAACGCGGTGGGCAGCACCTGAATGCCGGGGTGACCGTTGGCGAGCGTGTTGCCTTCATCGAAGTCGTGCCAGGCACCGGCCACTGCGTTGAGGAGCGCTGCGTCCTGCGGATTGGTGCGACGGCCGCGCCCGATCACCCACGCCTGGCCCGGCGTGCCGGGTGTGAGCTGCGCATCCGAGAAGGCGATAAGCTCCGGCGTACGCATGCCGGCGGCGATTACGCCAAGGGTGTCGACCAGGATCAGCCGCGCGCGCTCAAGCACTCTTGCTGGGATATCCTCTGAGCGGGTGCTGCCGACAAAGCGCGCGAGCCGCTCCAGGTAATCAGGCGATGTCTGCGCGACAGCGTCAGTCATGTCGGAATCAATTCGGTTGAATTCCCGCGGCGCGAACCAGCCGACCCAGCCGTGCAACTTCATCGCGAATTCGCTGCCCGAAAAGCTCGGGGCCGTCCCCAACCAGTTCGAAGCCCAGGGTGCTCAACTTTTCGCGTACTGCCGGGTCGTTCATGGCGCGTGAGATTTCCTCGTGCAGCCGGCGAACGATGGCGGGCGGTGTGGCGGCTGGCACCACAATCCCGTTCCAGGCCACATAACTGTAGCCCGGGAGGCCGCTTTCGGCGACCGTGGCCCACTGCGGTGCGGCTGGCGATCGTTTGGATGAACTGACGCCCAGCATCTTCAGCTTGCCCTCGCGAACGAAGCCGATCACATTGGACATACCAGAGAACATGACGGGTATCGTGCCACCCACCACATCGGCCAGCGCCGGACCCATTGCCTTGTGCGGTACATGATTCATTCGTACGCCGCCCAGGTCAATCAGGAATTCCATGGCCAGATGCTGCGCTGAACCGACGCCGGTGGAGGTAAAGTCGATCGCGCCGGGTCGGGCGCGCGCCAGGGCCAGCAGTTCAGCAACACTGGTCGCGGGAAACGCAGGATGCGCAACCAAGGCGAGCGGGACGGTTGAGGTGAGCGTCACCGCGGTAAAGTCGCGCAGGGTGTCGTATGGAATCTTGGCGTAAAGAACTGGGTTGGCAGCCAGGATGCCGTCGTTGGGCATGAAGAGCGTGTAGCCGTCACCCGGCGATTTCGCCACCATTTCGGCGGCGATGATGCCGTTGGCACCAGTACGGTTATCGATCACGACAGACTGTCCGACCTGAGTGGCGATCTGGGCGGCAATGGTGCGGCCGATGGTGTCCACGGCGCTTCCCGCGCCAAAGGGAATGACCAGACGAAGAGGGCGGTCGGGAAATGTCTGCGCTGACGCTGAAAGCGAGGCGGCAGCGATCAGACAGCCGGCTGCCGCGTGACTGAGAAAGCCACGGAACAGTGAAAACCCGAAGCGGTTCGGTGAGTGCATGACGGACCCTGGAATTGCGCGCTGGTTGACAGTGTGGCGGGTGGTCTCGAGGGGGAACCTCTGCGGAGATGCGCCGGGCGAGGTATTCCGCTCGCTGATCGAAACCTGGAGTTTATTCGACCGCCGTAATCGAGATCGCATCGTGCTTCTACTATACCTCGCGATGACAGTGGCAGCCTGGACATGGGCCAGAGCCAGCCGATACCTTGGGAGTCGAGCATGCGGAGAGGTCGTGTCGGGTGGGTAGTGCTGTCTGGATTGATTGCAGCTTGACCGCTCGCCGCTCAGACGGAAGCTCCGGCCTTCCCGTCGAAACCGGTCCGGATGATCGTCCCGTCTACCGCCGGTGGTGGCACCGACATGGTTGCTCGGGGTCTTGCCCAGCATCTTTCCAAACATTGGGCACAGCTCGCGAGGGGTTCCGGTGCGCGAACCGACTCGCGGCAAAGGCGGGCTCGCCCCTAGGTCCGCGTCGCTAGTGGCCAGGCTGCAGCAGCCCTGCCGCGTTCGCGATACGCCAGGCGCCGCGCGCCGCAAGTGCGCCGTCGAGGGTGACCGACCGCTGGCCGGCCAGGCCCAATACCGCAGCGTATCGCCCACAAAGCGCCGGCTCGCCCACCAGGTAAACACACGGCGATATCTCAGCTGCCGTCACGCTTGCGCTCGAGTCATGGCGCTGATCGATCGGGGTTACGCGTTCCGGACCGCTTCGTTGCGCCGCGGCCACCTCAGCGCCGATCAGGAGACCCGATAAATAGTCGGGCAAGGCATGGGGTTCAATACGGTTCATCAGGCCTGCGGTTCGTACGGAAAACAGAAGCGTGGTAAGCAACTCTGGCGCATGCAGGCCACGCGTTGCACCAAGCTCGAATGCATGCGCCGACCCCGCGCCGGAGGCCATCAATCTGCCCAGAATGCTGTGCTGCGAAAGCACAGCAAAGAGCTCCCCGGTCATCCAGGTTCGACAGCTCAGGATCGACCCAGACGGACCGCATCGAACCCATTTTGAATGGGTGCCGGGAAGTATGACGGTAGCGTTGTCAGGCAGATCAGCGCCCCACACCTGCGTTTCCTCGCCGCGCATGACGTCATCGACCGCCTCCGCATGAATCCCGTTGATGCATGCGATTCCGGGGATCAGATGTAATTTGGCTCCGCGACTCAGTTGTACCCTGGTCAACGCTGCGGCTGCGGCGTCAGGCGTTGTGGGTGCCTGCAGGTAGGGGGCTTCGACCCAACCCTGGCGGCTACCGATCATGCCACTCGCCATCACCACCACCGCCGGATCGCCCAACCAGTCAGCGCAGAGTGAACGGAGTGCGTCCTCGAACCGGCCTAGCTGAACGTTGAGAATCCCAGCCGGGGTGTGGCGCTCGGCAAGAGTCTCCCCCGCCTCGTCGAGCAGCAGTGCCCGCAAATTAGTGGTTCCCCAGTCAAGCGCGATCAGTCGCGCAGTGGAGGCCGATACGTCATTGGGTTGTTGCGGGGTCATGGTGGGCTCATTGAACATCGCGGCGGGCAGGAGCACGGCAATGGCGGTCAGAACTCCAGATTGTCGCGGAGGCGCGTCAAGCCCAGCTGCGGCGCTTCTGCGCGATCAGGGGCGGACAGGTAAGTGTTTCGAGACGACAGTGCAAGCCCGTCGGGTGCACGAGTGGTTTCGACACCGGTGAAAAAACCTGGCCGGAAGGCGCCCTCGAGGATATCAGCGACCCCTGGCGACGGCGTCACATGAAACCGTCGGGGCTCGGGGTAGAGCTCGTGCTCATCGGGCACAAACGCCAGATCGCACCCAGCTGCGGCGAGTGAAGCGACATCGTGTGCGAGCGTTCTGGGGTATCGGTCAAAGTCCTCATCGGGCGCGAACTGGAGCCGATTGACGAAGATGCTGGCGACCACCGTATCGGCGTGCGCTCGTGCGTTCGCCACCAGATCGAGATGGCCCTGATGGAGGTTACCCATGGTGGGCACAAGGAGCACACGGGTCCAGGTCGAAAGAGCCTGGCGAAGGTCGGCGACGGTGTGAAGGGTCTGCATGGTCAGGATTGGATACAGGACGCGGGTGCGGCCCCGGCCGCAAGCGAGCCAAGGCTCAAACCGCAGACTAACGCATCCGGATGAGCCATCGCCCCCAACTGGTGTATGTTCGGAGAGGGTAATTGGCGCGAGTTGGCGCTATTCACAGTCGCTTCCGGAGGCTCTGGTGAAACGCAAGCAGCAACCGAATCTGTTGGTGATCCTCATTGATGATCTGCGGTACGACGAATTTGGCGCAGGGGGGCACCCGTACATGAAGACGCCGCACATCGATCGGATTGCGCATGAGGGTGCCTTGTTTACGCGAGCCTTTCACACCACGCCAATCTGTTCGCCCAACCGCGCTTCGATTCTGAGCGGCCAGTACGCGAGCCGTCACGGAATCATCGATAACGTGGCGCGCGACGCCATGAGCCATCGACTTCCCAACTATCACCTGGCGCTACAGCGTCAGGGCTATGAAACAGCCCATATCGGCAAATGGCATATGGGTAACGATGGGCGCCCGCGCGCCGGCTACGACCGTTGGGTGAGCTATGACGGACACGGGCGGCTCACTGATCCGGTGCTTAATCATAACGGCCGATATCGTCGTCACCGCGGCTATATCACCGACATCATGAATGAGCTCGCACTCGATTTTGTTGATCGGCGCCATGACAAGCCGTTTTCGCTGTTCGTCGCGCACAAGGCGGTTCACCCTGATGCCGAGCAGGCCGCCGACGGTACGCTGAAAATCTCCGCGCAAGGCGGCTATGTGGTGGCTGAGCGGCACCGTAACCTTTATGCTCGCGACGTTTTCCCCCCCACACCCAACATGCTCACGCCTGCCGAGGTCGTGAAGTCAAAGCCCGCCTGGGCTGAGTGTTTCGAACTGCGCGAGCAGAAGATCTCTAGGCAGATTCTCAAGGCCGTGCATTCTGGGACTCAGCGTGAGATCCGGCTACGCGCCCAGATGATGGCCGCAGTCGATGAAGGCGTTGGAGCCCTCCTCAATGCGCTTGAAGCACGAGGCGAACTCGACAATACCTGCATCGTGTTTCTGGGTGATAACGGTTATTTTTTTGGCGAGCATGGGCTAGGTCCGGAACGTCGTTTCGCCTACGAGGCGGGTATCCGTTCGCCGTTTGCGGTTCGCTATCCGCCTGCGATCCGGGCGGGGTCTCGCCGGGACGGTCTGGTGATCTGTCAGGACATTGCGCCCACGCTGATCGAACTGGCGGGTGGCAAGCCCGGGCCCCAGATTCAGGGTCGCTCGCTGCTTCCCATGTTCGCCTCGTCGCGGGTCCGGCTGCGCCGCTCGCTGCTGGTGGAGTACTGGGCCGAAAACGCAATGCCTTGGCTGGTGGGAATGAGCTACAAGGCAGTACGGACCGAGAGATACAAATACATTCACTGGGTCAATCGTGGTCAGGGCAGCGAACTCGACGAGCTCTACGACCTCGAGACCGATCCCTGGGAACTCGTGAATCTCAACCGGTCGCGGACGCACACCGCGACCCGCGAACGACTGCGCCGTGATCTGGGTAAATTGGTCAGACAGTCGGTCGGACTCTGAACCGCTCAGAGCGCCGACCGCTTAGGCCGACCGCTTAGGCCGACCGCTCAAGCGGCCGGTCACGATACGTTCAGCAGCGTCGTGCCCTCAATAAGCTCAGTCAACCTTTGCGCCCGAAGCCCGGACCAGCGGCACCCACCTCGCGAGATCATCGCTTACGATTGTCGCGAACTGCGCTGGACTCATGGCGGGCGCGAGCTCGAAGCCTTGCTGAGCGAGCCTGCCACGAAGCGCGGGCTCATCGAGCACCTTGCCGATTTCGCCGTGCAGGCGCTCTACGATATCGGTCGGTGTGCCGGCGCGTGACACAAACCCGAACCAGGTGTTGACTTCATAGCCTTTCACGCCCAATTCGTCGAGCGTGGGAACATCAGGAAGAAGCGGTGACCGATTGAGGCTGGTGACGGCCAATGGTTTGAGCTTGTTCTCGCGGATCTGGCTGATGACCGTGGGCGTATTGAAGAAGCCCATGTTTACCTCTGCCGACATCACCGCCAGAATGCCTTGAGGCGCGCCCTTGTACGGCACGTGAATAAGCTCGGTTCCCGTCATGCGACCGAACAACACGCCAGACAGGTGATGGCTGGTGCCGCTTCCGCCAGAAGAAAAGGTGAGGGCGCCGGGCTTGGCTTTGGCCAGGGTGATGACATCGGCCGGGCGGGACGCTGTGGCTCCCGGCGGAACGATCATCACGTTGGAAACCCCGCCCACAAAGCGGATGGTTGCGAAGTCTTTGATGGAGTCATAGCCAGGCTTTTCATAAAGCGCCTGGTTGAAGACCAGCGTGCCTTGCGACGCAAAGCTGATGGTGTACCCATCAGGGGCTGATCGTGCAACCTCGGCCATGGCGATGGTGCCGCCGGCACCCGGTTTGTTCTCTACCACCACCGGTTGACTCAGGGTGCGGGACAGCTCGGTACCGACGGCCCGCGAAATGATGTCGGCGGTGCTTCCCGCAGCGAGCGGCACCAGCAACCGGATTGGGCGGCTGGGCCAGTTCTGCGCCATGGCTGAACCAGTGCACAAGGCTGCGAAAACGAATGCAACCCGTGCACTCAGGCGAGCGGTGGTCATGGACGAACTCCTGTCGGGGTTAGCGGGGTAATTCGCGCAGTTTGCGCGGCAGCGACCACGCGGGGGCTGGCCCCTGGTCGGTGATCAGAAACTGGTCCTCAATGATGAAACCCCCTTCGCCATCGGCGTAAAACGGGGTTTCGAAGGCGAGGACCATACCCGTCTCGATGGGCAGATGAGCCTGCGCGGCAATAAAGGGCGGCACCTCGCAGAAAGTGTCGTGTCCGAGGCTGTGCCCCCAGTGGCCACGGCTGAAGGTGTTGAACCCTGCGCGTCGCATGGCCTGCGTTGCGGCTGCGTGCACATCGCTGAACAGCCGCCCCGGTCGCAACTGCTCGAGGCCCGCCTCAAAAGCATCACTGAGGGCGTCCATGATCTGTGCGGCGCGTGGTCGCGCCTGCCCCAGCGTGAACGTACGGCCGCTGTCGGAGCTGTAGCCATCCACGAGGCAGCCTACATCGAACTTGAGCACGTCGCCCGGGGTGATCTGCCCGCCTCCCTGCCATGGAAGGGGGCCGACCGTGATGTATTCCCACTGACCTGAGAGTTTCCAGCCTGTGCTGGCAGCATGCTGGTGGACGCCCACCTGCCAGGCGGCGGCGATCTCGCTGCGGTGAACGCCTTGCATGACTGCGGCGAGCGCTTCATGCATGCCCGATTCGGCTAGCTGCGCGGCGCGTTGAAGACAATCAATTTCGCGGGCTGATTTAACCGCCTTGATCAACGCGATGGTTTCTCCGGCATCGGCCCAGCGCGGGCCTGGCAGTGAGTGCTGAAGCCAGGCGAAGTCGGCGGCGGGCCAGAAATCAAGGTCAAGTCCGATACGGGCGCGTTGCAAGCCTCGGGCGCTGAGAAGTCGCGCAAGCGCGGCGAAGGCAGCCGACGCGTCATACGCAGCAGGTCGGCTAAAGCCAGGCGCGCGGCCGGCAGCGCGGTGCGCGTGTGCGGTGACCTGTGCTGCACCGAGCGACACGTCATTCCAGGGGCGGAAGTCAGCGGTTTCAACCCAGTCGGGGTGAGTGAAGACGTTGCATTCACCCAAGGCAGCACGTGTTGCCGGGCCAAAAAGTTCGGTGCATACCGCCCCAACGGGTGCACCGGTATCTGCTGGAATCAGCGCGAGCGCTGCGCCAGCCCGCCGGAAAAATGCCGCCACCCCGGGGGGGGCGGCTGTCGCCCAACGAAATGACTCGGGTTTGGCTAGCAGCAGAGCATCGACTCCGCGCTCAGCCATCAGGCGTGAGGCACGGCTGCGGTCGATGTCGGCTGCCACAGGAGGTGATTCCAGCGGCCGAAGAGGCTCAGGGCTCGAGGTACAGGTCGGCAAAGCTCCCCCGCGCGCCTTCAGCCGTGGTGGAGTAGTTCTTCACCTTGCGGGCGGCAATCGTGATGTTGGGGTTGGCGCCGAATTCGATTGATGGAATATCTGCAGCCACGACACGCTGGAGGTTGACGAACAGGTCGCGCCTGCGCTTTTCATCGGTTTCAATCGCGGCAGCCTCAAGCAGACGGTCAGCTTCCGGGTTCTGATAGTGAGCCGCGTTCGAGAAGGGCAGGCCGATCTTGAAATTCTTCGACCAGAATACCCGCTGCACACCCACTGTGGGATCGAACAGGTTCAGAAGGCTTTCAGCGGTCATATCGAAGGCGCGCTCGGTGTAGACCTTGCGCGTGTAGGTGGCGAAGTCATAGGCCTCGATCTCAGCATCAACGCCGACTCGGGCGAGCGACTGCCGGATAAAGTCGGCCGTACGACGCTCGAGAAACGGGTTGTACAGCAGACGAAGCTTGAAGCGGACGCCGTTTGCCCCACGCTTGAGTCCGGCTGCATCGAGCGCGGCTTCCGCCGCCTTGGGGTCGAAAGGCTGATGACGGATCGACGAATCGTGGTAACGCGTCATGGCCTGCCCGATGATCGAGCCTGTCACCTTTCCGTAGCCAAACCACACCACGTTGTTGTATGCATTGACGTCGATTGCCTGCGCGATGGCACGACGAACGTTGATGTCTTTAACAACTGGGCTGTCAAGGTTGAAATAAACCTGCTGATGGTTGCCCCAGTAGGGCCATTGCGCGGAGTCGACCACCAGACGCGGCAACTTCCCAAAGCGAGCCACTTCAGAGAGCGGAATCACGGCGTTGCCCAGATCGACTTCGCCCGACTCGAGCGCGGCGGCTCGTGCCACCGGATCGGGAAGGAAGCGGACCACGATGCGGTCAAGGTAGGGCTTGGGTTTGTCCCAGTAGTCGGGGTTGCGTTCTAGCACTACGTGGCTTCCCTGTACCCACTCCTTGAAACGGAACGGCCCCGTGCCCACCGGTTCGCGATTGTGCTTGTTGGTGGCGATGTCGGTGCCCTCGTACAAATGGCGCGGCACGATCGGGGATTCTGCGGAGGCAAACGCGGTCAGCATGGCCGGCGCGGGCTTGTCGATTACGATGATCGCGGTATGCGGGTCGGGAGTACGAACTTCGGTAACGCTTGCAAAGGTGCCGCGCCCGCGCGGGTGAAACTGCTTCAGTGCATTAATGGAAAAGCTCACGTCGGCGGACGTGAAATCTTTGCCATCGTGCCACTTGACGCCCCGACGTAGTTCGAATCGATACTGAAGGCCATCGGCACTCACGCTCCAGGCGGTGGCGAGCAACGGTTTTGGCCGAAGATCCATGTCGTAGCTGAGCAGCCCCTCGACGACCTTCGGGCCAATGTCGGTGTTGCCGCCCGCTGACGTGTTGATGGGCACCAGCGAGGTGGGAATTGGATTGACGATCCAGTTGAGCGTTCCTCCGTGACGAGGCTGCGCCGATGCCATGCCGAGGAAGCTGGCAGTGACTGCAACCAGTCCGGCTTGGCCGATGAGGCGGGTGAGCCGGGTAATGCGCATAGTGTTCTCCCTGTAATCCCAACCAGTATAATTTTTTCTCGGCAGCTACGCAGGATCGCGTTGCTTTCCGGTACTTCAGAGCGACATGAACCTTCCTCCCGCCCTGCGCATCATCTGTCGAACGCTGCTTCAGGCGCTGCCTGCGGTTCTGGGTATCGTTCTGCTCAACTTTCTCCTGCTTCAGGCCGTCCCCGGCGATGCGGCACAGGTGCTGGCTGCAGAATCCGGCTCGGCTACCGCAGAAATGATGGCGCAGCTTCGTGAGCGCTTCGGGCTCGATGTGCCCGTTCTCCAGCAGCTGCTCGCCTATCTGGGTAACCTCGCCCAATCGAGCCTGGGGTATTCGCCCCGTTTCAATCTGCCGGTCTCCGAACTCATCGCCTCGCGCCTGGGCAATACGCTTCTTCTGATGGGGGCAGCGCTCACGTTCGCGTTCATCACGGGCTTGCTGATGGGAACCGCCATGGGCGTGTGGGCAGGCCGCTGGCCCGACCGGTTGTTGAGCCTGCTCGCGTTGGTGCTCTACAGCACCCCCGGATTTTGGCTCGCGCTGATGGCCATCGTGGTGTTTTCGGTCTTACTGGGCTGGCTTCCGTCAGGTGGTACAGCCACCATTGGCGCTGACCTGCGCGGACTCGACTGGGTGCTTGACCGGGCACGCTATCTGGTGCTGCCAGCGCTCACGATGGCAGCGTTCTATGTGGCGATCTTCGCCCGGCTCACCCGCGCCGCGTTTCTCGAAGTGAGTCGGCTGGACTTTGTCCGGACCGCTCACGCCAAGGGTCTCCATCCGTGGCGGGTAACGATGTGCCATGTTCTGAGAAATGCGCTGATTCCGGTCGTCACGGTTGCCGGACTTCACCTCGGCGCGATGCTGGGAGGCGCGGTGGTAATCGAGTCGGTGTTCGGCTGGCCAGGCCTGGGGCGACTTGCCTTTGAATCGGTGATGGCGCGTGACCACATTGTGCTGCTGGGCATTCTTCTCATCAGTTCAATGCTCGTCATCGCTGCCAATCTTGCGGCGGACCTGCTGCAACTGCTGCTCGACCCAAGGGTGGAAGCACGATGAGCTCGGCCGCCGGATTGCCGGGCGATCGCGCGCCGCTCGCGTTGCGCCGCCCCACGCTGGCCGCGTTTGTCCGTGATCCGGTCGCCATGACGGGACTGCTTCTTTTGGCGATGGTCGTCGCGCTCGGGTTGCTCGCTCCCTGGATCTACCCCGGGGATCCCCTGGCGATGGTGGCGCAGCCGCTCCTCTGGCCGGGCGAGACTTGGGCCCACCCGCTAGGAAGCGACTCGATGGGCCGGGATGTGCTTGCCGGTATCGCCCATGGCGCCCGTATTTCGCTGCTCGTCGGGCTCATCGCGGCCGTGCTGAGTGTGGCAATCGGCGTCGTGGTGGGGGCGGTAGGCGGATATTTTGGTGGTTGGCTGGATGATGTACTGGTCAGGATCACCGAGCTATTTCAGACGGTTCCGTCATTTCTGCTCGTGATCGTACTGGTCACCATCGGACGCCCGTCGGCAACTGTGGTGGTATTTGCGATCGGCCTAGCCTCCTGGCCGGTGATCGCTCGCCTCGTGCGAGCTGAGTTCAGGAGCCTTCGCGAACGCGAGTTTGTTCTCGCCGCGCGCGCGCAGGGTTACGGGCACTCGCGAATCATCTTTAGTGAAATCCTACCGAATGCGTCGCCCCCGGTGATTGTCACGGGCTCAGTGCTGGTCGCAACTGCGATTCTGATGGAGTCCGCGTTGTCGTTTCTCGGACTCAGTGACCCGAACATCGTGTCCTGGGGGCGGATGGTGGGCGAGGGCCGTGAATTTCTGAGAACGGCCTGGTACCTTAGCGCCGCGCCGGGTATTGCAATTCTGCTGAGCGTGCTCGCGCTCAATTTGGTGGGTGACGGCCTTAATGACGCATTCAACCCAAGGCTTCGACGTTGAGCGCACTAGAACCCCTTCTGGCGGTTCGAGATCTACGCGTGAGCTTCCGATCAGCCACGGGGCGTGAGCAGGCCGTTCGCGGGCTTGATTTTTCGATTGCAGAGGGTGAGTCGGTTGCGCTGGTGGGGGAGTCTGGCTGTGGCAAGTCGACGGCTGCGCTTGCGCTGATGCGACTCCTTCCCGATTCGGCAGCTTGCACGGGGCAGATCCGGTTTGCTGGTCGACACCTTCCTGAGCTGTCAGCGGCCGACATGCGGGGGCTTCGTGGTCGGTCAATTTCGATGATTTTTCAGGAACCGATGAGTTCGCTCAATCCCGTGCATCGGGTGGGTGATCAGATTGTCGAAGTGCTGCGTGCGCATGGACGCCTTTCGCGTGAGGCGGCTCGCCGCCGTGCGGTGGAACTGCTCGAACGGGTTCAGATCGCTGAACCCGTTCGCCGTTTTGATAACTATCCGCACCAGCTGTCCGGGGGCCAGCGGCAACGGGTGATGATCGCCATCGCGATCGCCTGTGGGCCCCAGTTACTGATTGCAGACGAACCCACTACCGCACTCGATGTCACGGTTCAGGCGCAGGTTCTCGCCCTGCTCGATCGCCTGCGGCGCGAGCTTGGTATGGCACTCCTTCTGATCACGCATGACCTCGGGGTCGTTGCCGAATACGCGGATCGCGTGCTGGTGATGCTGGATGGTTCGCTGGTCGAGGAGGCGTCCACACAGCGCCTGTTTGAAGCGCCAGCCCATCACTACAGCCGCCAGCTGCTTGCGGCATCTTTGCATTGTCAGCCGGCGCCGGTTGCGCCTCAAGGACGCGTGATGCCGGCTCTGCCGCGCGAAGAGACTCCGCTGTTACGGACCGACCGGCTGGTGGTGGCGTATCCGCGAACGCGGTCAGCGCGCACAAACGCGGTCGACGGCGTATCTTTTTCGATCGCGGCAGGCGAGACCCTGGGCCTCATCGGTGAGAGTGGCTGCGGCAAATCAACCCTTGCACGTGCATTGGTGCGCCTCATTGCCCACCATGCCGGAACCATTTACTTGGAAGGCACTGAGGTGGGTTCGCTGCCTGAACGTGAGTTGGGCACCTTGAGGCAACGCGTTCAAATGGTGTTCCAGGATCCCTATGGCTCACTGAACCCGCGCCAGTCGGTTGGTCGGATCCTGGACACGGTGCTGGTGGTTAACCAGTTTGGGGATGCAAGCGCCCGGGCGCTTCGTATCGACCGACTCATTGAACGGGTTGGGTTGCCAGCCGATTCGCGAAGCCGATATCCCATTGATTTATCGGGTGGGCAGCGCCAGGGCATCGGTATGGCGGGGGCATTGCTGCTGAAGCCCGCGCTTCTTGTGCTTGATGAGCCGGTTTCCGCACTCGACGTATCGATTCAAGCCCAGATCCTCGATTTGTTGCTTGAACTCAAGCGGGATCTGGGGCTCGCCTACCGGTTTATCTCGCACGACTTGGCAGTGGTACGGCGGATGTCGGACAGGGTGGTGGTGATGCGCGACGGCCGGTTCGTAGAGAAGGGCGATAATCCCTCCGTCTGGGAGGCCCCGCGCCACACTTATACCCAGAGCCTGATGGCCGCGATGCCGCGCGTGCGCTGGCGCGTGGCGGTTGGAGATCAGAGCGCGGCGGTAACCCCACCGTCCACATAAAGCACGTGCCCGTTCACGAAACGAGATGCATCGCTTGCCAGGAACACCGCTGCGGGCCCCAGGTCTTCAAGATCACCCCAACGACGGCTGGGTGTGCGGCCGACAAGCCAATTGCTGAACTGCGGGTCATTCACCAGGCGCTCATTGAGCTCGGTCTTGAAAAAACCCGGACCGATCCCGTTGACTCGAATGCCGTGTGGACCCCAGTCACTGGCCATTGCCTTGGTGAGCATCTTCACCCCGCCCTTGCTTGCCGTGTAGGGGGCGACCGTCGGGCGCGAGACCTCGCTCATAACCGAACAGATGTTAATGATTGAGCCACGTTTTCGGGTAATCATGCCCTGAGCAACGGCCTTGCTCACGTAGTAGACGCTATCGAGATTAGTTGCCATCAGGCGGCGCCAGTCGTCATCATCAAATTGATCCAGCGGGGCACGAATCTGTATGCCGGCGTTGTTCACCAGAATATCGATCGGACCCTGCGAGTCAATTCGTGTAACCGCCTCGCGAACCGAGCCTGAATCGGTTACGTCGAAACATTCCGCCGACACCGACATGCCCTTGGCATCTAATTGCGCTCGGGCGGTATCGAGGCGCTGGGCGTTTCGTGCATTGAGGACCACATGCGCACCAGCGGATGCCAGAGCCTCTGCGATGGCAAGTCCGATACCCATTGATGAGCCTGTGACCAGTGCTCGGCAACCGTTCAGGCGAAAGCTGTCAATCACGTTCATGAGGAACTCCTTCAGAAAAGCTGCCGCACCAGCCAGAGCGAAAGGCTGGGGAAAAACAGCAACAGGACGCATCGTGTGGCGTCCCAGACCAGGAAGGGCATGACCCCCCGGTAAGTTTCAGACATGGGAACGTCACGTGCGAGGTTGTTGACCACGTAAACATTGAGTCCTATGGGGGGCGCGATCAGCCCGATACCCACCGTCATCAGCACCAGGATGCCGAACCAAAGAGCCTTGGCTTCATATTTCAGACCCCAAAGCTCAAGCCCCATGACTGCCGGAAAGATCACCGGAATGGTGAGGAGCAGCATGGAGAGTTCGTCCATCACACACCCAAGCAGCACGTAGAGCAGCATGATCGCCATCACGATCGTCAAGTCGGGCACTGGCAACTGAGTGACCCACTGCGCGATAAATTTCGGCATTTCAGTGAGCGCGAGTGTCGCGTTCATCATGTCGGCGCCGAGAAAAATCATGAACACCATACCAGTGGTTTCTGCTGTCGACACCAGGGATTCCTGAATTCCAGCGAGCGTCAATTCACGCCTGGCGAGACCGACCACCAGCGTCATGGTGGCGCCTACTGCAGCGCCCTCGGTAGGCGAAAAGAGCCCGGAGTAGATGCCGCCAAACACGACCATGAATAGCAATGCAATCGGCCAGACCGCCAGGAGGGCCGGTATCTTGTTGCGCCAGCTGAGCCGCTCGCTTGACGGCGCCATGTCGGGCCGCGCACGCGCGTAAAGCGCGACCACCACGATATATCCCAGCATGGCGAGGATGCCAGGCACCATGGCAGCGGCGAATAGCTTGGCAATATTTTGCTCGGTGAGAATCGCGTAAACCACTAGCGGAACCGAGGGTGGAATCAGGATGCCCAGGGTGCCGCCCGTGGCGAGGGTGGCCGTGGCCAGACGTCCGCTGTAGCCATGGGCTCGCATCTGAGGATAGGCCACCTGGGTAATGGTGGCCGACGTGGCGACTGAAGACCCGCACACCGCACCGAACGCACCTGCCGACAGAATCGACGCCATGGCGAGGCCACCCCGCACATGTCCCACCAGTACGGAGGTGGCGAGGAAAAGATCGCGACTCAATCCACCCTTTGAGGCAAATTGACCCATCAGCAAAAAGAGCGGAATCACGCTGAGGTCATAGACCGTGAGCCGTGCAACCGCGCTCCCCTTGAGCAGGTTGAGCGTATTGCCAGCGTCGGTCATGACGAGATAACCGATCGCGCCCGGCAGGAACATGGCGACTGCGATCGGAATCCGGATTGCCATCATGAGCAGCATGGCGCCAAACATGACGAGACCGACCTGAGCGGCCATCGCGCTCAACGGAAGGCACCCGGCTCGTTGTTGTCATCAGGCGGCAGCATGCCTGACAGCATTTTCCAACCCTGAATCAGGGCGATCAGCGCCGCCAGCGCAAGCCCCGGAGCGAGCGACGCGTAGGCCCACCACATGGGAACTGACAGGATCATGGTGGTCTCGCCAGCCTGTTTGACCGACGCCGCACCCACCGCTGTTCGCCAGGCGAGGAGCCCGTACATCACGACCAGCAGCCAGCAGCCAGCGCCATCCAGCATTTGTCGTGTTCGACCTTTGCAGCGCTGTGTAAAGAAGTCCACCAGAATATTTGCTCGACGCAACTGGCACACCGGCAGACAGAGCGAAATGGCTAGTGCGATACCAACCTGGGTGATCTCGACATCACCCGGAATCGGCATATCCCAAACCGCCCGCAGGATCACACTGGTCGTGGTCATGAAGCCCACCGCCAGCGCAACGCCTGATCCGGCAAGGCCAAAAGCATTGGAGAGCGATGTGAGCATGATGAAAAGGAGTCTGGCTTAAAAAGGGAACGGGCGCCGCCAGGGCGCCCGCACCGCTTAGCCCGGGAATCGGGCGTCAGCGAGCCTTGGAATACTTGACGATCAGGTCGCGTGCATCCTGGAGCATCTGCTTGCCGGGTAATCCCTTCTTGTCCATGTCGGCGATCCACTCTTCATAAAGTGGCTCCGCAGCCTTGATCCAACGGTCGGTTTCGGCGGCGCTGATGGCAATGAAGGTATTTCCGCGCTCCTTGGCGGCGGCACGGCCGGCTGCGGTCGCCTCGTCCCAGTAACGGCCGATGGTGCGGGACAATTCTGCGCCGCTGTTACGACTGATGATCGCTTTCAGGTCAGGGGCCAGTGCCTCGAACTTGGCTTCGTTCATCATGAACACAAAGCCGGCGGTGAAGAGCGCTGGCCGGTTGTTGTCGATCTCTGTGTGAAACTTGCTTACCTCTTGGAGCTTGAACGGCGGAATGATCTCCCAGGCCGTGAGGAAACCGTCGATCGTGCCCTTATTCATGGCGTCGGCTACTGCAGTGATTGGCATGCCGACGGGCGTGGCGCCAAGGCGTGCGAGCAGCTTCGAAGACTGGCGGCTGGCCGCTCGGATCTTCTGGCCCCTGAAGTCTTCCAGGCGGTTGATCGCCTTGCCCGAGGTGCTGATGAAGCCTGGATCGTGAACCCACGTGGCGAGCACTTTCGATCCTGGGAACTCCTTGGCGCCGTGTTTGAGAAGATATTCCCAGGCGGCCGCCGACGCGACCTCAGCCGAATTGGTCATGAAGGGAAGCTCGAAGGCCTCCATGATCGGAAACCGTCCTGGTGTGTAGCCAGGCAGGGTCACCGTCAGCTCATCAACTCCGTCTTTCAAGCGGTCAACGAGTTGAGCGGGCGTGCCGCCACCGGTCATGGCCGGCAGGATCTGGCAACGAAGGCGGTTGTTGGATTCTTGAGCGATCTTCTCGCACCAGGGCGCGACCACCCGCTTGTGCCCCATGCCAACGGTGGGCCACATATGATGAAACTTGAGGAGGGTCTCCTGTGCGACGGCAGTGCCCGCAGCAAGCGAAAGTCCGGCGGCGAGCGCAATGCGCGCAAAGGGGATGTTGATAGGCGTCATCGTCGTCTCCTGTGGGCGGGGCCTGGGCCCCGGTTCAATTGAAGCTTGTCAGTGCCAGACTTCGTTGGCGGTCTCAATGACCAGTCGCAGTTTGCTACGCTGATCCTCCACCGCGATATCGTTGCCGTGCACCGTACTCGAAAAGCCGCACTGCGGCGAGAGTGCCAGCTGATCGAGCGGCACATAGCGCGCAGCCTCGTCAATTCGGCGCTTGAGTGCGTCCTTGGTTTCCATGGCCCCAAACTTGGTGGTAACCAGCCCCAGCACCACGATCTTGCCTTTGGGAAGGAAGCGCAGAGGCCGGAAATCGCCGCTACGGTCGTCGTCGTACTCGAGAAAATAGGCGTCGACATTCATGCGGGATAACAGCGCCTCGGCCACTGGCTCATAGTTTCCAGCCGCGAAATGCGTGCTTTTGAAATTACCGCGGCACAAGTGAATGCCCATCGTCATGCCCGCAGGCTTTCGTGCCAAGACCTTGTTGATGAAGTCGGCATAGCGGTTGGGAAGTTCGTTGGGATCGTCGCCCCGGCTGCGAGCGGCCTCGCGCATCTTCTCATCACAGAGGTAGGCGAGATTGGTGTCGTCCATCTGCACGTAGTCGCAGCCGGCCGCTGCGAGGGCTTGAAGCTCGTCGCCGTAGGCACTTGCCACGTCATCATAAAAAAATGGATCGAGTTCCGGGTAGGCGGCCTTGCTGATTCCGCCCCGGCCGCCACGAAAGTGGAGCATGGTGGGCGACGGAATAGTGACCTTGGCACGCGTGCCTGTGGGCAGGTGAGCCTTCAAGTAATTGAAGTCATCAACCTGAATATTTTGGGTGTGACGAATTCGATCTACCACCCTGATTCCTGGCGGTGCGAATTGCTTGGAGCCATCCGGGTTGAGAAGCGCCACCGGGATGTCGGTGGCAACACCGCTCAGCTGTTCAAGAAAATCGATGTGAAACCAGGTGCGGCGAAATTCGCCGTCGGTGATGGCTTTCAACCCCACGTCGTTCTGAAACGCGATGATCTCGCAGATGGCTCGGTCTTCAACCTTCCGCAGTTCATCGGCACCGATCTCCCCTTTGGCTTTGCGATCGCGCGCCTCAAGCAGATATTTGGGGCGAAGAAAACTCCCGACATGATCGTATCGGGCGGGCAGGGAGTAACTCACGATCACCTCGGCAAGGGCTTTAAACGGCAGAAAAAACGGACAGGCGGAAGCAACTGGATGCGGATTTTAACCCCAGTGGCAGCGGGGAATGCCTACTAGGCGTGAACCGCCTCGCCCAAATAGGCTGCCCGGATAGCGGGCTGAGCTATGAGGGTTTGCGGGTCGCCCTCGGTAACGATTCGACCGCCCTCGAGCACATAGGCACGGCTAGCCGCCTCAAGCGCACGGACCGCGTTCTGCTCGATCAGCAAAATCGATACGCCCGACCGATGAATTTCGTGGATCGCCTGGAAAACCTGCTCCACTACCGAGGGCGCAAGCCCGAGCGAGGGCTCGTCGATCAGAAGTAGCCTGGGGTGTGCCATCAGGGCACGACCGAACGCCACCATCTGCTGCTGGCCGCCCGACCGGGTGCCGGCCAGCTGCCAGCGGCGTTCCTTGAGAATGGGGAATAGCCCAAACACACGCTCCATCGTTTCGGCGCGTCGCGAGCGGGCGAGCGACCGATAAGCGCCGATATCCAGATTCTCCTCGACAGTCATTTGCCCGAACAGCAAGCGCCCCTCAGGAACAATTGACACATCGCGGTTGCACATCTGGGTCGCCGTCATCCGTGTGACGTCTTCGCCGCGCAGCACGATGCGCCCGGAGCGAACGGGAAGCAAACGCATGATCGTATTGATAAGCGTGGTCTTGCCAGCGCCATTGGGGCCCACCACCGACACAAGCTCGCCTTCGTCGACGTGCAGCGTCATATCCCACAGGGCAGGTGCGTCGCCGTAAGAAACATTGACGCTTTCAACGCTCAGAAGTCTGGGGGAGTTAGCGGCCGGCTTCATGGGGGGTTCCAAGATAAGCACTGATGACCTCGGGATCAGCGATGACTTTCCGGGGGTCACCGCTCGCGATGATCTGGCCATAATTGAGCACGATCAGGCGCTCGCAAAGCTCGAGTACCGCGCGCATGTTGTGTTCAATAAACACCACGGTCGAGCCGCGGTTTCGAATCTCCCGCACCAGGGTGATCGCGCTGTTGATTTCCGACGGCGTAAGACCGGCGAGAACCTCGTCGAGCAGAACAAGCTGCGGCGCCGATGCAAGCGCTCGCGCGAGCTCAAGGAATTTCCGCTGATGAAGATTGAGCTCGGTAGGGAGCGCCCGGGCGCGCTCGGCCAGGCCGACGAACTCAAGCCAGTGCATGGCCTGGCGCTCAGCCTGGGTCCGCGAAAGTTGCCGACCACCAAACATGCCGGCAAGAGTGGCGTTCTCGAGCACTGTCAGCGTAACAAACGGACGCGGGATCTGATAGGTGCGGGCAATGCCTGAGTGCGCTGCCTGATAGGCGGGCTGCAGTACGAGATCGGTACCGCTAAAGACCACGCTGCCATGCTCGGGTTTATAGAGGCCGCTTATCACGTTGACCATCGTTGACTTGCCGGAACCATTGGGCCCGACCAGGCCGAGGATTTCACCCCGTCTGACATCGAGGCTCACATCGTTCAGCGCCCGTACGCCGGTGAACTGTTTGGTGACATGGTTGACAGAAAGAATCAGGTCGCCGTCCTGACCCTGACGGGTGATGGGCGGCGGCGACAGCGGTTCCGGGAGGGGCTTGGGCGCTGACTGGCGCATGCGCCACCAACGAAGTAGCTGTCCCATAATACCCTGTGGCATGAACAGGATGACGATGATCAGGATGAGCCCGATGGTGGCACGCCCTGCCACGGCGAAGTCACCAGCGGTAAAGGAATAAAGGAGCGCTGTGATCACTGTGGCGCCCACCGCAGGTCCAAACCAGTGGCGCGAACCACCCAGCACGCTCATCAGCACGACGTTGAGCGGAACGACGATATTGAATACCTCTCCCACCGTCACATAGGACACGAACACGGAGTGAATCCCACCGGCCACGCCAGCGAAGGCACATGAAATGCCAAAGGCGATCAGCTTGTAGCGATAGGTGGGGACCCCCTGAACCTCGGCCACGTCCTCATCATCGTGTATCGCAAAAAGCGCTGAGCCTAGCCGATCACAATAAATCCAGTAGGCAACCCAGAGCATGACCGCGGCCAGCGCGAGAATGATCAGGTAGAAGCTGCCGGAGGGTGTGGGACCGATTGCTGGAATCGGGACTGCCGACAGATAAACGCCCGGACCACCATCGATCGGGGTATTGAGAATGATCGTGCCGATCACAAAAGTGATAGCAAGCGTTAGCAGTCCGAAAAGCTCGCCGCGCAAACTTCGGAGCCGAAACACAATGGCGCCCAGGGCCACGCCGAAAACAGCCGCCACCAGACCCGCGACTGGCAGCGTGGCGAGGAAGGGCCAGTCGAGCTTACCGGCCAGAACTGCAGTGGTGTAGATGCCAACGCCAAAGAACGCGCCGTGACCGAACGAGAAATAGCCGGAGTAGCCAGACAGAATGTTCCAGGACGTAGCGAGCACGATCCAGTGCAGCACCAGATACAGGAAGGTTTCGTAAAACGCGGGCAGTTTCAAAAGCGGGACTGCCGCAAGCAGCGGCAGAATCACCCAAAAACCCGCAATAACGCGTCGGTCCATGTCAGGCCTTGCCCGGGCGAAGCAGTAATACCGCAATCAGTAGCGAGAACGAGACCAATGGCGCCCACGCTGGGGCGGTGACAGCCATGGTGGCTGCTTCTGACAGACCGATTACGATTCCGGCCACCAGTGGACCCAGCGGGTTACCCAGGCCGCCTATCATCACTGCGGAAAACACTACGCCTACCCAGGCGTAGATCTGCGAGGGGGCTAGCGTGAAACTCAGTGCGAGGCAAGCCCCTGCCACGCCAGCAAAGGCAGAAGCCGCGCCCGATAACACCAGCGCCAGCATCGGCTCATTGATGCCGAAGGCAGCAGCCATGCGCGGGTTTTCGGACATGGCCCGCATGGCTTTCCCAAGTGCGGTGTAACGCAGGAGCCCCCAGGTTGCGAGAGACAGCGCAACCGCGATCAGCAGCGTCATGAGTTCAGGTAGCGGGAAAAACAGCTGGCCGACCTGAAACTTGATATCGCTGTATGCAGACTCGAGCTTGCGATAGTCGGCCGACCAGATCCACTGGATCACACTTTCGATGATGACGGTGAGACCGAAGGTCACCAGGAGCGAATTGAACGGCGTGACCTTGAACCGTGCAAACACCCAGTGCATCGCCATCCCGATCAAGAAGAAGCCGGGCACGATGATGATCATGGTGAGAAACGGATCCAGCTTGAAATCCTCGGACAGCTGATAGGTGAGGTAAGCGCCCAGAAAGGCGAGGGCAAAGTGCGCCAGATTGATCTGGCGCAGCATTCCCCAGGACAGGCTCAAACCAAGTCCGAGCAGGCCGTAGAGGCCCCCTATGAACAGCCCGGACAGCAGGGACTGTCCGAGCAGTTCGAGGCTGGGCATGTGCATCGCTCAGGGTGTCCTGAGCGTGGTGCCTGGCTTGGCAAAGGGTCTGGGCCAGACAACCACCCACTCTCCGTTCTGAACCTGCTTGAGCTTGGTGAGATCGTCTCCGTAATTGTTGACCCCATCAAAACGCATGGCGCCCTGAATGGTATTGACCGTGTTCTTCTTGAGCCATGCGGAAAGGGTCTTGTCATCCAGTGACTTGGTGGCGTTGACAGCGGTCTCAAACACCTGCCATGCGGAGTAGGACGCCGCTGCCTGCGTGTCGACCGATGTGTCCGGGAGCGATGCCTTGGCGGCCCGCTCGTTGAAGACCTTCGAAAATTCGACTGCCCCGGTGTTCTTCATCATGGGCTCGTGTTGCTCGAAGATGGTCATTGCAAGCCCAAGGTTGCCGTCGGGCGACTTGATCATCGGACCCGGGGACGGCAGAAAATGGAACATGGTGGGCGGCGAGTAATCGATCTTCTTCATGGCGTCGAGCAAAAGCATGCCTTCCAGTGCGATGACACCGCCCCAGATAAAGTCTGGGCGTGCGGCTTTCAGCCGGCTGGCAATTGCGCCGAAGTCGCGGTTACCGAACTCCCACTCCAGCCACAACACCTCCTGAAGCCCCCGTTTCTTCGCGACGTCGCGCGCGCCGACCGACATGAAATGCACTGACGGAAACTTGGAGGTGACGATCGCAATCGTCTTCGGAGCCTTGGGGCCAGCGGCTAGCGCATCAAGCACCATGGTCGGGCCCGAACTTTCCGGCGTTGGGCCGGTTGCCCAGGTTGGGAAGTGCATGTCGTACTTGGCAAGGCTGGGGATGCCAAAGGTGTGATGAACCAGAATTTTTCCGTATCGCTGGGCAACCCCCATGGCCGACAAAATGTTGGCTGTCGCATAGGGGCCAATCAGCAAATCAACCTTGTCGACCGTCACGAGTTGCTCGTAAAGCGTGCGGGCGAGATCGGGCTTCGACTGATCATCTTTCAGCACCCATTCGACCGGGCGCCCCAGAAGTCCGCCGCGCTTGTTGAGCTGCTCGACATAAATTTCGCCGGTGAGTTTGTGAATCATGGCGGTTGCCGATAATGGGCCGGTGAGGGCGAGCGTGCCCCCCACGCGCACTGGCGCGCCAGACTGGGCCAGCGCGCTGTCCGCGAACGGCATGGATAACAACGGTGCGCCAGCGGCGGCGAGAAGTGGTTTTAGCGCTTCTCTACGGTTCGTTTTCATGGCTCCTCCTGTGGTGATTAAACGGGTCTGGCAGTACGCCGCTTGCGCAGCGAACGGTTGTTCAGTGTGCAGCAGTCTGCAGCCTGGCCTCAAGCTCACGCATGATGCGCTGCCCCGAGACCGCCAGCTGGTGCTGGCGATCGGCTAGCGCACTGAATGCCATCCGCCCATCTCGCTTGAGGAAATCGCCTGCGATCATGACCGAATCGATGTTGGCGAGGCTCGCCTGGGTGACCAGCGTGGCGACCGGGTCGTGCATGGGCTGCATATTGAGATCAGTCGCCCGGACCATGATGAGATCGGCCTGCTTTCCGGGGGTGAGCGATCCGATCTGGTTTTGCATCTTGAGCATGCGGGCGCCTTCGACCGTGATCCAGCTCAGCGCTTCGCGCGCCGTAATCGTACCGGTGTCGGGCAGCTTTCCATCGCGAGACTTCGCACGCGCATTATCAAAAGCCTTCTGTGATGCGAGAGCCATGCGTGCAACGGTGAACATATCGCCGCTGATGCAGGACTCAAGATCGACCCCGAGCGAGGGCTGGACGCCCAGATCGCGCAGCCGCCCCGTGATCGCAAACCCATGGCCCTGAAACATTTCAGTTTCCGGCGTAAGCGAGAAGCTAACCCCACAGTCCAGCATGAACTTGAGTTGCGCGTCGCTCAGGTCATTACCGTGAACGATATTGTTGTTGTCCCCCAGAAGGCCCGCCTGCCCCAGGCGGTCCCAGCCGTCGGGCACGCGCGCGGCAGCGCCCGCGCAATGCATGCTGGCGATGAGACCCAGCTCGCGCGCGAGCTGAAAATCGTCTACCGCGACGTCGTAGGTGGAGTAGTGTGGTCCGAGAATTGCAAGACCGAGTGTCATCAGCTGATCGCGCGAGCTGAAGCGCGTTTTTAGCAGCCGCTCCACTTCGCTTCGGGGGTGTGGCACTTCCCAGAATGGTTTCTGGCCAGGCTTGGGGTCAGGTTTGGGCGAGCCGTGGAAAAACACAGCGCGGATCTGCGACTCGGCCAAGCCGTCAATCGCTGCATCGGTATGGGCAGGCGTGGGATTGTTGTGGCACCAGTCCGCGAGGGTGGTGGTGCCGCAGTTGATCTGGTTTAAGGCGCCAACCAGGTTGGCGATGCGGATGTCCTCGGGAGAAAACAACGTGGCAAGACCCGCGTGCATCTTCTTGAAATATTCGAGGATGGTCCAGTTGGCTGCCACGCCTCGGAGCCCGGTCTGCCAAGTGTGCATGTGCGCGTTGACGAGTCCTGGCGCCACGATCATGCCGGTTGCGTTGACCAGCTGGGCCCCGGGCGCCGACAAGCTGCGCCCGACTGCCACGATCCGGTTGCCTTCAACCAGAACGTCTCCGTGTGAGAGATCTCCAAGCGTGGCATCCATCGTGACCACCACGCCACCTTGAATCAGGGTCTTCTTCATATTCGGCTCACAGGGAACGATCCGAGAAGGATATTGGCGCAATTTGCGACAAGCAACAAGAACGACTGGAAAAATCCACGGGATTGACAGGTCGCCCCCCGATTGCCTGGCGCATGGCATTGCACAAAAGCGCGCTCAGCCATCGATGAGGCCGCGCTCGCACAGCCAGTCGGTCGTGAGCGATACCGCTTCTCGCATCAGATCGGGCTGTCCTACGAAATAGTGCGTGGCCCCATGAATAGCCTGCATAGTTTTGTCCGCGCTCGCGACCGCGCGGTAGATCTGCCCGGTATGCGTTTGCGGCACGGCATCATCAGCCGAGTGCTCGATGGCTAAAAAGGGCACGTGGATACCCTGAGCACTTCGCACTCCGTCCGCGTTGCTGTCATCGATCGACCACTGCGATAGCCACGAGCGCAGCGTCGAGAATCGCGCAAGTCCCACCGGCCCGTTGTTGGCCACCTCTGGCACCCCCATGAAACAGGTTCCTATCGGCCGGTCATTCGGTTCGAGGCTACCGTCGAGAAAGCGCGGATCGGCCATGGTTCGATGCGTGACGAACCCCCGCTCCAGCTCCCGGCCGCCGCTGCGCTTGAGATGATGCAGTGTGTCCCGCACCCAGGCGGTGCGGCGACGAGCGCGCGCGCGTTGCGCTGTGCGGAACTTTACGAGCCATTCACCAGGGTAGGGAGGATTTCTGTCCGGGTGATAAAGGTCAAGCTCGGGGTCTCGATGATCAGGATCGTTTTCGTCGAGCACGCTGGGGTCGATCCACTCGGAGAAGGTATGGGCGCGAGACATGTGTGCAGCCTGAAACATGACCGCATCAGCAGGAATCAGTCCGGCAGTCATGATCGAGCAGGGATCACCCGCGGGCGTGTGCGAAATGGTGGGGCGCTCTGCCTGCGACTGATAGAAAAGCGCGAGGGATCCGCCGCCCGACCAGCCAGCCAGCACCACTTTTTCGTACCGCCAGACCTCGCGTGCATGGCGGATGTAGGCACCCAGATCGACAATCACGTTTTCCATGATCAGTGCGCTGTCGTTGCGGGCGTAGCGGCTGCCCGCGCACAGCACATGCTGGCCGCTTTCAGCCATGGCGCGCGGCATTGGGAGTAACTGCAGCGTGCTGGCCGGGTGCATGTAGATGATCAGGGTTCGCGAAGGGACACCCTCAGGAACGTAGCGAATTCCCTCAAGGTGTACGGTTCCCACCGAGCCCGAAAATCCGTAAACCGATTTGAAGCTAGATTGCTCGGCAAACTGGACGTGGACCCATTCCGAGTGGACGCGATGCGCGGCTGCTGCATTCAAGGCGGGCGCTCCGTTGAAGAAAGGCTGAAAGCGGATGAGGCTAATGCGACGCCAATCGTTGCTGCTTTTCCTGGGTCCAGCTGTCGCACAGATTACGTGCCCCGGCGCGATAGCCGTTCAACATGCTTTCAGACGCAATTTCAGCAGTAAGCTCGAGCCGGATACCGTTTGGATCAAAAAAGTAGATGGAATGCACATAGCCGTCGTGGTCTACCGGGCCCAGCACAGAAATCCCCGCACTGATCAGGCGCTTGCGGGCGGCCTCGAGGGCCACAAGCGAATCGACCCGAAGCGCAAGGTGATTGACCCAGGAAGGCGTATTGGGTGATGGCGCTGCTGTTTGACCATCCCCCAGGTCGAAGAATGCGATGCAGCTGCCGTCGTGCAACTGAAAAAACAGGTGCAGATGTGGGTTTTCGTCGCCGGTACTGGGAACCCGCTCATTTCGAATCGCGTGGACCAGAGGCAAACCGAGCAGATCTTCGTAGAAGCGTCGGGTTTCTTCGGCATCCCGGCAACGCCACGCAAAATGATGCAGCTGACGGATCGGTACGAATTCAGACATGGCGGCCTCCTGAGATTAGTCCTGTCACCGCGACAGATCGAGTTGAAGGGTGGACAGGCCGGTCCTCGCGGCAGGTGCGGCATACGACCCTTCCAGCACACGTCGTCCCTCTGTGAGCGCGTAGGCGCGTGCAGTAAAAGACAGTGCGATCTTGAGCTTCTGCTCCGCGAGCAGTGTCGTCAAGCGCTTTTGCTTCAGCGCATCAAGCGCAGAGCCGATTATCCGGATCACTCCTGCGATTCGGCGGCCGAAACCGAGTATGACGACCCGATCGGCGAGCGACATGAGAAATGGCACGTCAAATTCAATCAGATAACGGCGACGATCCGTGAGGTGATCGCGCGAATGACCTCGCCTGGCCGCGCGCGCTGTTCTTGACGACCACGCGCACGCTGCCGAAAACTCAGCTCTTGGGGCTAAGCTGGCGGATCCAGTTGCGCAACGCAAGCATCTGTTCAGCGATGATCTTGCGAGTGGCCTCATCCGTCAACTCTCCCTGCTCGTTGAACCGGGTGTGACATGCGCCAATGAACACCTCAGGCTTTGTTAGAACATTTGCCTCCAGGCCGCCAATGATCTTGCGAAGGTCATACTGGCTGCGGGCTCCGCCGAGTGGGCCCATGGTGGCTGACAGGATGGCCGTTGGCTTGCCCTTAAAAGGCTGTGGGCTCAGACGCGAAAGCCAGTCGATTGCGTTTTTCAGCACACCGCTCACGGAAAAATTGTATTCGGGGCTCGCAATGAGCAGGCCGTCGGCCTGAGCGATTTCGGTGCCCAGCGCCTGCACGCTCGCCGGAAATCCCTTGGCCTGCAGGTCGCCGTTGTAGAGCGGCACGGCTGAATAATCAACGACGTGGATGGAGAGGCCGTCGGGGGCGAGCGCCGCCGCCGCCTGAAGCGCAGCGTTGTTATAGCTTTTCGCTCTGAAGCTTCCGGACAGCGCGACTACTTTCAGTGAGCTCATGATGAATCCGTGTTTGAGAGATGAGGTGAGAACGATGAAACCGGCGTGTCGCCTGAACCAGCGCCGATCGCATCCGGAGTGGAGCGTGTCGCGATGATAGCCTTAAGCACGACCAGTACCGGAACGGGCTGGAGCAGCGCCGAGATTGACACGAATCTCGCCGCGCCTCTAGGCTGGACCCGTTCAATTACTGAAAGCATTCCATGAACCGCAGACACCTGATCCAGACGCTACCGCTGCTCGCGCTGCCCGGCATACTCTCCGCCCAGCCTGCGTGGCCAGACCGGCCGATTCGGCTCGTAGTGCCTTACCCGCCGGGTGCATCAACCGATGCATTGGGGCGTATGGTCGCGAAAAAGGTCTCGGCCGCGATCGGTCAGCCGGTTGTGGTGGAGAATCGCGCCGAGGCAAGCGGCATTATTGGCACTGAGCATGTGGCGCGCGCTGCCCCCGATGGCTACACCTTCTTGCTCGGCACCGACTCCATGCATGCCTCAAGCATGCACATGACCGTAACGCCAAGTTATCACCCGATTCGCGACTTCACTCCGCTCACCCTTGCGGCGGCCAACCCGATCGTGCTGGTCACCCATCCTGGGGTTCCGGCGCGTACGCTGCCTGAGCTGGTTGAATGGCTGCGCCGAAATCCGGACAAGGGTGGCTTCGGAAGCTCGGGCGCAGGTTCGCCGCATCATTTGTCGGGTGAATTGCTTCGTGAACGCTCGGGCGCCTCCTTTGTTCACGTTCCCTACAAGGGTGGCGCGCCAGCCATTACAGACCTCATCGGGGGACAGATCTCCATGGTGTTTGCCAGCGCAATCACCATTTTTCCGCATGTTCAGTCTGGCCGCCTGCGCGCAA
>SXGR01183346.1_pt1 | contig 42411 bp, 44 predicted proteins | sample 3174711 | NCBI WGS metagenome assembly SXGR01 (sample SAMN11356860, study PRJNA531348) | freshwater metagenome | isolation source: freshwater sample F1-60 | place: China: Fuxian Lake, Yuxi | collected 2017-12-25
GTGCTGATCTACAAAGCCACCGAGATGGTCAACTTCGCCCAGGCCGACGTCATGATGCTCGGCGCGTTCATGACCCTCACGTTCAGTCATTTATGGGGTTGGCCATTCGGCTGGGCAGTGCTTGCGGCGATCGTCGCCATGGCAGTGCTTGGTGTGCTGATCGAGCGGATTTTTCTTCGGCCGATGATAGGTGAACCACACTTCGCGGTGTTGATGTTGACCATTGGACTGGGCTTTGTGCTCCGTGCCGTCGCAGGTGCTGTGTGGGGCAGTGGGACAACACCTTTGCCTACTCCATGGGGTGGGCAAGTGCTCGACCTCGGTGGCGTAATCATCGGTTATGAGAACGTTGCCATCATCGTCGGCACAAGCCTTCTATGTCTTTTGCTCTTTCTCTTCTTTCGATTCACCCGACTCGGCATTGCCATGCAGGCGGCATCGCAGAATCAACTTGCTGCGTATTACGTGGGCATTCCTGTTAAGCGCATCTATAGCCTCGTGTGGGCGATTGCAGCGGTGATTGCCACCATCGCCGGCATTCTTACGGCACCGATCACCTTGATTGATCCACTCATGGGCTTTATTGGCATCAAGGCGTTTGCGGCGGCGATTGTTGGTGGATTTGGATCATTACCCGGAGCGCTCTTGGGTGGTTTGCTGGTTGGTCTCATGGAGCAGTTCGCCGGGCGTTATCTGCTGCCGGGGTTCGGGGACATGAGTGCCTACGTGCTTTTACTGGTCGTACTCATTCTCAGGCCAGAAGGGCTCTTCGCCACCATGCAGCGCAAAAAGGTTTGAAAGAGACAGTCTGATGCGCTTCATCCGCAAGACCCACTACAACCAGGACATCAACCTCTTCGCCCACAACGGCCAGGTTTTCTGGTACTCGCTGCTCGCGGTCATCGTGCTGACGGCGCCGTTATGGCTCGATCGTTTTCTGCTCGGCGAGTTCGCGCAGGTGTTCATCTATGCCATCGCAGGTGTGGGTTTGATGTTGCTGGTGGGTTACACCGGATTGGTGAGTCTTGGACACGCAGCCTTTCTCGCCATAGGCGCCTATGTGCACGCGTGGCTCCTCGGCCAAGGTGTGCCATGGATAGTCGCCGCGAGTAGTGCGACGGTGTTCAGTGCCGTGATCGGTGCGTTGATCGGCCTACCCGCATTGCGCATGACGGGAATCTATCTTGCGGTGGCGACGCTAGCGTTCGCGGTGATCGTTGAACAGGTGATCGTGCATTGGGAATCGGTGACCGGTGGGTTTGGTGGCATGGCTGTTCCACCGACGACACTGCTTGGGCTCGACGTCGCTTCTCCAGTGACTTTTTACTTTATCTGCGCTGCGGTTCTTCTACTCGCGATTTTCGCGGCGATGAATCTGCTGCGCTCACCCACGGGTCGCAGCATGGTCGCGGTGCGGGATTCGGAAACGTCGGCGCAGAGCATGGGTGTGCATGTCGCCCGCACCAAGACACTGGCATTTGCACTCTCTGCGGCATTTACGGGTCTTGCAGGTGCACTCTTTTCCCATCGCATCGGTTACCTCGCACCGGATGCCTTCACGCTGAACACCTCTATTCAGCTGCTGTTGATGGTGGTGGTTGGTGGTCTGGGTTCGTTACACGGCGTGATCTTTGGCGCGATCTTCATTGGTCTCCTGCCGCAGGCGCTGGCGATTTTGCGTGACAACGTCCCTCCAGCCATCGGTTCAATTCCCGGACTCGAGCCCGGCGTCTTTGGACTCTTGCTGATTCTTTTTCTGATCTATGAACCTGATGGCCTCTACGGTCGCTGGCTCAAGATTCGCCGCTATTTCGAAGATTTCCCGCTGTACCGCAAGGCCACCTATAAACGTCAACGCCGGTTCCTGCGTACGGAGCGGTTGAAATGAGCCTGCTGACTGCAGAACACCTCGCGGTTCATTTCGGTGGTGTGAAAGCCGTGGACGATGTGTCTTTCACGGTTGAGAAAGGCGAAGTGTTCTCCATCATCGGCCCCAATGGTGCGGGCAAGACAACGGTGTTTAACCTTATCAGTCGCTTCTACGACCTCGATCAAGGTGCACTCAAACTCGAAGGTCAGGACTTCTCGCAGGTGCCGACGTGGCGCATTGCTGAAATGGGTATTGCACGAACGTTTCAGAACATTGAGCTCTTTGAACACGAAACAGTACTCCAGAACCTGCTCATCGGCTGTCATGTCCATCGCCGCTCAAATCTGCTCACCGATCTTTTGCTTCTACCCTCTGTACGGCGCCAGGAGCTTGAGTTTCGCAAGACTGCGGAGAATGTGATCGACCTGCTCGAGTTAACTGCGTGGCGTGATCAGGTTATCGCCAATCTGCCGTACGGTGTGCGCAAGCTTGTTGAAGTCGGTCGCGCACTCTGCATCCGACCGAAGTTGTTGCTGCTCGATGAACCGAGCTCCGGACTTAACCCGGAAGAAACTGAGGACTTGAGCTTCTGGCTTGAAGACATTAACGAGGAACTGGGCATCACCATCGTGATGGTTGAGCACGACATGAACCTGGTCGCGCAATCGTCGGATCGGGTGATGGCCATGGCCAATGGCCAGGTGCTCACCATCGGCACCCCCGCTGAAGTGCAGAGCCACCCGGAAGTGGTCAGGGCATATCTCGGGGATTGATGTGACTGATCCTGTTACCCAACCGCTGCTTGAAGTTCGCAACATCGAAACCTATTACGGCCCGGTGATGGCGGTACGTGGTGTATCGATGAAGGTGAAGACAGGCAGCATCGTTACCTTGCTGGGTGGCAACGGCGCCGGAAAGACTACGATTCTCAAGACCATTTCCGGTGCAATGGAGCCGCAGAAAGGAAGTGTTTGGTTGTCGAGTCGCGAGGTCACCAATCGCGACCCCGACTGGATTGCACGACAAGGCCTCGCCCACGTGCCCGAAGGTCGAGAGGTTTTTCCGTTCCTTACTGTGGCTGAGAATCTGCGCATGGGGACCTGGGCCGGACGGGAAGGCGATCCTGCACGCGACCTCGATCTGGTTTATGGCTACTTCCCGATTTTGAAAGAGTTCTCACACCGCCAGGCCGAGTACCTCTCTGGCGGTCAACAACAGATGCTCGCCATCGGTCGCGCACTCATGGCTCGCCCCGATGTGATGTTGTTGGATGAGCCTTCTCTTGGCCTTGCGCCCAAGCTGGTCAGCGAGATCGCGCAGATCATCAAACGGCTCAATCGTGAACAGGGTGTCACGATCCTGTTGATTGAACAGAACGCAAAGATGGCCCTTGATGTTGCTGACTTTGGTTATGTGCTCGAAAACGGCCGAATCGTCATGGAAGACACCACAGAACGACTCAAAGCCGCCACGGACATTCAGGCGTTCTACCTCGGTATGAAGGACCAGGGCGTACGCGGCCGACGCCGCTGGAAACAACGGAAGACGTGGCGATGAGCTCTTCTGATGTGAAACCCCAGAGCATCGACGGTTGCACCACCGTCGCGGCGCTCTTCGCGGACCGTGTCGAGCGGTGGGGTGACCGGGTGGCGCTGCGCGAAAAGGACTTTGGCATCTGGAACGAATACACCTGGAGGGCGTGGGGTGAGGTGTCGAGGGCCGTGGGCCTTGGGCTCAAGGCGCTTGGCCTGAAGCCTGGTGATCGAGTATCGATTGCCTCGGAGGTTTGTCGGGAATGGCTCTTTGCCGATCTCGGTGTGGTGGGCATGGGTGGTGTCACGAACGGCGTTTATCCGACGGACTCACCGGCGCAGGTGGAATACCTCGTGACCGACAGCGGCTCACGATTCTATTTCGCTGAGGATGAGGAGCAGCTCGACAAGGTGCTCGACGTACGCGAGCGCCTGCCGGACCTGGTGAAGGTCATCGTTTTTGATATGGAGGGGCTGCGGAGTTTTAGCGACCCCCAAGTGATGTCGTTGGATGAGTTGATTGCACGCGGGAATGAGTGGCATACGAAGCACCCGGGCGACTGGGATGCTGCGATTGCCGCGATCAAACCCGATGACCTGATGGTGCTCACCTATACCTCAGGCACGACCGGGCCACCGAAAGGCGCCATGATCAGTCACCGCAACATGATCTTTATGATGCGTAATCTGCAAGATATCTACGGCATACGGGCCGACGATGAGCAGGTGGGGTTTCTTCCGCTCGCTCACGTTGCTGGCCGCATGTTCTATTCATCAGCCGCTATCGAGTCCGGTTGCGTGGTGAATCTGGTTGAAGACATGGAGACCTTCCAGCAAGACCAACAGGAAATTGCACCCACCGTGCATTTCGCGGTGCCGCGTGTGTGGGAGAAGCAGTTTTCCCAAATCACCATTCGCATGAAGGATGCGACTAGCATCGGTCAGTGGGGCTTTGCGAAGGCCATTGAGATTGGCCAAGCGCGTGCTGCCTACCGCATGAAAGGAGAAAACGCGCCGCTGGGCATCGAGCTCTTGTTCCAGATCGCGGATGTTCTGGTGTTGCGCAACATCAAGACGGTGCTCGGCATTCAGAAGAGCAGATGGTTATCGACAGCCGCTGCACCCATCGCACCGGATCTCATTGCCTGGTTCTGGGCCCTCGGTAAAGAGATGTATGAAGTCTACGGCCAGACCGAATGCACCGGTCTGGCGACGGCAAACTGGCCGAACAATGCACGCGTGGGCTCCGTCGGTAAGGCGTGTATCGACAGTGACGTGGTGCTATCGCCGCACAACGAGATTTTGATTCGTGGTCCGGGTGTGATTTCGGGTTACTGGAACAAACCCGAGAAGACTGCGGAAACGATCATCGATGGGTGGTTACATACCGGCGATGTTGGACGTGTCGACGAAGATGGATTCATCTACATCGTCGATCGGATGAAGGACATCATCATTACGGCAGGTGGCAAGAACATCACGCCCAGTGAGATCGAAAATCAGCTCAAATTCTCGCCGTTTATTTCCGATGCGGTGGTGATTGGTGATCGACGTCCCTATCTCACGTGTCTTGTGATGATCGATCTCGATAACGTCAGCAAGTACGCACAAGACTTGAATGTGGTGTTCACCAATTACACGAGCCTCTGCCACACGAAAGAAGTACAAGACCTGATTTGGACAGAGATCGAAAAGGTGAACGCAAAGTTCGCGCGGGTTGAGACCATCAAACGATTTGCGTTGATCGATCAGCTGCTCGATGCCGAAGATGAAGAACTCACACCCACCATGAAGCTCAAGCGCAAGGTGGTGAATGAGAAGTACAAAGACATGATTGCAGCGATGTATGCCGGAGAAAAACGATGAGCAAGGTGGTGTGGCTGGGTGCGTTGATGCTCCTGGGGCTGAGTGGTTGTGGTGGTGAGTCTGCGCCGGCGCGGGACGATGCAGCTCAAGGAGCCGAAGCCACGCCTGCTGCTGTTGAACAACGTGGTGTTACGGATACCGAGATTGTGGTCGGTTCTTACACCGACTTCTCCGGCGCAACGGCGATCTGGGGTGTGGGCTCCATCAATGCAGCCCACATGCGGATTGATGAACTAAATGCCAATGGTGGCGTGCACGGTCGTCAGATCAGATTCGTCGTCGAAGACACGCAGTATCAGGTGCCACGCGCCATTCAGGCGGCCAACAAGCTCATTCACCGGGACAATATTTTTGCGATGTTGTTGTCTGTGGGTACGCCGCTGAACAACGCGGTAATGCCACAACAGTTCGAAGCCGGTGTACCGAATCTCTTCCCCATAACCGGCGCTCGCTCGGTAGTCGAACCGTTCCACAAGTTCAAGTTCACACAGCGTGGCATCTACTACGATGAAGTTCGCGCGGCGGTGAAATACTTCGTTGAACAGAAAGACTCGCAGAACGTCTGTTCGATCTATCAAGACAGCGACTACGGCAAAGAAATTCTCGCGGGGACCGAAGATCAGCTCAAGGAAATGGCGAAGCCGATGGCGGCCACCTCCGCGCACAAACCCACCGAGACTGAGTTCACTGCAGCGATCCTGCGGTTGCGTGAAGCCAAGTGTGATCTCGTGCTGATGGGTACGGTGCATCGCGACACCATCCTTGTGCTCGAAGCGGCGCGCAAGATGGGTTGGACCGATGTCGCATGGGTCGGTAACAACGCTGCCTACGCGCAAGTCATCGCCGATCATGAAGCCGGTGAGGGTTATTACGCATTTGTGCACATGGCGAATATGTACGCCGACGATTCCAAATCACCTGAGGTGCAAGCGTGGTGGGATGCCTATGTGGCGAAGTACAACGAAGCGCCGGGGCTTGCTGCGATGGAAGGATATCGTGCTGCAGATCTGATGATTCTTGCCATGGAGAACGCGGGACGAAGTCTCACAACAGATTCGTTGGTCGCTGCGCTGGAAGGCATCACCGATTACACAGACATCTTTGGTTATCGCGTGCAATTCGGGCCGGATCGGCACTCCGGCGCGAAGGAAAGTGTATTGTCGCAGGTGCAGAACAAGCGGTGGGTGGTGCTTGGACAGGCGATCACCTACTGAGGTCACCGCCGGTGAATGCCAGTCGCGCGTAGCGAGACTGGCGCATCGACAACACGGAATATGGTTGTTAGACCGTTCGCCATTTCCCTGTGATCAGACGGCTCCGGAACTCAGACAGGATCTGCACGGAAAACCGGGATCTGACGAGTCGTCTTTGTCTGATAGTCTGCATAGGGTGGGTAGGCTGCCACACTGGTCGCCCACAGTTGTCCCCGTTCTGCTTGGTCGGTTACCTCACGCACCCGCATCTTCGTGACTACCGTGCCGTCTCGAATTTCAACGTTCGGGTGGGCACGGAGGTTGTACACCCATACCGGGTTCTTCGGCTGTCCGCCCATCGAACCCACCAGTACATAGCTGTTGCCTTCCTTTACCCGCATGAGAGGAATTTTTCGAACAGCTCCGGTCTTGTTGCCCTGGTGCGTCACGATGATGCACGGCATGCCCGTATCGAGCAGCGTGGCGCCTTTGGTACCGCCGCTGCTCTCGTAGATTTCGACTTGTTTGCGAACCCAGTCGATGGATGGAGGAATGTACTCGGCCATGGTGTGTAGTGCTCCGTTTTGAAGTTGGCCTTTTCGAGGAAGGCGTTAGTGTGCAGGTCTGAACGCTTTCGAGAGTATCGAATTCCTCTGTCATAGAGGAGGGGGAAGGGTTCACTGACGGATCGTTGAGGGTTATCTGTTCGCGTAGCGATGGCGCGTTGTAGGTGCGAAATGCACCTTTGCGGAGCGGCAGGTCTGGTAGGAACTGCCACGCCTTTTCACCCGACTGCTAGTCTTTCTCTGAGGACGTGTGTGTACATGGCGTGGATGCCATTTCTTTGACGCTCCAGAAGCCGACGATCTGAGCGCTCGCACACTTCGCCTCAAACGGAATTTCCTGCAAGTTCGGATAACAGGAAACTCAACGGAATGAACCTGATCGCGGGGATCGTGCTGGTGCTGGGCAGTGTGGCGGGCGGCTTTGTGTTGTCGCATGGCCAGCTTGGCGCGTTATGGCAGCCGTATGAAGTGCTGATCATCATGGGCGCGGCGATAGGCGTGATGGTGATGGGTAACCCGATGAAGATTCTGAAGGCGATGGGCAGGAATCTTGGGAAGCTGGTGAAGGGCTCGGCGTACGACAAGGCGATGTACCTGGATCTGTTGTCGATGATTCTGGAGATCCTGAACAAGGCGCGTAAGGAAGGGATGATCAAGCTGGAAGAGGACGTGGGTAACCCGGAGGCGAGTCCGATCTTCAGCAAGTACCCGAAGATTCTGGCGGATCATCATGTGGTGGAGTTCATGACGGACTATTTGCGACTGATGGTGGACGGCATTACGGAGCCGTTGGCACTGGAGTCATTGATGGATGTGGAACTGGAAACGCACCACGAAGAGGGGGCGTTACCGGCGGCGGTGCTGACGCGGATGGCGGACGGTTTGCCGGGCTTCGGGATTGTGGCGGCGGTACTGGGTATCGTGATCACGATGGCGTCCTTGGGTGGTCCACCGGAAGTGCTGGGTCACCACGTTGCAGCGGCCCTTGTGGGTACGTTCCTCGGGATTTTGCTGGCGTATGGCTTTGTGGCTCCGATGTCGACGTTTCTGGAACACGTGGCACGGGATGAGGCGCAGTTCTTTAAGTGCATCAAGACGTGCATGGTGAGTTCGCTGCAGGGATTCAGTCCGGCGATAGCGGTGGAGTTTGGCCGCAAGGCGATTTTTCATGCGGAGCGACCGACGTATTCGGAGCTTGAAGAGCACATGAAGAGTAGCAAGGGTTGATGCGCGAGCGGGCTTAGGGCGTGAGCGAAGGCATGAATGAAGACATGGCGAAAGATATAAAGAGTCACTGAGATGGCGGAAGCGGGAACACAACCGATCATCATCAAGCGCATCAAGAAGCATGCGCATGGATACCATGGTGGGTCGTGGAAGGTTGCGTATGCGGACTTCGTGACGGCGATGATGGCGTTTTTTATGTTGTCGTGGCTCTTGGGATCGACGACGGAGCAAGAGCGCAGCATGATCCAGGGGTACTTTCAGAACCCGAGCATGATACCGGGTCAGGCGGGTTCGAGTTCCCAGATCCTCGATATGGGCGGGTCCATGGCCACGGTCGGGGCTATCGTCGGCACGGGCCAAGAGGAACAAACGTCCGAGTCAGAATCGAAAGACGAGATGAGTGACGCGGAAGCGTTGATGGAGCAGATCGAGCAAGAGAAGCTCGACATGTTGCTTGAATCACTGGAGTACGCGATCGAAGAGAATGAATCACTCAAAGCTTACAAAGATCAACTCATTCTGGATTTCACCGAAGAAGGTTTGCGCATTCAGCTCATCGATAAGGACGATCGCCCGATGTTCGATACGGGCAGCGATGAACTCAAGTCCTACAGTCGCGATATTTTCCGCGAGCTGGTGAAAGTGATCGAAGAGGTGCCTAACCGCATCAGTATCAGTGGACACACAGACCTTCACCCCTATGGTGCGGGTGCGAGTTATACGAACTGGGAGTTGTCGACAGACCGAGCCAATTCGGCGCGTCGTGAATTGCTGGGTAACGGGATGGCGGACGCGAGAATCGGTCGTGTGGTCGGCCTTGCCTCATCGCTTCCGTTTGATCCAGAAGATCCCTATCACCCGTCGAATCGACGCATTAGCCTCGTCGTGCTAAATCGGGCCACCGAAGATTCGCTCTTCGGTGGCCCTATTGAGACCGATGCCAACGTGCAGACGGTGTTCTAGGTTTTCAAGGAAAAAGGCGTGAAATCCGTTGAGCGATCGTAGTGATCGACGCCTTCAGCGCGCTTCAAGAAACCCACAACTTTGTAGGTGACCGGCGTGAAGAAGATTTCTACTCCTACTTTGAACATCCAGTTGAATGCCACCACAGCGACGAGCGTCGAAGTATCCCAAATTCCGTAAAAGGCGATAGGATAAAAAATCAGGCTATCAACACCTTGACCCACCGCGGTAGAACCAATGGTTCGCATCCACAGGTGCCTGCCCTCCGTCCAGACCTTCATCTTCGCCAGAACAAAACTGTTCACAAAGTCGCCGGCCCAGAACGCGATCATCGATCCGAGCACGATGCGCCAGGTGTTGCCGAACACCGTTTCAAGCGCGGGTTGAATCACCGTGTTAAATGGTTCGTTAGGGTCGGCTGGCATATTGATGACGATATAACTCATCACCGTTGCGAAGATCATTGCCCCAAAACCCGCCCAGATGACCATGCGCGCGCGGGCATAACCGTACACCTCCGTGAGGATGTCACCAAAGATGTAGCTGATCGGAAAGAAGAGGTTGCCGGCGCCAAAGGTGATGCCGAAGAGGATGCACGTTTTGCCAGGGCCGATGAGGTTGGAGCAGAGGAGTACTGTGACAAAGCCGACCATGACAAGGTCGAAGTAGCGATAGTTACGTGGGTTGGTGATCGGCGCGCTTTGCACAGTATCGGTGGCCATAGGGGTCCTCGAGTGACCGAGTAGAAGTGTGCCGGAATGTTACGTGAATGCGCTTTGGCCTGCGACAGTCAGCGCAACTGTGCCACCCCATGAATCATAAACGCCGCGATCTTCGGCCCCGGTACATAGCCAGTCGTTTTTTCGAGGATCGAAAACCCGGCATCTGCAAGCATCTCATCCGCGCGTCTTGTCAGATGACATCCACCCCCGATGATCTTCCACAATGGCTCGACCCGCGATTGCCACTTGGCGATGCCCGCATCATCGGATCGTCCATGTTCCACGAAGTAGAGTTCTCCTCCAGGTTTCAGCACACGTCGCATCTCGGAGATGGCGCGATAAGGATTGGGAATCGAGCAGAGTGTCCAGGTACAGACGATGCTGTCGAAGCTGTTGTCGTCGGCAGGCAAGGACTCGCCTGATACCCCGATCACGTTGACTGGCTTGTTGAGATTGGCGGCGCGTTCCCGGGCGAGCTCATTGAGTTCAGCCGACGGGTCAACGCCGGTGATCGATATCACCTCGTCGGAGTAGTGAGGCAGGTTGAGCCCACTGCCAATACCGATTTCGAGCACGTTGCCGCGTGCGCGTGGCACGTAACGACCACGCAGCTCGGTCATCGGCGGCTGGCTACAAGCACGGTCGATAAGCTTCGGCAGGACGTTACGTTCGTACCAGTTCGCCACCATTCACCTCAAAGAGCGGATGCGCTCAGATCTTCCGTTCGCTGTTTTGCCAGTAACGATCACGCAGCAGCCGTTTGTACAACTTGCCGGTTTCGTGGCGCGGCATTTCTGTTTCGAAGTCGATGCTGCGCGGTGTTTTGTATCCGGCCAGTTTAGAACGCACCCACTGCATAAGTTCTTCGGCCAGGGCATCTCCTGCTAAGTTTCCGGCAGTCAATGTGACGGCAGCCTTCACTTCTTCACCAAACTCTTCGTTGGGAATGCCGAAGACGGCCGCATCCTGCACAGCGGGGTGCATCGCGAGCACACCTTCGATCTCCGCAGGGTAAATGTTCACGCCTCCGGAGATGATCATGTCGATCTTTCGATCCGAGAGGTAGAGATAACCGTCGATATCGAAGTAGCCGATGTCACCGAAGGTGAAGACGCCCGGTTCGAGGTGCGCGGCTTTCGTTTTCTCGGGAGCGTTGTGGTATTCGAAGTCGGTACCCATGCGGTTCTTCACATAGATCTGACCGTGTTGTCCGGCAGGTAGAACCGAACCATCTTCGCCACGAATCGTGATCTCGACGAGTGCGGAAGGTTTACCGACGGTGCCTGGGCGCTGCATCCAGTCTTCTGCTGTCGCTATGCTGACGATGGAGCCTTCGGTGCTGCCGTAGTACTCACGCACCACAGGACCCCACCAGTCGATCATCTGACGCTTCACTTCGTTGGGGCAGGGTGCTGCGCCGTGCCAAACCACCTGGAGTGATTCGCCTTGGTAAGTGCTGCGGTCTTTTTCGGAGAGACGCAGCAGGCGATGGAACTGCGTGGGCACGAGGTGAACGTTAGTGACCTTGTGCGCATCGATGAGCTTGAGCGTTTCTGCCGGATCAAACTTGTGGCGCATCACCACCTGGCTGCCTGCAATAAGCGGCAGGAACGAGAACGCCCACTGGGCTGAGTGATAGACCGGACCACAGAGTAACGTCGTGCCGTCGGCGGGAATGTTGAGCATCACGGAAAGCCCCGCACCCATCATTTCCATCATGGCCAGTGGTCCACCGGGCTTCTGGTTAGAGGAGCGCACACCCTTGGGTCGCCCCGTTGTGCCGGAGGTGTAAAACATCGGGCCCCCGCTACCCTGACCGTCGGGTTCTGCGGCGCTGCCTTGGGCGCGCCAGTTCGCATACTGGGTAAACTCGGTGTGCGGGCCGCGGATCTGAACGATGCGCTTGAGCCCACTCATGCCGTGGTTGTCGCGTGCGTCACGCGCGATATCGACAAAACGGTCTTCAACGAAACACACCTTCGCGCCTGAATCGGTCATCACGTAGGCGAGTTCATCCGCAGTGAAGTGCCAGTTGACGGGTACACACAAAAGTCCTGCGTGAGTTGCCGCCATCAGCACTTCGAAGTATTCGCGGCAGTTGCCGGCGAAGATCGCGATGACATCACCTGTGTTGATGCCATCGGCGCGCAGCTGATGAATGAGCCGGTTGGTGTTGTCATTGAGCACCGACCATGAGGTGGCGCCCCGTTCATCAACGACAGCGGTGTGCTCTGGATGGGCAGTGGCGTGTTTGTTGCAGAAGTAGGTCATTGCTTGATCCGCGTGGCCTTCTTTGTATTGTCTGAAAGAAGAACGGCGCCGTTAGGAGCGGCGCCGTTTAGTGGAAAGGTCCTAACTACTGACCAGGTTTGATCATCGCGACAGGATGGTCACACCTGACAGACCCGGTGCACCGTAAACGTGGGTATACCCCGTCTTTGGATTGTTCGGCACCTGACGCTTGCCGGCATCTCCCCTGAGTTGCAATGCGATTTCGTGCACCTGGCGAAGGCCCGATGCGCCGATGGGTTCACCATTGGCAAGACAACCGCCGTCAGTGTTCACCGGCAGTTTTCCGTTGATCTCGGTATGACCTTCACGCAACCACTTTTCTTGCTCGCCGTCTTTGCAGAAGCCGTTTTCCGACATGTGCATGATTTCAGCGCCAGACTCCGTGTCTTGCAGCTGGGCGACTTTAATGTCCTCTGGACCGATACCTGCGAATTCAAATGCGGCTTTGGACGCGCGTACGGTTGGGGAATCAGCGCGGTTCAGCGCTTGCGCTTGCGTGAACACTTCGAAGGAACCGAAGTTGCGTGTCTTCACACTGACGGCTTTGAGGAAAACGGGCTTACGGGTGATCTGACGCGCCTTTTCAGCGCTGCACAGAATCATGGCGCAGCCACCTTCCGCCGGTGAGCAGAACATGTACTTACGCAGTGGGTCACATACCATATCGGAGGTCGCCACTTCTTCGTAGGTGAACGCCTTCTTGCGCCAGGCATTCGGATTCAGTTCGCCGTTCTGGTAGTTCTTCACCGCCACCCGCACCAGGGCGTCGTTCGTGACACCAAAGTCGTGCATGTAGCGCTGGATCTTCATGCTGAAGAACTGCGGCGTGAGGGCCATGCCGATGTCGCCGTACCACTTGCCAAGGCCACTGGCTTCGGGGTTCACGGTGAAGGCACCACGCGGGTGTTTGTCGAAGCCGACTGCCATGCCGATATCAAACATGCCCGACTGGATTGCCATGTAAGCGCTCTGCAGTGCCGAGCCGCCCGTCGCACAACCGTTGGCGACGTTGATGAACTGCAGTCCGGTGAGGCCGAGTTTCGAAACGAGTGCATCAGCGTTGCCCGCTGCGGCGCTGCCGCCGTAGGCGAACTGCATGTCGGACCAGTCGAGGCCGGCGTCTTCAAGCGCCTTGCGTGCCGCATAAGCGCCTTGTTCGAGACCGGTGACACCGTCAGTGCGGCCAAAGGGATGGATGCCGAGACCAATGATTGCTACGTCCACGTGTTTCTCCTGTCTTTCGCTTAAGTCGGGTGCTTAAAGTTAACGATTACAGCTCGTCGACCGGTTTAAAGAAGAACGCCACGACATCTTTACCGTTGCGTTTGATGTAATTCTCGACCACCAGCTCCATCTCCATGCCGATTTTGAGTTTCGACACGTCGTTGGTTTTGATACGCGTCTGCACTCGCGTTTGATCGGCCAGTTCAATGTAACCGACACCAAACGGCTTGAAGGTCTCCGGTGTTTCCGGGCCTTCATACGGCGGACGATTCGGCAAGAAGCCTTGAATGGTGAAGGTCCAGAGTTTGCCGCGGCGTTCAAGCTCGATGGTCTTGGTATCGGTGCTGGAACACGCTGGGCAGCTGTTCTGGGCTGGGAAGATCACGACGCCGCAGTTCTGGCATTTACTGCCCAGGAGGCGTGGATCGTTCGACGGCCACGTGAAGAGGCCGGGTGCGATGGGCTCGGTATTCGCGACGCTGGTCGCCATGTCCTCGTTCTCCCCGAATCAGTCAGTGTTGATGGTTCTACTCTAAATCAGGCGCTCAAACCAGCAGTCGGTACGGTGCCTCCAACAGGTTTTTCACGGTGCGCAGGAATTCTGCTGCGGGCGCACCATCCAGAACCCGATGGTCCCAGGTCAACGACAACCGCATTGTTTGCGTCTTCACCGGCGTATTGCCATCCCAACGGATGTCATCACGAATACGGTTGACGCCGAGAATGCCGGCCTGTGGCGAGTTGATGATTGGCGTGAAGGAATCGACACCAAACATGCCGAGGGCGGACACCGTGAATGTGCCACCTTGCATATCGTCGAGGCTGACTTTGTTGTTACGCACCGCTTCGGCCAGACGCGTTGTTTCTTTGGCGAGGGACTTGAAGCCACGCTCAGCGGCATCACGAACCACAGGCACCACCAGACCTTCAGGCAACGCGACGGCCATACCGACATGAATGTCGCTGTGCAGCGTGATTTCGCTATCACCCCAGGAGGCGTTCATCAGAGGATGTTTTTCGAGGGCTTTGCCGACGGCGCGGATCACGAGGTCAGTGTAGGTCGGCTTGATGCCTTCATCCTTCCATTCCTCCACCAGCTGCGTGCGCAGCTTGATGGCATCATCCATGTTCACGTCCATATCCATGGTGAGCTGGGCCATGGACATGAGGCTGTCGTGCATACGCGACGCGATGGTCTTGCGCATGCCCTTAACCGGTACTGTTCGCACCGGACCAGCGGCTTTCGCAGGAGGCGCTTGGACCGCCGTAGCGTGACTCCGTGCGGAGGCTGTCTCGACGTCGTCTTTGGTGACACGGCCACCAGGCCCTGTGCCTTTAACGGTCGTGATATCCACACCAAGTTCGCGCGCGGTTTTGCGGGCGAGGGGTGAAGACGGACCACCGGCTGCGGTTTGTTCGAGGGAAGCGCGCTGCACATCGGCCTCGATGATGCGACCACCGGGACCTGTGCCACCAACATCGTTGATATCCACACCAAGCTCGCGGGCCAAACGACGAGCCGCAGGGGACGACAACAGTCGGCCACCTTCTCCCATGGCTGACGCCGCGGTTGCAGTTGCTGCGACAGGCGCGGCGGCGATTGCTGCTGGCGCGTCGGCAACAGGTGCTGCTGCGCTGGTTGCGGCTGAACCAAAGTTATCGGGAATCGCTTCCCCATCAGCAAAGATGTAGCCGACGATGTCGCCGGGCTTCATGTTGATGCCTTCGCCGACCATGTGTTTGACGATACCGGACGATTCCGCGTCGACGTCGAGGTTTACCTTCTCGGTTTCCAGGCGATAGAGAAGCTGGCCTTTTTCAACACGTGCACCGTCGGCGATATACCACTCTTCGACGATGCCCTCGGTCATGTTCATGCCGACTTTGATGAGATAAATTTCCGCAGGCATTACCTTCCCCAATCTCTGATGTTGTTCATGCTAATCGCTGCGTCTCCCCGCACAAAATCGAAGTGCACCGACCAACTACGTATTGGTAACAAACAGTCCATGCTCAGCTGCACGCTGTAACGTCAGCGGCACATCGATTACTTTCGGCCCCGTGCGATTCACCGTAAGCCACGCTTTCTGTCCCGGCAACAACCGTCGTTCCCGTTCGCCATCAAAGGCGAGTACCCCAGGACCTTCAACAACGACCTCTTCCGCAAAGTTCACGAGTCGATGGGACTCGATGCCGACTTCACGGTAATAACCCGGCGCGATAGGCGCATTAAGTCGGAGCGCAGCGCTCGGGCTCAAGTTGAGCAACAGCGCAAAATGCTCTCGATTTGAGAGCGGTTTGAGCAAACCACCGAGAGTTGTCATGCCGACCGCAGCCGGTTCTGCGCGTGTGAGCAGCGCCATCGACAACACCTCTGGATCGAGCATTGCACGAGCACCGACAAATCGTTCGAGGCACAGCACCGCATCAATCAGTGCGATGTCGTCGCGCTCACCCTCGATCATCACGTGAATGGTTTTCTGCTGCGTGGCGACCGTGCGCGGATCGACTTTCCCTGAAGCGATCAAGCCAGCAGCAGCGCCTGCAACAGTTGCCTCCGAGAGGATCGGAAAGACGTTGTTGGTACCGGTCGAGATCGGGATCAGAAACGGATCTTTCCAGCCGAGAGCAAAGGCGCGGTTGGTGCCATCACCACCGAGTGTGATCACCACATCGGCGCCAGCTTCTTTGAGTCCCCGTGCCGCATCGATGGTATCGAATGCTGACCGTGTATCCGCAGACGGCATGCTCACCGCATCGGTGATGTGCTGTTCTTCGATGGCACCACGCACGATGCCGTGAGCATCGTCGTGATAGACGATCTTCACACCGCTGTGCTGGGTGGCGCCCACGAGAAGGCGGCGCACGATGGCCTGTTTCTCCTGGTTGTCGAAAACGGAGGCACGCGCGACAAGCCGGCGCACGTCCTTGCCGGACGAGGGATTCGCGACGATACCGAGTGTGCCCATGTCTGGCTTGTTCTGATGAAGTGGAGAGCTGAAGGAGAGGCGACGCCCCTCCCCCTACGCCGCTCTAAAGGCCGAGCTGCGCCTTCACACCAGCGACGATGCTGTCGGCATTCGGCACATAGTGTTTTTCCAGTGCGGGGCTGAACGGTACCGGTGAGAACGGCGCGCCAACCCGAGCTACTGGAGCGTCGAGGTAATCGAACGCCAGCTCCTGGATTTGCGAGGCGATCTCGCCACCAAAACCCCCGAACCGTACGGCTTCGTGCACGATCATGCAGCGATGGGTCTTCTTCACCGACTGGATGACTGCAGGCAGATCTAACGGCTGCAAGGTGCGTGGATCGATCACTTCGGCATCGATACCAAAGGCCTTCAGCTTTTCAGCTGCAGCCTTGCACTCATGCACCATGCGGCCCCACGACACGATGGTGTAGTTGGTGCCGGGACGTACGATCTTGGCCTTGCCGAGTGGAACGGTGTAGGCGCCTTCGGGCACCTCACCTTTCATCGCCAGAGACATCTTGTTCAGCACCACGAATACGGGGTTGTCGTCCCGTGCCGCAGAGATGATCAGGCCTTTGGCATCGTAGGGATCACAGGCCATGGCGATCTTCACACCCGGCAAGTGGCAGAGCCAGGCCTCAAGGCTCTGGCTGTGCTGCGCCGCGAGGCTCGCACCTGCACCGGCCATGGTGAGCACGGTCACCGGCAAGGTCGCGCGGCCTCCAAACATGTAACGCATCTTCGCCAACTGGTTGGCGATCTCGTCCATGCACTCACCCATGAAGTCCATGAACATCAGGTCGATGACGGGACGGCATCCGGTCGCACCGGCACCGACGCCAAGACCGATGATGCCTTCTTCAGAAATGGGGGTATCGAACACCCGATCCGCGCCAAATTCTTTTTGCAGACCGTGGTAGTACCCGTAGACACCACCGGCACCGCCGACGTCTTCACCGGCAACAAAGGAATTGGGTTGTTCCTGCAGAACGATTCGGACCGCTTCGTTAATTGCCGCGACGTAAGTCAAGGTGCGGGCCTTATTCGCCACTGGGGTTGCAACTGCTTCAGCCATAGTGTTTCTCCTGCCTTACGCGTAAACGTCTTCAAGGATGGCGGATGCATCCGGGAAGGGGCTCGATTCAGCGAATTGAATGGCTGCGTCGATCTCCGCCAGGGTTTCGTCGTGCACGGCTTTGATCTCTGCCGCAGACATGATTTTCTGCTCCTGGAGGCGCGACTCGAAGAGTTCGATGGGATCGCGCTTCTTCCACTCCGCCAGTTCATCGTCGGTACGGTAGGTGAGACCCATGCCGCGTACGCCCACATGGTCGTAGTAGCGGTAGGTTTTGCACTCGAGCAACGTTGGGCCTTCGCCCGCTCTGGCGCGGGCTATGGCCTCACCGGCGGCCTCGTAAACCGCGACCGCGTCCATGCCGTCGACGACAACACCGGGCATGCCGTAACCAGCAGCACGATCTGCCACATCGACGATAGCCTGGTGATTTCGTTGCGGAGTGTATTCGCCGTAACCGTTGTTCTCACAAACGAAGATCACCGGCAGCTTGTAGAGGCCAGCCATGTTGGCGGCTTCGTGGAAGGAGCCTTCGTTGCTGGCACCGTCACCGAAGAAACAGCAGGCGACGTTTTTGGTCTTACGAAACTTGTTGGAGAACCCTGCGCCCATAGCAATCGGTGGTCCACCACCGACGATACCGTTGGCACCGAGCATGCCCACTTCCAGGTTGGAGATGTGCATGGAGCCGCCCTTGCCTTTGCAGTAGCCCGTGGCCTTGCCATAAAGCTCGGCGAACATGCGATCAAACGCACCGCCTTTGGCAATGAGATGGCCGTGGCCACGGTGGGTGCTCGTGATCTGGTCCTGATTGGACAGATGCACCATGACGCCGGAAGCCACTGCTTCTTCGCCGACATAGAGATGCAACGCACCGGGAATCTTGCCGTTCTCCATCATCTTGCCGGCCGTTTCTTCGAAGCGGCGGATGCGGACCATGCGGCGATGAATGTCCTTCAGGACGCTGTCGGTTAGTGTGACCGCCACGTTTCCTCCCTCAAGTTGTCGGGTTGTGTTACTTTTTCGTGCTCTCGATCAAGCGCTCACCGTTCGTGAGTCTGCTTTTTCTTGGCAGATAAAGAGCCGTCCTTTATAACTGAGAAAGATCAATCCACCAACAGGATCAGCCATGACCACCTTTGCGGCTCGGCTCGCAGCAGAGCGGCCGGACGAAATTGCGTTACGCGACGAAGTGTCGGCGTATCGATGGAAAGAAATCGAAGACATCCTCAACCGCGTCGCCAATGGGTTGCATGCCAGTGACCTTGGACCACAGCGCCGCATCGCTGTGTTTGCGGAAAACGGATGCGAGACTGCGTTCGCGAATCTGGGTGGACTCATCGGCGGCTGTTCTGTCGTGCCGGTGAATTTCCATCTGACCGCTGATGAAGTGGCTTACATCCTCAGCGACTCGGGTGCCAAAGTGCTTTTTGTCGATTCTCGAACTGCGGAACGAGGCGTCGCCGCGGCAAAAGAGGCAGGGGTTCCCCTCATTGTGGGGTGGGGTGATGTACCAGCAGGTGTGAAGTCGTTTCGCGCCTGGATCGAAGCGCAGAAAAATACAACACCGCCGCTCGACGTTCCGCCCAGGCCGAATCTGCTCTACACCTCAGGCACGACGGGCCGACCCAAGGGGACTGAACTTCCACCGACGATGTTCGCCGGTGGGGCCAACATCGGCGAGCACCTCGAGAACCTCGGCAAGAGTCCCATGGCCGCAGTCGGCCGGCATCTCGTGGTCGGGCCGATGTATCACACGGGTCCGTTGTCCGGCGCACGTTTGCTGGCAGCCGGAGTGTCGTCGGTCATCCTCGCCCGTTTTGATGCCGAGAAAGCCCTCAAGGCCATCAACGATTACGAGATTGGCAACTCCGTGATGGTGCCTACGCACTTCGTGCGCATGCTTGCATTACCGGACGACGTCAAAAAGAAATACAGCCAGAAATCGTTGGTGCGCATCAGTCATACGGGTTCGAAGTGCCCGGTGGATGTGACGCGCGCCATGATCGAATGGTGGGGCCCTGTTTTCACCGACGCCTATGGAGCGAGTGAAGTCGGCACCACCTGCATGATTACTTCAGAAGAGTGGATGAAATATCCCGGTTCAGTTGGCAAAGCTGTGCCGCCGTTCACCGCGATCATCTATGACGATGAAGGCAAAGAACTGCCGCCCAACACCGAAGGGCGCCTCTACTTCAAGGATGCAACGGGACGTGGCGTGGTTTATCACAACGATGCGGCCAAATCTGCCGCAGCGCATATCGCCCCCGGAATCTTCACGTTAGGCGAGATGGCGGTGATGAATGCAGAAGGTTATGTCTTCATCACCGACCGTTTCAGTGACATGGTCGTATCGGGTGGCGCCAACATCTATCCCGCAGAAGCGGAGCAGGTGCTGATCAATCATCCCGCGATTCTTGATGTGGCATGCATTGGTGTTCCCCATCCGGAAATGGGTGAAGAACTCAAGGCACTCGCCATTCCCCATGATGCGAACAACACGCCTAGCCCCGCGGAAGTGATTGCCTGGTGCCGCGAGCGGCTGTCGCACTACAAGTGCCCGAAGACGCTCGAGTGGGTCGATGACCTCGGCCGCAACACCATGGGCAAGATCAACAAGCGCAAACTCAGAGCGCCGTATTGGGAAGGGGTCACGCAGTAGCGCGAGTTAGTCTCGCCCAGTAACGCGAGTAGGCGTCGCGCTGTAGCGCGAGTAGGGGTCAAACAGTAACGGGCTCGATATCAAAGGCCACACAGATCCGGCGCTGTTCGCTCTTGAAAGGCACAGTGCCGTGATAGAAGTAGCTCGGAAACAGATACATCGCGCCATAACGGGGTTGGTAGTGGCGAATGCTTGGAGCAGACTTCACGTGCAGCTCCAGCGTCGGGCGTCCGAACTCCAGCCACCCTTCAGGTTTGCGTGCCGGATCGTTGATCAGATCCGGTAACTGCACATAAAAAACCCCTGACAACCACCCTTTGGGGTGGATATGGGCTCGCTCGTGACCCTTGTTGTACATCACCACACCCCATGAGGTGATCTTCCACTCTTTCGGTTTCCAGATCGTCATCGGGTGAGCAGGGTCATCGGGTATCTGCTTCAGGTACCAGCGTACAGCTTCATTGATCGTCGCCCGCAGAGCCTCCATTGGCCCGCCGAAGGGCAGCAACAATTCTCCTGTGTGTTTGCCGTGTTCAGTCGACATGACGTTGGCTTCAAGTGTGGGATGGCTGCTGATGAACCTGGCACAGGCGGTAGTGAATGCGTTGATGTCGGCGAATCCATGGGGCGGATCGAAGTGGTAGGTGTGCGTGTACTTGTCATGATCGAGCAGGGTGTTGGACTCCGCCTGTCGGCCAGCATCAGCGAGCGCATGCGCCTTGAACGCGAGGGCATGAAAGTCACGTCCGGCTGCGGCGATGGCGCGATCACAGGTATTCACCGCTTCATCCGCGCGATCGGACCTTAACAAGGCGTCACACAAGCTATGGTAGGGATCAAGGTATCGGGGTGAAAGCCGGATGGCGGTTTCCAGGGAATCGACGGCGGCGTCCAGCAAACCCGCCGCCAACTCAACGCTGCCACGATTCATCCACAGACCCGGGTTGTCAGGCGCGTGCTGGCAGAGCGCTGCGAGAACCGGCAAGGCCTCATCGTGGCGACCCGCAGTGGACAGCAGCATCGCCCTGCCGTTCTGCGCATCGGGCTGCAGGGGCCATGCCTTGAGAATCGCGCGATAGGCCCGGTCCGCCTCATCTGCGAGGTTGTCACGATGCAGGGCGACCGCCACTTCCAGTGCACCACGGAGATCGTGTTGGCGGATGCAAGACTGCACGCGAGCCAGGAGGTTGGAGCGGGACATGCTTAGGTCACACCCTCACGACGTAAAACAATATTGTCAGCATGGGATAGGGATAGGCCCGGTGCTGTCAATGGGGGTTATCTGTGGACTGTCGGTCGAAGTCTGAATCCGTAGGATTTTGCCGGTGAAGGCGGATGACGCTGCCATGGTTGGGGTGACAACGGGTTCCTGCGCGCCACTTCGGAGTAGCGGGGTGCCCCCAAATCAGTGGAGAGAATCCAATGTTCAGAAAGAGAATTTTGCGTAGCGCCATCACCGGCGCGCTGGCAGTCACTGGCTATTCGCCGGTTGTTCTTGCGGAAGAGCCGGCGCTGGAGGAAATCGTCGTGACGGCGACCCGTCGCGAAGAATCCTCCCAGGAGGTCGCGTTGCCAGTGACACCGATCTCGGGTCGCTCGTGATGAACAAGACCCCGGCTTCTGTCGGGGTCTTTGTTGCTGACGGGTAGGTTCATTCGGACGCGGAGAAAGTCACCTGCAACTTCTTGAGACCACGCAGGATCATCGACGGGTGATGCGAGAAGTCGTTGGCGCCTTCGAGGTACGCCAGGTTGTTGACACGCTCAAGTAACAACCGGAAAGCCTGGGTCATCTCCTCCCGCGCAAGGTTTGCGCCGATGCAGTGATGGATGCCCGCACCAAACCCGACATGGGTTCCCGCGTTGTGACGCATCACGTCGAGATCATCCGCTTTTTCATATTTCTTCGAGTCGCGGTTTGCAGAGGCAAATCGCATCATGATTCGTGCTCCCTTGGGGAGTAAGACACCACCGATTTGTGTTTCTGCCTTGACGATTCGAAAGAGCCCCTGCACGGGTGATTCAAGGCGCAGAACTTCGTTCGCGAACACCATGCAGCGATCAGGGTTTTCACGCAGCAGTGCCTGTTGTTGCGGGTTGTTGATCAACATCCGCACACCTGCGGCGATGCCATTGGTGGTCGTTTCGTTTCCAGCAACGAGAAACTGTTGCGTGAGCGACAACATCTCGGGAATGGAGAAACCCTTGCCGTCTTCGTCGCGCGCAGTGGTGAGGTGCGTGAGCAAATCATCACGTGGCTTCGATTGCCGAGCTTCGAGTTCACCCACGATGTAGTCCTGGAACTCCTTCATCGTCCGCGCGCAGATCACCAGACGCTCATCACTCACCATCATGCCGAGGGGTTCCACAGAGGCGTCGGACCATTCCTTGATTTTGGGGGCGAGCGCGCGGTCGAGACCTAACATGTCGGCGATGACCCGAATGGGAATTGGAATCGCGTAGTCCTTCACCACTTCGCAGCGCCCTTGATGAATGAACGCGTCGATGCACTCGTTGACGATGTCTTCTATTGAAGCCCGGAGCACCTCGATGCTGCGCGGCCGGAAAGGTTCATCGACCATCTTGCGAATGCGCGTGTGCGAAGGCGGGTCGTTGGTCACGAGCGTGTTGACGGGCGCATACATCTGCCGACGGATCGCGATGGCTTCGGCAGGCGGTGGACGGAGGCTGTCCACCGCTTGGCTGTCGATGTTCGAAAACACATCCGTGTTGCGCAGGATCTCGCGCATCTCGTCGTAGGTGGAACAAATCCAGAAGCCAAGCTGCGCGTCGAAACGGATGGGTTCTTCTCGTAGCGCCCGGTAGTACGGCGCCGGATTTTCCTGGATGTCGATGCGCAGGAGCTGACCGTCGAGTGCCGTGTTCATTCCGTAACCTTGTTCGTTGCGTCTGCGTTGGATGGTAGGCGGCGATGGTGAAGGACAGCAAGTGCATGGCGGGTAACGTCCATCTCGACGATGTAGAGGTCGAATGAACCCGGACACTCCGAGCGGCGAAATTGTTCGCCGACGAGGAGCGCCTGATGAGCAGGAAGTGACGATTGTTCGCGGCTCAGATGAAGCGTGAAGCTGCGGTTCCGATATTCGACCATGGCTTTAGGGGTGCCCATGCTTGCCTCGCGCCAGTTATCCGAATTGATCGAGCCAGCGTGTGTAAATCCCGAGACCATACCTCGCTCTGAAGTCCCAGATTCAGAACAAAACCAGAGAAACCACCTGTCCCAACCTTGCGCATTAAACGCTACGAGGCCACACCTCGTGATAGCGGGACCATTTCTAAGGGGTCGGGCTGGGAAGGTTATTCGAGTTTCTCGAATGCCACTGACATTAAGAATGGCTCGCTCAGGAGTTGGTTTATGTCAGGATCTTTAGGCTCTGAACGCTGTAAAAATCACGGGCGTGAGTTACGAGCGCATCGGCGCTTATTGCAACTGCACTGGCCAGCTGAATGGCATCCGGCAGTTTCAGTCCATATTGACCTCTAAATCGGGCAGCGCTCTCAGTGATGTCGCTCGTGAGTTCCACAACCTGCCATGCCTCAAGTGCAGCTCGGTAGCGACGAGCAAGAGTCTCTTCACGGGCCCGTATTGGACCGGTCAATACTTCAGCAATGGTGTTTGTGGAGACCGCTAGAAACAGCTCGCCGTCCACGTAGCGCTGAAACATCAATTCGAATTGTTCGGCAAACCTTGGGTGGCCTTCGAGAACATAGATGATTGGCGCGGTATCGACGAGAAGCAAACTGCCACGAGCCAATTCGGTGGCGTTCAGCGTGTCCATTTGGCGCGAAGGTCATCGATGGTTCGTCCACTGCTCTTTCCCCCGAGCCCACGCCCGCTGGCTGCCAGCTTCAGAATGGAGACTGGTTTGTTGCTGTTAACGGCCGCCGCAGGGACCACTGCAGCGATTTCCTTGCCATGGGGAGTGATGATGGTCGTCTTACCAGCTGCAGCCGCATCAAGAATTGCGGGTAACTGCTGACGAGCTTCTTCAGCGCCTTTTGATTCGACTTGTTTGGATCGTTTCATGAAATTAACCGTACAGAGCGTACAGAATAGTGCCAAGCCTCATCCACCGCATGGACCCGGAACACGTTCTTTGCCAAATCCAAACCAACCACGTTGATTTCGTTCATGGATACTGTTCTCTTTGTCAGTTGGTGGAAGTCAAATCGACTTGGGCACATCGATGCCGTTAGAAGAGGGCGGTGTCCATCCCATCTGATGGTTAGGTAGTTCTCAATATTCAGACCTTCTTAATAACGAAACTCGCGTTTCGAATGCTGAATCGCCTCGTGCTGTACAGCCTTGGTTTCTTTGGCTGTATTTGTAATCCGCGTATGTCCCGCTGCATGTCTGATCCTGCGGTTGGACATCGTCGGGCGTGAAACGGGAGGGTGCCTTGGAGCGCGGTGTCTGTCTGTTCCACACCCAACTTTTTTCTGCACTGCTGATTTCTACACTGCTGATTTCTGCACTGCTGTCTTCCAGAGACTCGGGCTTGTGGTCTTCAGTCCGAATGCACAGCTGCGTTCGCTGGCTGAGGTTTACGCCAGTAGTGATGCACAGGACAAGTTTGCACAAGACTTCGCGCATGCCTTCGGGAAGATCATGAACCTGGATCGTTTCGACCTGGTGTGAATACCGAGCGAAGACCGAACGAAGACCCGCGCCGGGGCTGGGCCAAAGCATTCAGCCGCGACGATACAGCCCGGTCTTCTCGTGAACCGATGGGAAGAGGTCGACGGTGGCGTAATTCAGCGTCGACGTTTCAAACTCTTCCCCCTCGACGCCTGGAAAGAGTCCTCGGGCTCCTGGACTCCGGTACGAACTGCCCGGATCCGAAAAACCGCATGACCGTCAACGGGTTGACTCTCTGCGCCAATTTCTCTAGAACGCTCGCCGGCGACTGTGGGGATACGGTCGCTTGGCTTCCAAACTAGGGTGTCGTCCTGATCGGTCGGTGCAACCTCTGTGAGAGCGGCTTCCCAGCCGCGATCTCCGATGGGCTGCAGTCGATTGGATCGGGACATACTGGAGAGAATTGATGCGAAGAACGAGTCTCCTGGCGGTGCTCGCGGGTGGGGCTGTTGCCCTGGCCGCGTTGGTCGATACGCCAACTGCTACTGCCGCAGAAACTACGGTTCAGGTTACGTCGGGTGCGATCGAAGAAATCGTCGTAACGTCCCGTCGCCGTGAAGAGTCACAGCAGGACGTACCATTGTCCGTAACTGCATTCGGCGAGGCGCAGATCGAAGCCCTCAAGCCCAAGACACTGCGCGACTTCGACGGCCTGGCACCCAACATCTATGTTGGCATGAACACCGCAGGGCCAAGTGCTTCCGCGATCTTCATCCGCGGTGTCGGTTATGCCGATATTGAAAAGACTCAAAGCCCGCAGGTGGGTGTCGTTGTCGACGGCATTCAGATGGGTTCCAGCACCGGTCAGTTGGTGGATGCCTTTGATATCCAGAGCATTGAAATCAACCGTGGTCCCCAGGGTGTGCTCTTCGGCCGAAACACCATCGGCGGCAACATCATCGTTAATCGCGTAAAGCCTGAGTTCAACGAACTCGGTTACAAGGTCAATGCGGAAATCGGCAACTACGACTCCCAGACCTACAAGGCACGCATCAACATTCCGATCATCGACGACCAGATGGCGTTCAAGATCGGTGGTATCAAGCGCGAGCGTGAAGGCTACTACGACAACGAGAACATTGGTGGTACCGCAGGCGACGTTGATTACGAAGCACTGACGGCTGCCTTCCGTTGGGCGGTAGAAGACTTCGAAGCAGTCCTGACGTTTGATCGCATCAAGGACCGAAGCCAAATTCCGCCGCAGGATCCGCGCTTTGATGGCAGCAATCCTTTCGTAAACCTGGCCGACAAGCGAGAGCCGACCGTCTACGACGTCAACCAACTCGGTCTGCAAATCGACTGGGATCTTTCGGAGCGTTTCTCGCTGCACTCGATCACCGGTTACCACGATGGTCACGACAAGGTGAACCAGGACTTCGACGGTGGTGGTATCACCGGTGGTGCATCGCCGTTTGCCCAGTTGCACACGCTGCGTGATCAGGACTATGAAGTCTTCACCCAGGAAATCCGGCTTGAAGGTGACATCACCGACAACATCGATTTCATGACGGGTGTGTACTACCTGAAGAATGAGCTGAAGTTCAATCAGAAGACTAACAACGTCATTCAGGTACCCTTCGGGCTGCCAGCAGGCGTTCCTTGTAATGCAGTGATTCCGATCCTGCGTAACAACCCGAACCCGGCCATCGGCAACCGCCTGTGCCAGTTCCCGAACGCGCGTAGCGAGCAGATCGCAGGGGAAGAGGAAGAATCCAAAGCCGTCTTTGGAGCGATCAACTTCCGTCCAATTGAAGGTCTGGAACTCTCGGTGGGTGCGCGCTACATCAAGGATGAGAAGTCCGCGTTTAACTCCTACTTCGATTTTTCGAACGGCACCTTCGATACGCAAGGACCAGCATTTGAACACGTGTTCGCAGGATTGCCGCGTCGCGTAGGCACAGCTTATGAAGCCAGCGACTCCTGGGACGACACGATTCTGATGGCGTCGGCGCGTTATGACATCGGCGAGAATGCGATGGTCTACGGGTCCTACTCGGAAGGCTTCCGCAGTGGTGGATTCTCTATCCGTTCAGCGCGTCGTCCCGAAGAGGCTGCGTTTAACCCGGAAGATGCATTCCAGTACGAAGTTGGCTTCAAGAGCGAGTGGTTCGAGCGTCGACTACGCCTGAACGTTGCCGCATTCCTGATCGAGCGTAATAATGGTCAGTTCAGCTCGATCATTCCGCTGCCCCCGGGCGGGATCCCCGGCACCACCACCGTCATCAACAATGGCGGCAAGAACGAAACCAAAGGTATCGAACTCGAGACCCAGGTTTTCGTGACCGATGGACTGTCATTTGCGGTGAATGCCGGCTTTATCGATGTCAAGAACGCAAGGTTCACCAAGCCCTGCGAACTCATCGACGGCTGCGCGGGTGGTTCACCACCGGGAACGTTGCGTAACTTCGGAGGTAACTCCGATTCCCGTCAGCCCGAATGGAACGTGTCGATGGTTGCGAATTATGAGCGCCAGCTGGCTACGGGCGTGTTCAGCGCCAACATCGGCTATCGCATGTTCGGTGAGTTCCTGCTCGTGAACACCGGTGCAGGTGCAAACTTCCGCACCTATGACGGTGACTATGAGCTGCTCGATGCGCGCGTTCAGTACGACTGGACCATGGATAACGGCAGCATCCTGTCGGTCGCTGTCTTCGGCAAGAACCTGACGGATGAGGAGTATCGCGAGCAAGCGCTGTTCCTCGGACAAGGTACTTCAACCTTGCCATCCGGCGGCCCAAACACGGGCTTCCAGGGTTGGGGTGCACCGCGCACCTATGCGATCGAGCTGACCCTGTCACATTGATCGTATTAGCCGCTCCTCGTGAGAGGAGCGGTTGTTCGTGCGCAGGATCGAGGCGTAGTCCTACTTCTCCTCGATCTTCGCCTCAGCAGCAGACCTCGGCACCGTCCCGAGCACATCGCCAAAGCTGCGTCTGAGCTCTCGCTTCAGCCAGTCAAGCATCATCTCCGCGGGTACCGAAGGGCCATCGATCATGTTGGCTGCGGCCATTCCTTCGAGAATCAGTCCTGCCAGATAGTTCGCTCGCGTAAACGATTCGGATAACGCCAGGTCCGGAAAAATCTTGCGTGTAGCATCGAGCATACGGGCGTCGAACTCTTTCAGCGCCGGTAACAACACCGCCGATAGCTGCGAGTCAGTACGCGACGCCATCTTCAGCTCCTGGAAGACGATGAAGTTGGGTGTGTTGAGTTGTCGCCACAACGTGTCGATGCCTTCCTCAACCCGCGAGTACTCTGCCCCTCGCTGTACTTCCGTTTCTTCGCGGGCGAACATCGACAGGCGTTGTTCGTTGAGGTGCAGCACCGTCGCTTCGATGAGCTGCTGTCGGTTCGGGAAGTGGTGCAACATGGCACCGCGACTCACGCCGGCTCGACGCGCCACGGCTTCTGTCGTCGTGTTGGCGTATCCCAAGTCGTAGACGACGCTGACGGCAGCGTCGAGAATGGTGGTACGGGTCAACTGACTCTTGGTTTGTTGCCAGGTCAGGCTGCTCGTGGTGCTGATCACCTCAGGCTTGGACATATTGCCGCTACCGGATCATTCGGGAAGAGGGAGAGTGTAGATGCGAAATATCCTGTTAGTCACGAAAGGTCATCCGTATGAGCGTCAGCCGTTCTACCAGATCTTCGATGACATGGAGGGCGTGGACTACACCCTGGTCGAACAACCCGCTGCGCAGGCGTCGTTCTCGATTGACGAAGGCAGAAGTTACGACGCGTACGTTTTATACGACATGCCGGGTATCCGCTTTCGTGGTGACGGTCCGCCCGACTTTCTGGAGCCTCCTACGAAGTACCGACAGAACTTCGAAGCGTTGATCGAAGCCGGGCATGGTTTTGTTTTCCTGCACCACGCCATCGCGGGCTGGCCGGCATGGGAAAAGTACGCCGAAATCATGGGCGGGCGGTTCCTTTATCTGCCGGCATCGATGCGAGGTGTTCCGCGTCCGGATTCGGGCTACCGGCATCGCGTTACCCACAACGTTTCTGTCGTCGGGGATCACCCGGTCACAGCGGGGTTACCGGCAGAATTCGCCATTACCGATGAGCTGTATCTGTACGAAGTTTTTGAACCCGATGTGGTGCCGCTTCTGCGCAGTGACTACTCATTTACTCAGGAGAATTTCTACTCGGCAGAGCGAGCGGTTTCTGAGCGACGTATGTTCAGCAATGAAGGCTGGAACCACGCACCGGGCAGCAATCTGATCGGTTGGGCAAAGACCATGGGGAAGAGCCGCATTGTCTACCTGCAGTGTGGTGATGATCCGGTGGTGTATGCGAGTGAATCGTTCCGATTACTGATAAAGAATGCGATTCAGTGGGTTTCCACCAGAGACTGAGATCTGGATCACAAGGTCACGCCACAGCGGAATGGCGTTGTTGGCGTGGCGACGGTGAGCAGTTCGCAGAGCCTTAGGCCAAGCGTCGGTAAAATCCAACGAGTAAATCGCTGATATTAGTGCACAGGGACAGTCATGCACTTCGTGGCCGAGTATATCGGCAACCGTTTTTTCAGCTTTCACCGCCCTGACGTTCCTTTGAAAGGGGCGGCGCTGCTCTGTAGCCCGCTGTTTCATGAGTACTACAAAGCCCACGCCTGGCTCCGCCAAACCGCACTCGATCTGGCTGCGGAGGGCTGGTTTGTGACGCGATTCGACTTTTCCGGTCACGGCGATTCGCCGGTCGTGCCGGATAAGGTTGCAGTGAACGGGCGGATCGATGATGTCCGCGCTGCCGCCACGGATGATCACCGGTTTAAGTTGTTTCTGAAATCGCTCGCGGAATTCAGCAACGGGTATTCGGGAAACTTCTTCGATCATGATCGAGTGACAGTTTAGGTCCCGCATAGTGTAGGGATGTGCAGCCACTGGGCTGTGCGGGCTCTATCATGCATTTGTCGCAGGTTCCGGTAAGTCCTTAACAGGAATGTAAACCGGGCAACTATAGGCGTGATGAGTCAGTCGACTCTGACCATGAGCTTGCCGGTATTGACCCCTTCGAACAGCTGCACGAGTGTTTTCGGCAGGTTCCTCAATCCGTCGACGACGGTCGCCTGGTGCTTAATCAAACCAGCGTCGATCCACTCCTTCATTTCCCGGCTGGCCTCGCCAAAGCGGCGGGCGTAGTCAATGACGATGAACCCTTCCATGCGGGCGCGTCGATAGACCAGGTTGAAGTAGTTTCGTGGCCCGGGAATGGGGCCCGTGGTGTTGTAGCGGGAAATGCCGCCGCAAATAACCACCCTTGCATTCATCGCAATGCGTGCGAGACAGGTGTCGAGAATCTCGCCACCGACGTTGTCGAAGTAGATGTTGATGCCATTCGGGCAGAGACGATCCAGCTCTTCACCGACGTTTTGGGCCTTGTAGTTGATGGCCGCATCAAAGCCGAGATCGTCGATCAGCCAACGACACTTTTCTGCCGAACCCGCGATTCCAATCACGAAACAACCTTTGAGTTTGGCGATCTGTCCCGCAATGGAACCCGTCGCGCCTGCGGCGCCAGAAAGCACGACAACGTCGCCGACGCGAGGCTGCCCGATCTCGAGCAGTCCGAAGTAGGCCGTCATACCGGTGCCTCCGAGCACCCCAAGCGCGGTGACGGGGTCGATATCCGGTGGAAACGTCCGTAAGGGGATGTTGTTGCCATCACTGACACACCAGTCCTGCATCCCAAACGAGCCACTCACCAACGTGCCGATCGGGAATCGTGGATTGTTTGACTCGATCACTTCGCCAGCAGCCCCAGCGCGCATCACGTCGCCGATTTGCAGCGGGGCTACATAGTCCGCACGGTTTTCCATTTGTCCGCGCATGGACGGGTCGAGGGAGACGTAACGAGTCCGGATCAGGACCTCGCCTGGACCGGCAATCGGTACTGGCGACTCGCCGTAGCTCAGATCCGACTCCTTGACCATGCCCTTGGGCCGCGCAGCGAGACGAAATTGCCGGTTGATCTCGTTTGACGACATATGACCTCCGTTGTGTGGCGGGGGATTCTGGGCGCTCGCTGAAAACAGTCAAGTTTGCCGGTTTGGCTGCTTTGATGTGACCCACGTAACCTCGGGAAATCGCGCTCCTGGCGGTTTGCCGCCGTCCCATCTGCGGGTACACTTCAAAACATTCAGCGATGACTGTTTTGAGCTGCACCGCTTAATCTGCAGGTTTCTGATCACTTATCCGGGAACTATCCCGGGACTATTCCGGAACGAAGGGAGGACCAAGATGACCGTCTACCGCAAGATTGAACGTTTCGCCGATCCGCAGACCAGCAAGACGCCCTGCGAGAAGGCGCCGGACCCGGATCTCGGGCACGACATCATCCCCAAGGAGCGTTATACCTCCACGGAGTTCATGAAGACCGAGTGGGAACGCATGTGGACCAAGGTCTGGCTCATGGGTGCGTGGATCGGTGATCTGAAGAATCCCGGCGATTACGTCACCACCAAGATCGGCAAAGAGAGCATCGTTCTGACCAAGGATGAGAAGGGGCAGTACAACGCTTTCTACAACGTCTGCTCCCATCGCGGTAACCAGGTCGCTTATGGCGCGCAAGGCAATACCGACCGCTTCCGCTGCGCGTATCACCTGTGGGAGTACAACCTGCGGGGTGAGCTGGTGCATGTGCCTGACGCAGAAACCTTCCAGCAAGGTGCGCCGTGCGACAAGCTGTCCATCGTCAAGCTGCCCTGTGATGTCTGGGGTGGCTGGGTGTGGTTCAGCATGAACCCTGATGTCGAACCGTTGAAGGATTTCCTCGGCATGATTCCCGAACACCTCGACCCGTACCACATGGATCGTATGGCGCTGGTCAACGATGTCACTGTGGAGTGGGACTGCAACTGGAAAACGTCGGTTGATGCCTTCAACGAGACCTATCACGTAGCCGGTACACACCCACAGCTCCTGGGCTTCATCGAAGACTATGACGTGCAGATTGATACCTACGAGCGTCACAACCGCTACCTGATTCCGTTTGGCGCGGTCTCCACCCACATCGAAGATGGTTCCATCATCGATGATGGAATGCGTGGCTTCATGCAGATGCACGGCTTCGATGCGAGTAATTACAAGGGTGATGGTTTGGGTGCACGCCGTGCGGTGCAACGCCACCTGCGCGAAAACGCAAAGAAGATGGGCTTCGACTTCGCTGATCTGAATGACGATCAACTCACTGACGATTACCACTATCTGATCTTCCCGAACCTCACCTGGAACATTCACTGCAACGGTGCCATGTTGTTCCGGCAGCGTCCGCATGAAACCGATCCGAACAAGATGTACTACGACCTGCAGAACTACGTGATGTTGCCGGAAGGCACGCCCCATCCGGAGCGACCGTTCCACCGACAGTTCAAGCACGGCGAAGAATCGATTGGCGAAGTACTCGACCAGGATGCATCGAACCTCGCGATGGTGCAGGCAGGTATGAACTCAACGGGCTTTAGAGGTCTGTGGATTTCCTCGCAAGAACTGCGCATTCGTCACTTTCACAAAACCCTCGACGATTACCTGCATCGCAACCCGATCAAATGGCTGAAATGATCCCTGTGCTCCCCATCGCCGCACTCGACGATGGGGAGATGACGCGCGTGACTGCGAATGGTGTCGATGTGATGGTCTGCCAGGTGCAGGGCCAGTTTTATGCATTGGCGGACCGTTGCAGCCATGCGCGACAGGCGCTTTCGAATGGCAAGCTCTCTGGATTTGAAGTTCGGTGTCCGCTGCACGGTGCGCGGTTTGATGTGCGCACCGGTGCCTGCAAGTCACCGCCGGCAACTTTTCCGGTAAAGGCTTTCCCGGTCACCCTCGAAGGGGGTAAGGTTTGTATCGCGGTATCGGCGGATGACAAACCTCCGCCGCCCCGGTTCGGACCGATCTGAGTGCGGCGAATACAGCGCCCAATAGATCATCGAGAGCAGATCGAGAGCAGATCGAGAGCAGATCGAGAGCAGATCGAGAGCATCACACAATCCAAGCAAAACACGGCCTGATGAAGGCCGAAGCCAACAAAGAGAGAGGACTCCAATGGACCTGAAACTAAAGGGTGGGAAGGCACTGATTACCGGGGGCACGAAGGGTATTGGCCGCGCCATTGCCGACACGTTTGCCGACGAAGGTTGCAACGTCGCGATCTGTGCACGTAATCAGGAAGAAGTCGATGCCGCTGTGAAGGCGTTGTCCGCCAAGGGCGTAAAAGCGTTTGGTCAGGCGGTTGATGTCGCTAATGGTGATGCGTTGAAGGCCTTTGTTGCAGCAGCAGCTGCAGCACTCGGTGGTCTTGACACCGTCATCTCCAACGTCAGTGGTGGCAATGGCCCCGGTGAACAAGGTTGGATCGGTCACTTCAATCACGACGTACTCGGTACCGTACGCCTCGTCGAAGCTGCAACACCGCACCTCGCCAACTCCGCGAATGGCAGCATCGTGATGATCTCCACCACGGCGGCGCTAGAGAAGTTCATGCAAGCCGGCCCGTACAACGCTCTGAAAGGTGCGCTGCTGCAGTATTCCGGTGCGCTGTCGCAAGACCTCGCCGCGAAGAAGATTCGTGTCAACGCCGTGAGCCCCGGCCCGATCATGATCGAAGGTGGTTCATGGGATCGCATCAAGAAAGGCATGACCGCTTTTTATGATTCGATCGTCAAAGAGATTCCCGCAGGACGTATGGGTAGTGCGCAAGAAGTGGCCGACCAGGTCGTCTTCTTGTCGAGCCCACGTGCGGCGTTCACCACCGGTACCAACGTGGTGATTGATGGCGGGTTCACGAAGCGCATTCAGTACTAATGCGCCCGAGGGTGCAGCGCGGTGGTGCTGCACCCGATGCTCGAAGCCCGCGACTGATGGCTGCGGGCTTCTCTCTTGAAACGAGCCTGACTCTGAATTTTTGGGGAGAGATTCATCATGCCGGCACCACTCACACGTGCGTACCTTGTTGCTTCCGGGCAGTTCCACGACATTGACCATGCGCGCCTCGAACTTTTAAAACTGTTCGCCGAACATCCGTCCATTCGTGTCACGGTAGCCAAAGACTATTCCGATATCGCAGCCATTCAGGCATCGGATTTTCTGGTCACCTACACCTGTAACGTCGTACCCACCGAAGAGCAGCAGAAAGGTCTGCGCGCCTACATCGAAAGTGGCAAACGTTGGTTTGCGCTGCATGGCACCAACTCGATTCTCGAATTCCTGAAGGAAGGTGTGAACGCGCCGGAGATTGCACCGATCTTCATGGAGACACTCGGCACCCAGTTCATCGCGCATCCGCCGATCATGCCGTTCACTGTGAAGACGACGGATCCCACACATGAACTCGTTAAAGGCATTGGCGAGTTTGAAACCGACGATGAACTGTATCTGTGCCGCATTCACGGCAAGATTCATACGCTTCTGCATACGAATTTTGATGGTGAAGCGACCGGCTTTATTGAGAAGACCTGGAATGACGGTCAGCCGCGTCCGGTTTACTACATCAACAAGGTGGGGAAGGGCGAAGTGCTGTATCTCAACCTCGGTCATTGCCGTGGTCACTGGGACATGGCCGGTATCGTCGACTACTACCCGAAAATCGAGAAAGGTAGCTGGGATAAACCCCAGTACTACGAGCTGCTGCGTCGTGCCCTCAAGTACTGCCTCGACGGCGTGCGTTGAGAAACGACGATGGCAAAAAAACCGTTTCGATTCGCAGTCCAATCTTTCAACGCTGAAACCGGGGATGACTGGACTGATCAAGTTCGCAGAGCCGAAGACCGGGGTTACAGCGCGTTTCACCTCGCTGACCATATCCTTGGACCAGGGCCTGCGCTGACCAAGGCCAACCACCCTGAGCAGAATCTCGCTGCGATTCCCGCGATGGCGTGGGCTGCAGCCGTGACGAAGCACATTCACATTGGCTGTCGGGTGTTCTGTATCGACTATCACCTGCCGGTGGTGTTGATCAAATCGGCGATGACCATCGACAAGTTGTCCAACGGGCGACTGGAGTTTGGTCTCGGAGCGGGTTGGATCACTGAAGAATACGTGGCGTTGGGTATTCAGAAGGATGAGCCCCAGGTGCGTATTGATCGCCTTGGTGATGTTATCGAAGCAGTGAAAGCCTTTCGTCGCGACGGCATGGCCGATCTTTCCAACAAGGCTGTTCAGTGGAAGGATTTTTCCGGGGTGCCGAAGCCTGTATCGAAGCCGCCCATCATGATTGGCGGGGGCAGCCCGCGTGTGTTGCGCCTCGCAGGTCGCGAAGCCGACATTGTTAGTCTCAACTTCAACAACCGTATGGGTCTCATTGGTCCTGACGGCGTGAACATGTCGACGGAAAATGAAACCCGCAAGAAGGTCAACTGGATCAAACAAGGTGCCGGTGACCGTTTTGACGACGTCGAAATCGAAATCGGCGCGTATTTCACCTTTGTGATGGATGACCCGTCGCCAGTGCTCGGCATGTTCGCGAAGAACTTCCAGATGTCGGAAGCGGAGATGCGAAAACACCCGCATGCGCTCTTTGGCAGCGTCGATTCCATTTGCGAAGAGCTGGAGCGGCGACGTGAACTCTTCGGGATTTCCTACATCACCGTAAACAAGGACAACATCGAGCCGTTCGCACCGGTTGTCGCGCGGCTCGCAGGAAAATAGTCGAGTCGCCATGACGACAATTGCAGAGGCTCGTGCGGAACTGCAGGCGAAAACCAAAGCCTCGCAGAAGATTGCGGAAGATCGTTCTGAGGTTCTGAACTCGGGACTTGCTGCAAACCTCGAGATGCCGCACCCGATCTTCATCCAGAAGGGCGAAGGTCCCTACGTCTTCGACGCAGATGGCAACAAGTATATCGACACATCCGTCGGTTTTGGCCTGCACATGCTCGGCCACGCGCATCCGGAGATTAAAAAAGCCATACAGGATCGAGCTGAAGAAGGCTGGATGTTCGGCATCCACACCACTGCACAGCTCGGCCTTGCAAGTCTGCTTCATGAAGCCAGTCCTTGTGCGGAGCGGGTGGTGTTTTGCAACACTGGCTCCGAAGCAACGATGTATGCGTTTCGAGCGGCGCGAGGATTTTCTGGCAAAGAGAAGATCGCGCTGTTTGATGGCTTCTATCACGGTGCCCACGACTACGGGATGTGGATAGCGGACCCTTTCAGTTCGCGTGATGAGCCACGTGCGCTACCTCTCGGCAACGGCATTCCAAAGGCGCTAAACGAACTGGTTCTGCTGCTGCCGTACCGCAATCGTCACGCCTTTGAACTGATCCGCAAACACAAGGACGAACTGGCGCTCGTGTTTGTCGAAGGCGTACAGAGTTCGAATCCACAAAGCGAATGTGGAGACTTCCTTCGTGAACTCGCGGAAGTGTGCCGCGAGAGTGCCGTGTTGTTTGGTATCGACGAGGTCATCACCGGCTTCCGTGTGGCCTACGGTGGCGCACAACAACGTTTCGGCGTGAAACCCGATATCGCCACCTACGGCAAGGTTCTGGGTGGTGGTTTGCCAGTCGGAGGGATCACCGGACGCGCTGATGTCATGAACTGTTTCACTGGGCTCGCCTCGGAGCGTGGCGTGTTCTCCGGTGGGACGTTTTCCGGCAACCCACTGACGATGGAAGCAGGCAAGGCGATGGTGTCGCATCTGCGTGATCATCCGGAGATTTACACGCGGATCGATGCGATGGGTGATCGGCTTGCTTGCGCGATCAACAGTTTTTGCGAAAAGAACCAGATCCCGGCACAGATGAAAAACGTTGGTAGCATGTTCCACATGTTCTTTCAGCGTGAACCCGTCAACAGCAGTCGCGATGGATCACGCGTCAATGTCAGCGCTCAGAAGGCGTTTTATCTGCACGCGCTCAACCGCGGTGTTCTCGTGCCAGGTACTCAACGTGCGTTTTTATGCGCCGCGCATACGGATGCGGATATCGACCGCATGATCGATGTGTTCTGTACGTCGTTTACGGATGTGCGCAATGAAGGAATTTTTTAGCGCTGATACGAACCTAACCTGCATTCACCTCTGGAGGTGACCATGGCCCGATTGACAAAACTTACGCCTGAACAATGGGATCCGGAACTGCGGGAAATGACGCGCCCGGAAACTGCAACCGATCTCGAAATGGGGCTCACGCGGTTCTTTGCGCACACCCCGAAGATCGCCAAGGGGTTGTTCGGCTTCGGCGGTGCGCTGAAGGTGAATCGCACGTTGCCCGAGAAGCTGATTGAACTCGTCAGGTTGCGGGTTGCATTCTTCAACCAGTGCCGCAGCTGCATGGCGATTCGTTACACCGGGCCGCTGAATGACGGTTGCACTGAAGATCTGGTGTGTTCACTCGAACGCCCTGAAGAAGCTGAAAATCTGACAGCAGCTGAAAAGATAGCGATCAAATATGGCGAGCTGATGGCGACAGACCATCTACGTATCGACGATGCAATCTACGAAGAGCTGCGTGAGCACTACAGCGAGGCGCAGATCGTTGAGCTCGGTATGAACGTCGCGTTCTTCGTTGGCTTTGGGCGGCTGGCTGCGACCTATCACATGGTTGAAGAGTTACCAGAAGCCTTCCAGGGACAGGCCCCCGTAGCGCCCTGGAACAACGAGCACGTCGTCGTTCGCTGATCTCTGATCGGGGAGGGGGCGGCACTCCCTCCTTTCACGAGGACACACCTCGTGTTGCCGATGCTGTTCTGACCGGGCGCATAGGAAACCTCCCAAGCGCTCGACGCGGTTGAGCGTCGGAGCGATTCCTTTTTCTCGTCAACTCGTCACCGCATCGTTTTGTCGTTTTGTCGTCGCGCTCCCCAAGTGGGATTTTCCGATATTTCTCGGCAGGAACAATGACTTACCTCGAGGCTTGTGCCGCTATTCACAGGGTGTGTCCTCGTGGATTTCCTCCAGGAACTACGGAATTCTCCGATACACGGTCCGATATTGATTGCATCTGGATGCAGTCATATGACATTCTTATTCCGATGCACACAAGTGCACCCAAATAAGACCTCATCCAGGACCAGCCATACGGAGGACGCCATGTCATCAACTCATCCATCCGGAGTCTCGGAACGGAGTCACTACGTACTCGGGGAGACGCTCAAGCCTCTGCTCACCAATGTCATGGGTTCTGCGATCGAAATATTCGATACCATCGGGACGCCGGGTGGTGGACCGCCACCACACACGCACGCATGGGAAGAAATCTATGTGGTGCTCTCTGGTGAAATGGACGTTCTGGTGGATTGAAGGATCACTCGCCTCAAGTCCGGGGGATTCGCTCACGTTCTAGCCAACACACCTCATGGTTACACAACCATCGACGCCACCCACTTTCTGACTATCGTAAGCAAGGGGAACGCGGCGCGGTTTTTCGAGCAGGTGGCAACGGAAGTCGTAATGAATCCACCTGATATCGCGGGCGTACTGGGGGTCGGCGCTGAACATGGCATCCGCTTCCTGACATGAGCGTTACGCGGCGCTACGACAGTCCGAAGCGGCAGGCTCAAGCCGAGGCGACTCGCCAGGCAATACTGGCTGCGTTCGCTGAGCAGATGTCCGATCCAGATCGTGACCGGCTGTCGCCCAGTGAGGCTGCCCAACGGGTGGGTGTTTCGCTGCGTACGGTACACGCGCACTTCCCCAATGAAGCCAGCCAGATCGCTGCACTCGGCGCGTGGTTCGACAACATCCTCTATCCGGAGGGCGTCGAGCTTGTCACCGGACCGGACGATCTTCCACGTTACTACCGCGACATTCACCGCATGGCACTCAGGCACCCGGTGAGTCGCGCACTCGCGTCGGGCAAGGGCGTTTGGCGACAGATGAGGGCGACGCGAAGATCCGCCCGACTTGAGGCCATTCGTAATGCAGTCAAGGTGGTTGGAGCACCTCCACGTGCCACGGCAGATGCCACGGCGATGCTGCTGAGCCTCTCTGGCGCCGATGCTTCGTGGCCGATGCACGACCACGGCTTGCCATTGCGGCGAATTCCAGACGTCATTGCCAACACGGTAGCGTTGATCGTGAAGCAGTTGCGTGAGAAAGCCTGACGTTGAAGAGCGCTGGCTGCGAATGGACGAGATCGTAGTTGAAATGAACGGGTCGAATCACTTGTCGAAGTGAGGTCACAGTTCGGCAACGCTGCCGTAAGCGCGTAAGACAGACCGCGGGTGCTCGTTGGAGCAACGAGTGCATCATCGCTCGTTGATAGACAGGCTTGTTGTGGCGGCATCCATCCCGGGTTTCGTAGGTGGAATGTCAGACATGACTTGCTGACGTTGCGATTTGGTGGTCAATCGCGGCCCTCGTCGCCGGCGATGCATCGCTCGACCCACAAGACCCAAACCACTATGTCCAACAACGTTTCGGAAAGCACACTTCGTCAATGGGTACGAGGGGTGCGCGAATGGCTTCGTGATTTGCGTGTTCAGGGCGTTTGGCGGGTTGTTGTTGCCACGTGTGCCTCCAAGTGGTTCTTCCTGCGTGGTGTTGATATCGCGGCGTTGTTGCAGGATCACCCGGAGCGCTCTGAACAATGGGATCAACCGGTTGTGCCTGCGGACAACCAAACGACTTCCGTGCCACACATCATTTTTCAAACGTGGAAAACCCGGGATCAACTTCTTCCGCGTTTTGACTATTGGAGTCGGACGTTTCGCGCACAAAACCCGAAGTGGCAATACGTGCGCTGGGACGATGCTGACAACCGAGCATTTATCGCGCGGGACTTTCCGTGGTTTTTACCTTATTACGATGGCTATCCCCGTGAGATTTTCCGCGCCGATATCGTGCGCCTCTTTTTCCTGTTTCGATTTGGTGGTCTCTATGCGGACCGCGATACTCAGTGCCTTCGTCCTCTTGAGCAGGACGTATTGCGCGAAGGTGTCACGCTTGGGCGATTCAGTGCTGACGACAGCTACGACGAGACCTACCTCAACGCCATAATGGCCTCGAGTCCAGGAGAGCTTTTCTGGCTGCTCGCCATTGCGATTGCGATGGAAAAGTACACCGGTCTAGCGCAAGAACCTGGTAAACCGATGCCGGAGTTTTATACCGGTCCATTCATCATCACCGAGGCAGCGCGGTTCTATCTCAAGCATAGCGAGCGCACCGTAGGAGATCGTGCGCAGGGCGTCATTGATCAGATAGACACGAAGTTCTTGATTCGTACGAATCAGCTCAATGTCCTTCCTGACGAGCGATGGTGTCCGGTCAACTGGCTCAATCACGTCCACACAACATTTAGTACGGAGATTTCGCGTCGGGGAAAGGTGCTTCCGGAACGTTGGTTGCGGTGGATCTTTCCACGCTCCACGTTGGTGACGTTCTGGGCGCATTCGTGGGATTAAGAAACAGGCCAATCCCACGGTGCGAGGCGTGTTAGGGCGCTACTTTTGCGCCGTAAAAAAATCTGCTCGCGGTGTCATCGTCGCGTCATATACCGGCTCTTCGATATCCACTCGATACTTCGCAGTCGCGGCACCGGTGATGCCATACGAACCCAAGTGGTTACGCATGTTGAGGTACCACTCACACTTGAAATGCTCCGCGAGACTCTGTTCTGACTCCCAACGCTCAAACACCCGGATTCGCCCCGGAATCCGCGGATCCGGACACCAGTCATAGTCCAAACAACCGGGCTCGGTCAACGCGCCTTCGATCAGAGGGCGCGCGGTTTCCAGTGCAGGTGCGACATTCTGAGGTGGCATGTCGATGGTGCCGGAGATGATGATGCGAGTAGGCATAAATACTCCCTTCAGTTAAATGAACGTGTTGTGTGTGTTGGTTTGTGACTATCGCCGTCCCTGCCACCATGGTGCAAGCTGGATCGGTGAACGGCTTTCCCATTCGGCGATTGCCGCAGGCGTACTCGCAGGCAAAGGCGGGTTCTGTGTTCTTGGCAAAGGCGATGCACTATCCACAGGATCAAGCCATTCCCTCTGCATGCTCTCGATACATTCATCGTAGGGCTGGTTGCGATGATAGTCCGCATCCTGATGTGTGAAAAAACCGACTTTGCCGGTGAAACTCAGGAAGGCATACCACGTGAGCGGCTCCTGTCCTTTCCAGTACTCATAACGAATCACTTCGGTTTCTTTTGCGAGGGTGTTGTCGACGAGATCCGTGATCATTTCTTCATACTGCGCTTCCTTGCCGGGTCGCACCTTCAGCCTAACTATCAATGTCGCCATGGATTACAAACTCCGAGCTTGTTGAATCAACGCATCCCAGTGACCGTGTCGATACACGGTGATCGAACCGTTTGCTGGGTTGCGGTGATCGTAGGCGATGCAGTGCTCCGGTGAAATCCAGAACTTCGCGATATCTAAGGCGCCAGGCTGTGAGGCGATCCAGGGTCCTGCGGAAACGATAGCCTGACCGTTGATGATCAAGGGGCCAAGATCTGGAAAGGTGCACTCCACCAGACGTTGATGAAAACACCGATAGATCACCGCGTGGTGTTCATCGAGGCGATAGAGGTACTCCACTTCGCCATCGAAGTTCACCCGCGTTTCGTCGGGTGCGCCGACATGCGTAAACACGTCGTCAGGAGAAACGGAGAAGGACAGGCCGTTGACGGCCATTCCCGCGCTCACCCTCAGAGGAAAATGACGATCGCCCAAACCGCTGTAACCGCCATGATGATGACTGTCCCAGCCGCGCCGATCAGCCGAGGAATGCTCTGGATGGTATCGGCTTTGAGCCCGACTGCATGAAAAACGCGAGCCACCACAAGGTCTGCTCCCAGGCTGTGCATCGCAGTCGCACCAACGCCGTGCATTTCCAGAAGTGCGAGGGTGATCAGAATCATCGGTATCCATTCGATGAAATTGCCGTGCCGGCGCATGGCCACGTGCAAGGCAGGTATTCCGCCATCACCGATCGATATTCCCGCTTTTCCCCGAATTGAACCTGCTCCAAAACCCAAGACGATGACCATCAGGCTGAGGATTCCGGCTCATAACAGCATAATCGTCGGTAGTGTAGACATGGTGCTCCTCCCCCCCAGAGGTATTGCCTAATAAGGTGCTCGTTGTTCCTTATTCGTTGTGTTGGGGATGATCAGTCCCGAGCTGGCTGCGAGGCAAGCCCTTTTGTAGACTGCGGGGCCGCGCAAAACGACACGCTGATACCATGAAGATCGAATTTTCCGCCGAAGACGAATCGTTTCGGACAGAAGTCAAAGCGTTTCTGGCTGAGAAACTCACCTCGGAAATGCGAGCTGAGGCCAAAAAGACCACCACGGTCTTTGCGGACAAGGAACTCGCCATGAAGTGGCAGCTGATTCTTCTGGAAAAAGGCTGGGCGGTACCGAGCTGGCCGGTGGAACACGGTGGGCCGGGCTGGTCGATCACGCAGAAGTACATCTGGAACGAAGAAACCGCTAAAGCCGGAGCGCCGGGCGTGATTCCGTTAGGCCTCCGTATGCTCGCCCCCGTGCTGTTCAAATACGGCACTGATGAGCAAAAAGCGTATTACCTGCAACGTATGCTCACCGGTGAACACTATTGGTGTCAGGGCTATTCCGAACCAGGTTCCGGGTCGGACCTTTCGAGTCTCAAGACCGCAGCCGTGAAAGACGGCGATGACTA
>SXGR01617696.1_pt1 | contig 42296 bp, 39 predicted proteins | sample 3174711 | NCBI WGS metagenome assembly SXGR01 (sample SAMN11356860, study PRJNA531348) | freshwater metagenome | isolation source: freshwater sample F1-60 | place: China: Fuxian Lake, Yuxi | collected 2017-12-25
CAGGTCCGCGCCGGCCCGCAGCACGAACGAAGCGGCGTCGAGATCGCGGGGAGTCGTGGACGCATAGGCCAGGGAGCCGGTTTCCTCGTAGAGCCCGATCGCCAGCACCGTGGCCTCGAAGGGACTGAGGGGGAGCCCCTGGGCGTGCAGCCGCTCGATCAGGATCGTGGTGGTCGCCCCGACCGCCTCCACCACCGCTAGGTCAGGGCGGAACGGCGGCGGCTCATCCGAGGAAGCAGCCGGGTGATGATCGTACACATGGATCGAGACACCCGGCCGGCCGCAGAGGTCTTTGAACGGGCCGAGGCGCGACGGTTCGTGCGTATCCACGAGGATGAGTCTGGTGATTTGGGTGCAGTCCACGTCCTTCAGCCGGGCAAGCCCGAGGTCGTGGACGGCCAGAAAGCTGCGGACCGTCTCCTGCATGCCGGCCGGCAGAGCCAGCGTCGCGCCAGGATAGAGCTTCCGCGCGGCCACCATGGAGGCTAGGCCGTCGAAATCCGCATTGATGTGAGTGGTGATCAGTTCCATCGGGTCATTTTAGCAGGATTGCCGGGAACCGCTAAGAATGTGGGCTGGTCGGCGTTCATGGATGAACCGATCGGCCGCCTCCTTCCTCATTCATCGTTCATCACTGTGCCTTGGCTTTCTGGGGCGGACCGTTCAATCGCCAATCGTATTCGAGGAATTCGACGGTATACAACGACGACTCCAAGTCGCGCGAGGTCTTGGTCCGTCACATACCGAGTCGCATAGCCGAGTACCGAGCCGCTTTGGGCGGCAAAGTCGGCCTCGAACCGGCTGAGGATCGAGGATCATAGAGAGGGACGCGACTTTGCTCTCCCGATCGAATCGTTTCAGGCCGGGTCGTTGATGAAGGCGCGGGCGCGCTCGTCCAACTGCCCATCCAGCCGGCTCGCGTGATAGACTTCGGAGCGAAGCTTGGGGCAGGAGCGGGACGCGCAGACGATGGCAAAATGCACGCGCCGACGGCCATCCTGGCACTGCTCACGCATCACTCGGCCTTCTTGAACAGGATATCGCCGTAGTAGGCGGTCGCCGTTTCTTTGGTGTTGTCGGTGTCGGTCATGATGGCGACGCCGGAGATCAGAGACGGCTCCTCGCCGAATGCGGCTTTGTAGTCCTCCAGCAGGTTCCGCTCTTCCGTGACCCAGGTGTTGAGCCGCTCCGCCCCGCTCTCCGTGACGACCATCTTGACCCGGTCCGTGTAGGGATTGGGCACAATCGTACCCTTGGGGGCCCTGCTTTCCCAAATATAGTTGATCGCGCCGAGCGGCGGATACCGGCCGTAGAGCAACCGGACTGCTTCGTACTTGGCCTTCTCCAAGATCCCGACCTTGCCCGCGTCGTACTCGACGGTGATGTAAAGACGGGCCGGGTAATCGTCCCCTTCCTTTTTCGACACGTCGCCGTTCTTGTAGACGTTGGCCACTTTCCAGCGCCACTGGATGATCGGGTAGTCCTTCGGATTGATCCTGATCTCCCTCGTCAGCCCGGAGGAGGCAGCCTCGCTCACCGCCTTGACGACCACCGATTCGCCGTCCTTCACCAGACTGTACCGAGTGTGCCGTTCGATCTTTTTGAAGGTCAGGGGCTGCCAGCCGGCCGGCGGGCCGTTGCCCTCCGCCTCCGCCGAGAACTTCCCGACCTCCAGCACTGAACCCGGTTCAGCCGACAGGCCAAGCGGGATAAGCAGCACCGCGATGCCCGCCGCCCAGGCCCCAGCAGATCGCATCGCTCGTTGCATCACCACCGCTCGCTACCGACGCATCCAGGCGAAGAGTTTGGTCAGCAATGTCTTCTTGCCCTGGGTGAACGTCGTTTTGCGCCAGGCATTCGCCACCTTCTTGACCACGTCGCCCTGGGTCGGATAGGGGTGGATCGTCCCGCAGATCGTATTCAAGCCCTTGCCTGCCTTCATCACGACCGAGAACTCGTTGATCAGATCGCCCGCATGGGCCGCCACGATGGTCGCACCAAGGATCTTGTCGGTTCCCTTCCGGGCGTGGACCCGCGCAAAGCCTTCCTCCTCCCCGTCCAGGATCGCCCGGTCCACCTCGTCCAACTTGCAGGTGAAGGTCTCGACCGCAATCCCCTTGGCCTTCGCCTCTGCCTCGTACAGGCCGACGTGCGCCACTTCCGGTTCCGTAAAGGTGACCCAGGGCATGATCAGCGACTCGACGCCGGCATAGCCCAGCCCGCAGGGATGAGGAAACAGCGCGTTCTGAATCACGATCTGCGCCATGGCATCGGCGGCATGGGTGAACTTGTACCGGGAGCAGACGTCCCCCGCTGCGAAGATGTTCGGATTGCTTGTCTGCAAGCGATCGTTCACCGCCAGGCCTGTCTTGTCATATGCCACGCCGGCTGTTTCCAATCCGAGCCCTTCCACGTTCGGCGTACGGCCGGCGCCGACCAGGATGGCATCAACGGTCACGTCATAGTGTTGCCCATGGGAATCCACCGTCAGCCGCTTGCCGCCCTCGGTCGTGGCAACGCTGAGGTCCTTGCCGCAGCAGAGCAGCTTGACCCCGTCTCGGAGCATGGATTGGAGGACGATCTCGGCCGCGTCCCGGTCCTCGTTCGGCAGGATGCCGTGCATCGCCTCGACGATGCACACTCGGCTGCCGAACCGGGCGAAGGCCTGGGCCAGCTCGCACCCGATCGGTCCGGCCCCGATGACCGCCAGGCGTGCCGGAAGATCGGTCAACGTAAAGACCGTTTCGTTCGTGAGATAGCCGGCCTCCTGCAGGCCGGGCACGGGTGGAATGGAGGCGCGCGCGCCGGTGCAGATCGCTGCTTTGACGAAGCGCAGCCTCTTCCCGCCGACTGCGACCGTCTCAGACCCGGTGAACCGGCCTTCGCCGATGAACACGTCCACCCCTAGGTTCTTAAACCGCTGGGCGGAATCAACGGGACTGATCCGGGCGCGCAGCTTCCGCATTCTCGCCATCGCCGCCGAAAAGTTGTACTTCACGCCGGCCGGCATGTGCACGCCGAACTCGTCCGCGCGCGTGAGGTCGGCCCAGGCCCGCGCCGCCCGGATCACGCCCTTGGACGGCACGCAGCCGACGTTCAAACAGTCCCCGCCCATCAAGTGCTTCTCGATCAAGGCCACCTTGGCTCCCAAGGCCGAAGCGACCGCCGCCGTCACCAGACCGGCCGTGCCGGCGCCGATCACAACGAGGTTGTACCGATCGGCCGGCTCGGGGTTCACCCAATCGGGCGGATGGACGTTCTTGACCAGGGCCCGGTTGTGCTCGTCGTCCGGAAGCACCGTGACGGTTTCGTATGGGCTCACGGAACAATTCTCCTCGTCAGGCGGGACCGGCGCCAGTCACCCTGACTTCTTGGTCGCATATTTCTGGTAGAGCGGCGGCACCAAGGCCAGCAAGCCCAGGAGCGTAAAGGCTATCAGCACGTTGGGCGAGGCGATCTCTTTGAGCGAATTAATCGTGCCCAACTGCCGACCCGCATAAGCATAGACGAAGGTGCCGGGGATGATGCCGATGGCCGTGGCCAGCACATAGGTGCCAAGGGGCATGCGTGTGAGTCCGCATAGCGGATTAATCAGAAAGAAAGGAGCCACCGGAATGAGGCGCAGCGTCATCAGATAGCTGAAGCCGTTTTTCGATACCCCGTCCTGGATGAGACGGAGATAGCCGCCGAACTTGCCCTCTATCCAGTCCCTGAACAGATAGCGCGCTGCGAGAAACGCCAGGGTCGCGCCGCTCGTGGCCCCCAGGTTGACGTACACCGTCCCCGCCACGCTGCCGAAGAGGAGGCCTCCGGCCAGGGTGAAAAACACGGCGCCCGGCAGGGAGGCGGAGACCAGCAGACAGTAGGAGCCGATGAAGATGACGACGGATGCAAGATAATGCTCTTCCGTAAACAGCAGCAGGCGATCGCGGTTGGCTTTGAGCGACTCGATGGAGAGGTACCGGCCCAGGTCGAAATAGAAGAACCCGCCGATGGCCGCGGCAAGCAGCAGAGCGATCACGATCTTCCCCTTGCCGGAAGCGTTTTCCGCCTCATTCTGGTCCATGGATGCCGGCATCGTCACAAATCGGTTTTCCCTGTCCCGGTCTTTGGAAAAGGCTCGGACCGGCGCTTGGATGAGGCCGCACGGCTGTCCGGTGCAAGACTGTGGACGTCTTCGACGAGGGCGCGGAGCGGCTCGGCCACCGACCAGGCCTGCGCGAAACAGCCACGGGGCCGGTGCGGCGGATCGCCGTCGAAAATTTCCGAGACCTGGTCCAAGCCTGCCTCTCCCAGATGCCGCTCGATCCCCTCAAAAAAATCACGCGCTTTTTTTCGAGCACCCGGGCTCCCTTCGTGGGTTGTGATCCAGGCCGTCACGAAGGCGCCCAAGAGGTAGGCCCAGACCGTACCCTGGTGATAGGCCCCGTCCCGATCGACCGCGCCGCCCCCGTAGCAAGGCTGGTACTGGGGGTCGCTCGGCGACAGGGTCCGTAATCCGACCGGCGTCAACAACTCGCCCTCCACGGCTTGGACGACGCTCCAGGCCTGCTCCTCCTCCAAGAGCCGGTCGCCCAGCGCCACGGCATAGAGTTGATTGGGCCTGAGGCTCGGGTCGTCTCCCTGCTCCCCGTCGACCAGGTCATAGAGGTACCCGCCGTCCCCATACCAGAACCTGGCGCGGAACGACTCGATCGCGCGCGCGCGATCATCCGCGCAGCGTTTGGCATAGGCCCGGTCGCCGAACCGGACGGCCAATGCCTCGCCGACCGCCAGGGCATGGACCCAGAGGGCCTGGATTTCCACCGCCTTGCCCCGACGGGGCGTCACCACCCAATCTCCCACCTTGGCGTCCATCCACGTCAGTTGCACGCCGGGCGCGCCGCCCGTCACCAGACCGTCGTCGTCCATCCGAATCCCGTAACGGGTCCCACGGCGATACCCGTCCAGCACGGCCCTCACGGCCGGCCAGCCGACTCGTTTGACCGAGGTCGCGTCTCCCGTATAGTCCAGGTACCTCCCGACAGCCCGGACAAACCAGAGCGACGCGTCGATCGTGTTGTATTCCGGGACCTCGCCCGCGTCCGGAAACCGATTCGGGACCATCCCCTCCGAGATGTGCGCGGCGAAGGCGGCGATGATTTGTCTGGCCTCGGCATACCGACCAGTGACCAGACAGAGGCCCGGCAGGCAGATGAACGTATCCCGCCCCCAGTCGGTGAACCAGGGGTACCCGGCGATCACCGTCTTTTGACGGCCCCGTTCGACAATGTAGGCCTCGGAGGCCCGCCACAAGGCACGGATGAGCGGGTCATCGGTGGGCGCCTGCTTCATAACGTCTTCGAGTCGGCGCGACGGCAACCGGCGACGCCGCTCCTCGCGGATCGCATCCTCCACATCGGCCTGGGTCGCGGCCTCGGTCGCGAAGACCACCTGCGCCGGCTGCCGGTCCGCCAGCGTAAACGTCAGGTCGCCGGGCCTCCACCAGTCTTCCTCGAAATCCAAGCCCCGTTCCTGTTCGACCGGATACTGTACCCGGCGATACCAGTCCGGGTCATGCCGATAGCTGCCGTTGTGCAGGGCTTTGACGGCCGGGAGATCATGGTACGGCTGCCACGTGACCGAACCCTTCTTGACCAGGGCCTCAGGCCGCACGGCTCCGTTCTCCCGGTGAAGGCCATGGTGGTCCCGTCCGGTGAGCATGGGCTTGACGCAGAGTTGGACCGGTTTCGTTCCCCGACCAAGCAACGTCCAGCGGACAACCACCAGATCTCGTCCCTGCGGACAGAAGATTTCCCTGGTCAGTCGGACCCAGCCGACCTCGTAGGTCCAGGTCGGCCAGGGATCGATCGAGAAGCCGACGCAAGTCTTATAGCCCTCCGGGTGGACCACGCCGGGATACAGATTACAGGACAGAGCCGAGGCCTGTCCCCCGACCTCCAGGCTCTCCTCCAGGTGGTTCACCAGGACCACTCGGTCGACCGGAGGACGCCTGGCAATCAGCAGCAGCCCATGGTACCGGCGCGTATTCGGTCCGGCCACCGTGCCGGAGGCAAACCCACCGCGGCCGTTCGGTTCGAGCCATTCCAGGCTCAACGCGCGACCCAGATTTTGACAGTCCGAGGCGGGAATGTTCACGAGGCGTTGTTCATCCGGTTCAATGCACACGGACTAGACAGAGGTCGGTATCCTACCACAAAGAGGACGGGCCGCAGCCACCAACACAGTAGTTTATCGTCTGGCCGAGGAAAAGACCGGCACCTGACAGGTAGAGCCGGGGGATAAGGGGCAGGGCAAAAAAGACGGCATCCGCCGAGCCCGCTCAAGTTCACCGGACGCCTAGCGATACTCATCCCAGGAGGGCTTGCACGTGACCGGTATCATGTTCAACTTGTTCTCGTTGATGGCCGGCCTGGGCATCGTTGGAATGGCCGGCGGCTCCTGGTTCCTTGCCGGCCCCTTCGTCGTCTTCTGGGGTCTCGGCTTGGCGATCAGCATCGTCCAGTGGTGGCAGTGGGAACGACGCCTGGCGCCGACGCTCCGCTCCCATCGTTGCTGAATCGTCGCGCCAGGCGGCGGAGCCCTATCCTTTACTGCTCCCCCAGAGCTGCGCCAGTCTCTGGGCGCGGCCGCAGTTGTGCTTGTAAAATTTGTACCGGATGGGGTTCTTTTTATAGAAGTCCTGGTGGTACTCCTCGGCCGCAAAGAAGGTCGAGGCCGGGACGATCTGGGTCACGACCGGCTCCTTGAAGGGCTTGGTCGCCTCCACTTTCTTTTTGGATTCCTCCGCCAGTCGCTTCTGCTCTTCGTTGTGATAAAAAATGGCCGAACGGTACTGGCTCCCCTGGTCGCAGAACTGCCGGTCCGGCGTCGTCGGATCGATGTTGCGCCAGAAGACCTCCAGCAGCTGGCTGTAGCTCACCTTCGCCGGGTCGTAGAGGATTTCCACCGACTCGGCATGGCCGGTTCCGCCTGCCGAGACCTCTTCATAGGTCGGGTTGGCTCTCTGGCCTCCCGTATAACCGGAGGTGGCGGAGACGACTCCGTCAATATCCTGGAACGCTTCCTCCACGCACCAGAAACAGCCGCCGGCGAAGGTGGCCTTCGCCGGTTGGCCGGCCCCTGTCCCCTGTTCAGCCCCTGTCGCAGTCGAACCCAGCGCTGCCAGCAAGACAGAGGCAAGCAGCAGGTTGATGCCCATCCGACTCCTGTTCATATCCCCTTCCTCTCGTACATCCATCCTCCTGTACCCCTTCGAGCCTGACCGAGGTTTGGATTCCACCGCCTGCGCAACAGGCGCCCTGCCCCTAAGTCGGAAGGACCGGCGGTTTCTTACACCCAAGAGGGGCGAAACAGGGACAGGACAAGAGTGTCGGTTTATCCCTTCTCGCTTGCCGGCGCCGGCTCGGCCGGTTGGATTCCCGTTGCATTGGCCGGCAGGGCAAAACGGAAGGTCCTGGCGTCGCACGTTTTAGGACGAAGCTCGGAGAGGAGCTAGGGGGGGCGGGGGTTTCGTTTTGATGCGAACACCCGGCTATCCGGCCCCCTCGCGCACAGCGGAATACGGGGCTCAGCAGGCTGTTGAAAAACTATCGTGGCCCCACTCGGACACCAATGGCTCGATGGTCTGGGACAACATGAGAATCCCCCGCAGGATGGCCTTTTTCAACATCCCGTTAGTTCCAGGTCACGCTGTCCTGGTTAACCAGGAAGTCGATCAATTCGATGCTGTCCTGAAGCTCGGCTTGGGCATGCTCGGACATCGGCAGCACGGCCCCCACCGGACGCCCCACTTCGAGGTCTTCCAGGGAGGGAAGCCCCTGGGGGCTTGGCTTTTCATGTTCTGAACGGAAGGCGGCCATCGGCTCTCCTTACTTTCACCAGCCTATTCGACCGACGCCTTAAAAACATAAGCAAGGACTGCGCCAAGCCAAGGGAACGACTTCATCATACCACAAGAAGTCGGCAGCGAAGACAGGAGGCAACACTCGCCGGACAGAGAAACCATCAGCCGACCGTACGGTTCAGGGATGCCTAGTAATCGGCGGCAAAGCGCCGAGATAAGCAAACTCGCCTCTCCGCAACAAGGGCGTCTCCGGACGCAGGCGAAAATCATCTTTCCCCGCATCGACAAACAGGGGATCGCCCACGATATCCGACTCCCCTTTCAGCTCCGCCTGGCCGTCGGCCGGCTCGGTCCGGCGATACTCGGACTCACTGTTGTAGAGCGCATTGACGGAGAGGGTGGCGAGGCTCGATGGGCCCATCACAAACCCCACTTTATTGAGCCCGACGATATTTCCGGAGGCCACCGTGCTGGACAGGCCGAGAAACGCCGCCCCGCCGCCGTTTTTGACGATCGTGTTGCTGACCAGCGTCAAGCGGGCCTTATCCGCGACCACCACTCCTTCGAACAGGCTGCGGACGATCACGTTCCGCTCCAACCGCACGTCGGACTTGCCGGCGATCATGACGCCATGGTCGTTGTCGTGGATATAATTGCCCAGCAGCGTGGCGTGCGAGTCCGCAAATTGGACCCCGGTCGTCTCACTGCCCCCGATGTCACATTGTTCGATCCGGACATCTTGAACCTGCTGCCCGAACACCATCCCGTTGATACGAATGTGGTGCAACCGAATATTGCGTCCGTTGAAGATGCCCATCGCATGTCCGCCGTGTTCGTAGATGGTCAGGCCACTGATTTCGATGTCCGTCGCCCCATAGGGCCACTTGCCGATATGGAAGACCCCGATCCGTTCGCGGCCCAGGACTTTCACCCGGTCCGCCCCCTCCCCGATCAGCTTCAACCGTTCCTTGCTGTGGATCGTGACATCTTCCCGATAGTCCCCCGCCTTGACTTGCACCGTGTCCCCGTCGTGGGCCTCGTCGATCGCATCCTGGATGGACGTGAATTGGCCGGACCCGTCTCCCGCCACCACCAGCGTGCGCGGACCCTGGTTCGCGGGTTTGCCGTCGGGGATCGCCAGGGCCGTGCCGTGGCCCAGGCACAGAAGCGCGATCAGGAGGATGGTCGGTCGGATGGCCGCATGCATGTGAGCGTGATACAGGGAACGGCCACAGTCTGTCAACCAGGCTCCGAACGAGATCCGAACGAGTTCCTTGTGAGGGCCGCAGGCCCGTGGTATCCTTCGCCCATGATCCTGGTGGGGCTGACAGGCGGACTGGCGACCGGCAAGAGCTCGGTCGCGCGCCTCTTTCAAGACAACGGAGCCTACGTCATCGACGCCGACGAACTGGCGCGGGAGGTCGTCCAGCCTGGCAAGCCGGCCTGGCGCGATATCGTGCGCACCTTCGGCAAGCAGGTCGTGAATCCGGATCGCACGCTGAACCGCGCAGCCCTTGCCGAGGTGATCTTTCGGAACGAGGCCAAACGCCGGCGGCTGAATGCCATCGTCCATCCGCGCGTCGCACGGGCGCAAGCAAGGCTGACGGCGGCGATCGCCAAGAAAGACCCCACCGCCATCGTCCTCTACGATGTCCCCCTGCTCTTCGAAGCCGGCGTGGATAAACGAGTGGACAAGGTCCTCGTCGTGACCGCGGACCGGGCCACTCAAATCAAGCGCCTCATGACCCGCAACGGCTTCACACGCGCCGAAGCGCTCCGCCGTCTCCGAGCCCAGATGCCGCTGCGGGAAAAGATCGCCAGAGCCGACGAGGTGATCGACGGCACCTTGTCGTTCGCGCAGACCAAGGGCGAAGTGGAACGGATCGTTTCGGAGATCAAGCCGCTCGCCTGATTTCCGGTTTCCGCTCGCCCCTTCCCTATGTTACATTTCCTTTCATGCACCAGGTTGTCATCATCGGATCGGGGCCGGCCGGGCTGACCGCCGCCATCTATGCGGCGCGGGCCAATCTGTCGCCGCTGCTCATCGAAGGGCTCCAGGCCGGGGGCCAGTTAACCACCACCACCGAAGTGGAAAACTATCCGGGCTTCGAGCAGGGCATCCAGGGTCCGGAGTTGATGAAAGTCATGCGGGCCCAGGCGGAGCGGTTCGGCACGGACTTTCTCGCCGGCGACGTGTCGGCCGTGGACCTTCGACAACGGCCTTTCACGATCACGGTCGAGGACGACCGGACGATCAAGGCCGGAGCCCTCATCATCGCCACCGGCGCCTCGGCGATCCACATCGGGCTGTCCAACGAATCGCGGCTGATGGGCCACGGCGTGTCCACCTGCGCGACCTGCGACGGCTTTTTCTTTCGCGGGAAGGAACTGGTTGTGGTCGGGGGCGGAGACAGCGCCATGGAAGAGGCGAATTTTCTCACGAAGTTCGCTACCAAGGTGTCCGTCGTCCATCGGCGGGACAAGCTGCGCGCCTCCAAGATCATGCAGGACCGGGCGATGAAAAACGAGAAGATCGCCTTCGTCTGGAATTCCCTCGTGGAAGACATCACAGGCGACCAGGTGGTGACCGGGGTCCGCCTGCACAACGTCGTCACCGGCAAGACTCAGGACCTGCCTTGCGCCGGCGTTTTTGTGGCCATCGGACACAGTCCCAACACCGGCCTGTTCAAGGGTCAGGTCGAGATGGATGCGAAGGGGTATCTCATGACCACACAGGGCACGGCCACCAACGTGCCCGGCGTCTTCGCCGCCGGCGATGTCCAGGACGCCCGCTATCGCCAGGCGATCACCGCCGCCGGCTCCGGCTGCATGGCCGGCATCGACGCCGAGCGATTCCTGGAAGCCGAAGGCCACGGGCAAGAAGTCGTCCGTTATCAGTTTTCAGTGATCAGGCATGGGACTGAAACTGAATACTGAAAACTGCCCACTGAAAACTCTTCTATGCGCTGCGCAATCATTCACTATCACGAACTCGCCCTCAAGGGACGCAACCGTCCCTACTTCGAACAACGGCTCGTCACGAACATCCGGCTCGTCCTGCGCGATCTTGGGATCAGGCAGGTGGATGCCTTGCCCGGCCGCATCCGCGTCGTCCTCAAAGATGAGACGTCCTGGAACGCCGTCAACGAACGGCTGAAGCGTGTCTTTGGGATCGCGCACTATGCCCTCGCCCACTCGGTGCCGCTGGACTTGGCGCGCCCGGACCTCGACGGGCTGAAGGAAGCCGTCGGCCGGGAAGTGGCACCCCTGTCGTTCGCCACCTTCCGCGTGTCGACGAAACGGGCCGACAAGCGCTTTCCCTTTACCTCGGTGGACGTGGACCGGGATGTCGGCGCCCACCTCTGCCGGCTCACCGGCAAGAAGGTCAGCCTGGGACGGCCCGATTTGACCGTCCAGATCGAACTGCTGACCAAAGCCGCCTACTATTCGACCAAGAAAGAAGCCGGGTCCGGCGGATTGCCGGTCGGTATCAGCGGGAAAGTGGCCTGCTGTATTTCTGGCGGCATCGACTCTCCGGTCGCCGCCCACCGCATGATGAAGCGCGGCTGCCGGGCCGTCTTCGTCCATTTCCACGGTCGCCCCTATGTCAGCCGCGCCTCGGAAGAAAAGGTCCGGGAGATCGTCCGGCTCCTGACGCAATACCAGGGCTACTCGCGCCTATATCTGGTGCCGTTCGGGGAGATTCAGCGGCAGATCGTGCTGGGCGCGCCGGCCGCCTTTCGCATCGTCCTGTACCGCCGGATGATGTTGCGCATCGCCGAGGAGCTGGCCCGGAAAGAACGCTGCTGGGCCCTGGTCACCGGCGACAGTCTCGGGCAGGTGGCGTCACAGACGCCGGAGAACCTGAGCGTGGTGCAGGAAGCGGCGCAGCTGCCGATTCTGCGTCCCTTGATCGGCATGGACAAGGTCGAGATCACCGAGCAGGCGGAACGGATCGGCACGTTCGAGATCTCCATCGAACCGGACCAAGACTGTTGCTCGCTCTTCGTCCCGCCCCACCCCAGCACCAAGACCGGCCTGGGCACGATCCGGAAGATCGAGCGTGCGTTCGACCTCGTCGCCCTGGTCAAACAAGGGCTGGCACAGGCGGAGCTGGCCGAATTCTCGTTCCCGACTCAGTGAGCCCTGGCCAGCGCCTCCACCGTCTCGCGCAGAATGCGGAAGTGCCTCTCCAATTGCCGCTCCAGCGCCAACGCCATGAGCCAATCGGGAGCCAGGGTCTTCACCTCTACGAGAAGGTCGAGCTCCGCCTTCGTAGCCGCGTCGCTCCCATCCGGTCCGAGCTTCCAGGTGCGCTCATAGCGTTTGAAGTCCCCTTCCAGAAACGTCGTGATCAACCCCCCGCCGGGGGGCACCCGGTTGTCGCACATGAGCCGGCTTTCACCCGGCAAGATGGGGTGCTGGATGTAGAACTCCGTGATCACCCTGTCCGGCTGGCGGTCCAAACGCGCGATACGCATGGTCACCCCGAAGAGGTGCGGCCAGTTGTCATAGTCGGTCAAGACTTGCTGCACCAGGGACGGAGGGACCGGCAGGCGGAGCGAGGCGGTGGCCCGGAGCCCACCGGCCGGATCGCTGGTGACGGTCAGCGTCGTCTGGTCCTGCGCTGACGCCGAGGTCGCGGCACAGGGGGCGAGACCCACGCCGGCACAGACCAGCAGGCCCCCAAACAGTGCGGCGGCCAGAACCATGGCAACCTTCGGGTAACGGCACATGCGCACCTCCTCCGGCAGAGCAACGAACCAGGGCCTTTTGCCCAGGAACAAGCCGGCTGGCGCCACGAAACGGTACATCGGACGGTACATCGGACAAGAGGAAAAGTAAACAGATTGTGCTACGATAGCCATCCCGTTGACGAACAGAGGAGGACCCGAAATATGCGCGATCGAGCCGACATGATTGTATACGCCCTCGTGCTAGGCGGGGCGCTACTGGGGTTATGGCTTCCAGACCAGGCTGCGGCGCAACCGCTGAGCGATGCGAGCGCCACAACGGAATCCTCCTGCAACTTTGGCATGGCCAAGAACCAGACTAAAGGCAGTTGCGAGGTGCCCATGCTGACCGGTTGCGTCGTCGCCCATTTCCCCGGCACCAATCGTCCCTGGTCGAATGTCTCCAAAGGCGGGGCCACCGCCTGCCGTTTCGACGAGAAGGTCACCGATTGGAAAACAAAAATCACCGGTGCCTGCGGCACATGCAAGACGCCGCAATGCTCCGCCCGCTTCGGCGTCATGTTCGATTGTTCCGCCAGCATGCCCCCGCCCGTCTCCCAACAGCCGCCGCACCGACCCAAACCATGACCCTGGCCGAGGCCATCAAACAGGAGGCCCGCCGTTTGGGCTTCGACGCGGTGGGCATCAGCCGCGTCGCCTCGGACCCAGCCGCGTCGCGGCCCGGTTCTTTATACGCCCGGCTTCGTGAATGGCTCGGCCGCGGCTACGAGGGCGCCATGGGCTGGATGGCCCGTCAGCCGGAACGGCGCGCCGATCCGCAGAGGGTTCTGCCAGGCTGCCGATCAATCGTGTCCGTCGGGATGAATTACTTCACCGGCCACCGGGCCAACGAAAGTCCGGGCCACGGCCGCATCGCCCGCTACGCCTGGGGCAGGGACTATCACGGCGTCCTGCAAGCCAGGCTGGAGCAATTGGACGCGCACATTAAGACCCTCGCACCGGACGCCGGCACCCGCTGGTACGTAGACACGGGCCCGGTGATGGAAAAGGCCTGGGCCCAGCAGGCGGGCCTCGGCTGGATCGGCAAACATTCCAACCTCGTGTCGCCGCGCTACGGGTCCTGGCTCCTTCTGGGAGAAATCCTCACGACGCTCGAATTGGACGCGGACGAGCCGGGCGCCGATCTCTGCGGCACCTGCCAGCTCTGCATCCTGGCCTGCCCGACCGGAGCGATCACGGAGCCCTACCTGGTGGATGCGAGACGATGCCTTTCCTACCTGACGATCGAGCTGCACAGGCCTGGCGATGAGATCCCGTCCGAGCTGGCCCCGAAACTAGGTAACCGCATCTTCGGCTGCGACGACTGCCTGGATGCCTGCCCCTACAACGTGACGGCCCAGCCCACACAGGAATCCGCCTTCCAGCCTTCCCCGCTCACCCTGGCTCCGCTGCTCTCCACGCTGGAAACCATGAGCGAGCGCACCTTTCAGGACATATTCCAACTGAGCGCCATCCGGCGAGCGCACCATTGGGGCTTTCTCAGAAACGTGAAAATCGCTCGTCGCAACGACCAGGCCTCTTCCCAGGGCTCTTCTGGCGGCCATTTTCAGCCAACGTGAGTTGGTGAGTTGAGCCTCTGCACGGTGCGCTTTCACGAGCGGCGCGATGCCTGCCCCTTCGCGCTTCCGACTGGCTGTTCGATCACGACATCGGATTCGGAGACTCACTCGTCCTGCTGTTCACCCTGTCGGCAGGGCCTACGTCAACGTCACGACCGTCACCCCATCGCCCCCTTCCGCCCGCTCCCCGGCCCTGAACGAAGCCACATAGGGCGAAGACTTCAAATAGTCTCGAAGAACTGTTTTCAACCGGCCGGTTCCATGTCCGTGGATGATCCGGAGGAAAGGGTCGCCGGCCAAGACCGCCCGGTCCAGCGCTGCGACGGTCAGATCCAACGCTTCATCGGCGGCTTGCCCGCGCAGATCCACCGTCGACGACGTCTCCATGCCGCCGGAAGAAGGTCCCTGCGATAGCCGCTGCTGGGGCCGGCTCTTGGCCTGCTGCGGCTCATGCCCTTCGCCGCGGATGACACCCACAAGCCCCGATGTCTCGACCGAGGCCTCCCGGTCGCCGATACGGACGCGCACCCGCTTTTTCCCCTTCGCCGATTCCAGTAGGGTCCCGACAACGCCCAAACCCACGACCTCGACCGGATCACCGGCCGTCAACCGATCGAGCGGAACCGTCTCAGCCCCTGCGCCCAGTTGTTCCCGAGCCTGCGTCGCAATGTCGGCCAGTTGCTGCTTGGCCTCCTTGGCCTTAACCAGCGTCTTCTCTTCCTTCTTCAGCCCCTCGATAATCCCCTGCACCTGGGCCCTGGCCTGCAACAGATCCTGCGTGAGCTTTTTCTTCACGTTCTTCCGTTCATCCCGCTCGGAGGCGCGCAATCGCTCCGCGATCTCCGACGCCTCCTGCGCCGCCCGTTCCGCCTCTTCCCTGAGCGTCGCGGCCCTGGCCAGGTCGTCCGAGAGACGCCGTTGCTGCTCCTGGAGATCGCCGAGCATCTGTTCCAACACCCGGTCCTCACGACGCAGCAACTGCAACGCCTGCTCCAGAATGGCTTCATCCATCCCCAGTCGGCCGGCAATGTCGATCGCCGACGAGCCGCCCGGCAGGTTCATGATCAGCCGGTACGTGGGCGCCAACCGGCTCACGTCGAACTCGACGCTGGCATTCACGAAGCCCGGAGTCGTGTGGGCCAAGGCTTTGAGCTGGTTATAGTGTGTCGTAGCGACCACCTTCATCCCCAGCCTGGCCAGGTGCAGCAGAAGCGCTTCCGCCAAGGCCGCCCCTTCGGCCGGATCGGTCGAGGTCGCCGGCTCATCCAGCAGCACAAGGGCCTGCCCCGTCACCGGCCCAGCGGGACCGATTTCCGTGGTGGAGGCCTGGGCCAGCAGGCGGATCATTTGCGTCATGTGGGCGGAAAAGCTGGACAGGTCTTTGGTCAGGTCCTGCGCATCCCCGATATCGGCATAGACCTCGGGAAAGAGGGCCATATCCGAGTCTGCATCGCAGGGCAGCGGCAAGCCGGCCCGGACCATGAGAGCGAATAGGCCGACGATTTTTAAGGTGACGGTCTTCCCGCCGGTATTCGGTCCGGAAATGATCAACACCCGCACCGTTTCGTCCAAGATGACGTCGTTGGGCACCACCTGCTCGCGCGCCAGCACCAGCAAGGGATGGCGCGCCTGCCTGAGCCGGATGCGGCCGCAATCGTTGATCGCCACCGGATGCGCGCGAATCAGGTGGCTGAAGGCCGCCTTCGCCGCAATGCAGTCCAGCGTCGCCAGGATCTCCAGACCGCACAACAATGCCGGCGCCTGGGCCGCCACCTCCGCGGACAGTTCCTGGAGAATGCGCCGCACCTCGCGTTCGACTTCCAGTTCGGCCACTTTGATGGAGTTGTTCAATTCCACCAGCTCGCGGGGCTCCAGAAACACCGTGGCCCCGCTTCCCGATACATCGTGGACGATGCCGGGAATTTTCGCCCGCATTTCAGACTTGACCGGGACCACATAGCGTCCCTGCCTTTGCGCAAAATATCGCTCCTGCAACACATCGGCATAACGGGTGGATGCCAGGATCACCTCCAGCCTGTGCCGCATCTGCTGTTTGAAGTCCTGCGTGTGGTGGGTCAACCGGCGCAGTTCGGAGGTGGCCGATTCGCGAATGTTGCCGTCCTGGTCCACGCACCGGTCAATCGAGGCTTGGATGGCACGCAAGGCCTGGATCGCCTCCAGCCCGGAGGCCAGAGCCCAGAGGGCCGGCGCTTGCTCCCGGCGCGGATTCAAATACTGGAGAGCCTCCAGGCCAAGCCCCAACGCGACGGATAGGTCCCGGAACTCATGGGCCTCCAGGGCTGCGCCTTTCTCGGCCCGGCCAAGCACCTCCCGCAAATCGGCAAAGGACAACGAGGGGAAGGGCGCCTCGCTTTCCCGCAAGGCGGCCATCTCGACCGTCTCCTGTAGCCGCAACCTAGCCGCCTCGAGGTCTGCTTCCAGGGCAAGGGCGCGGCATCGCTCGGCCCCCATCGCCGAGCGCGCCTCTTTGGCTAACACCTCAAGCAGCCGATCCCATTCCAGGACCCGCTCAGCTTGTTGCAGCAACGATGGTTCGTCCATGCTTGTTCGGCTCTCCCGTCGCTGCATGCTATCGACCGTGCGCGTCACCGTCAAGCTCAGGGATAGCCAGCCGGCACCGTGGGCTTCTGGCCGAGGCACAGGTCGCGCGTGACACGGTATCGTGGGAGAGCGGGGGAGATAACGGGAGTTGAATCCTTGCCGCCACGACGGGTAGACTCACCGAATCGTACCGAACCTGGTTACAAAGGAGCGACCAGATGCCGAGGAAACATTGTCTTGCTCTCGCAGGGTTGATCACCTGCTTCGCCATGGCCAACTAGGCTTGGGCGGCGGATCAGAAGGTCATGCTCATGCTGGGCGGAAAGTTTTGCGAGATGTATCCGGATGCTGTTCAAATCGCCCTCAAGAAAGTTGCCGGCGTGAAGGCGGTGGACCTGAAGAGCATGAAAGGCCATGCGGTCATCACCGGGGACGGCACGATGAAGCCGGATCAACTCGCCGCCGCGGTCAACGGGGTGAAGAGAGGCGGCTGGCACTGCACAGCCGAGGTGATGAAGTAGCAGCCGGATCTTTCAGGCTTCGCCCTGGTCCAGCAGATCCAGCACATACCGGGCGGGAACACCGTCGTCGGCTGGCCTCAGGCGCATTTGACTGGGCGGCAGATCGGCCTGCAGCCGTTTGACCAACCGCGGCGCCGACATGGCCCCCACGATCTCGCAGAGCCACAGGTGGACGCCGGACTCCAAGTCATAGACCTTCCGGCAATAGCGAAACCGGGCATCCTCCATAAAATAGGCGGAGAGAAATCCCGTGATCGCCGTCGCCACCCACTCGTGCTGTTGGGCAAAGCGATAGGTCACGGCGATCTCGACCGGCTGGATACTGTCCGGGGAATCCGTGGTACCCAAGGCAGGGCCACTGTAGGCCAAGCCAGGACTTCTGGCAAGGGCAAGGGAACGCAGGCTGTGGCGGAGACGGCTTTGTCGGTGCGCCGGGCTGCGGGGCTCGAGCGGCGCGGACCTTGTCGCCGCCTGCCCTGTATGAGCGGTTCAGGCGCTGATGGCGACCACTTCTCTGGGCTTCTTGGCTTTCTTTTCTGCCGCCACCTTGGTCACGCGATCACGAAGCGAGCTCTGGATGAGCCGGTGCCGATAGATCCGTGGATCCACGACTTCCCGGCAAGTGAGCGGCATCCCTAGCCAAGTGGATCGGACCGTGCTTGATTTTGAGCCGGTGGACCGTCAGACTCTGCCGCAACGAACGGTGGAGGAGCCCGTGGGCCTGACCGCGAAGGAATTGGCGTCCGTTGTCGAAGAGATCGCGCCCGCATTAGCCGACGGCTGGGTCCAGAAGGTCTTTCAGCCGACCCCCCGCACCATTACCCTGGAGATCCGCGCCCACGGACGTACCCTGTTGCTGCTCTGCTCGGCCGATCCGGAGACCGCGCGGATCCACATGCTCGGCCGCAGGCCGGCAAACCCGGCAAGCCCACCGCCTTTTTGCCAGTTCCTGCGGGCGCACATCCACGGCGCCCACATTGACGGACTCGAACAGGTGCCAGGCGACCGGATCGTGCGCCTCCGGCTGACGTCGCGGGATGGTCCCTGCTCCTTGCTGGCCTTGTTGACCGGCCGCAGCGCCGACCTCCTGTTGCTGGATGCGGAGGACAAGATCCTGACGACCTTGGAGGAGGGCCAGAAGAAGGCCGGACAACCCTATCGGGCGCCAACCAGAAGTCCCCAATCGCGCAATACCGTGACGGCGGGAGGCATTCCCCAGAACCAAAACCAACCTTTTCCCTGGTCCCATGCTTTGGAGCAACAGTACCAGGCGAAAGAAGAAGAACTGACCCTTGCGAGTCTCCGGCAGAGACGTGGCGCCGAACTCCGAAAAAGCATCAAGAAAATCGCCAGACGCATCGAAGCCCTGCGCGCCGACATGGAGAAGACCGAACGGTACCGCGAGTATGCCCGCTACGGAGAGCTTCTGAAGGCGAATCTGAGGTTGATCAAAAAAGGCCAGGAACAGGCGGTGATGATAGACTATTTCGATCCGGCCATGCCGGAGCTGACCTTGCCGCTGGACTCGTCGAAAGGACCCCAAGCCAATATGGATGACTATTTCAAGAAGCACCGCAAGCACCTGGCAGCCGATCGGGAGATCAAGCCCAGGCTGGCCGCTGCGGAAAAGGACCTGCAAGGCCTGCAGGCCGAACGGAAGGCGCTTGAGCTTGGCGCCTGGCAGCCGACGCCGGCAGAGTCCATGGCATCCAAGCAATCCCCGTCACCTTCCCCCATTCAGCCTTCAGCGTTCAGCGTTCCGCATTCAAAGCCTTCCGGTCCGTTCCGCCGCTTCACTTCGACGGACGGGCTCCCGATCTATGTGGGCCGCAATGCGCGCGAGAACGACGAACTGACCTTCAAGTTCGCCCACAGCGACGACCTGTGGCTCCATGCCCATGGCACGCCCGGCTCCCACGTGGTTGTGCGGCTGGAGAAGGGCGCCGATCCGCCCCATGAGACGATCCGGGACGCGGCCACGCTGGCCCTGCTTTATAGCGATCTCAAGAAGAGCGGAAGGGGAGAAGTGATCTACACGCGCCGGAAATGGGTCCGCAAAGCCAAGGGTCAGCCGCCCGGCACCGTCACCGTCACGCAGGAGAAAGCGCTGTTCGTCCAACTCGACAAGACCCGCCTGGACCAGATGAAGGAACGATCAGGAAAACCCCTCTAGCGCTTAAAATAATCTCGCAGGGTGTTCAGAAAATCCCCGTCGCCACCCGCGTGCACGAAGGCACACGCCGCTCGCTGAGGCCCGGCCACAGCGAGAACTCCGAGGCATCTTGAGAAGTATGTCGCGAGGGAGGTAAGCGACCGAGAACAAAGTTGGAGGCCTTTTTCAAAACCCTGTCAGGAGTGCCCCCTGATGTACGCGTCAATCCGCTTGTAGTCCTGCAACCCGATCTGCTCGTCCTTCAACAGGGTCAGGGCCAGGCGCTTGAGCCAGTAAATGTGATGATGGTACCGCTTCGAAGCTGGCTGGTTGGGCATTACCTTGAAAGCTTTCACCGCCCGATCCACGGAATACAACACGCGGTGCACCAGATAGTCTCGGACAAATTGTGACGAGAGGGTAAAAATGGCGAACAGCAACGACACGTACGTCCCGATGCCAGCCAAGGTGTTCGGATTCACGAAAAACGGCGGATTGTGCGTGTAGAACCGCGTCGCTCCTTCGTGAAGCGTGTAGCTGAGATCCTTCTGCGGATCCATGCCAGCCAGCTTGGCGTAGTTGAGCGGGATACCTTGCAGAATGTCCTGTGCGTTGCGGTCGACCTTCGTGGCGATTGTATAGGCTTCGAGATCACTCAGGTCGGTGGACGCCACCAGGATCGTGTTGGTCCCGATGGTCAAAATTTCATGGGATGCGTCCTGGAACGTGGCGCCGGGAATCATGATCTCCACCAAGAAGGGATGGAGCATCGTCAACCCCTTGGCATGCTGCACCCGCAACAGACGAAACTCCTCATCATGGCTCACCAGCATACTCACCGCACCAATTTTCAGACCCGAAAGGAAGAAGCCCACATCGATTTTTCCCTCTTTCATTTGCTGGGCGGCCTGCTCGTAATCCAGATCGTCCCCCACTCGCTCCACGGCAATCCCGTAATGGTCCAGCACCAGATGGGCAAGAAATGCCGTCGCGCTACCCTCCGGACCAAGGTACGTCCTGGTCCTGGGTGGAATGTCGTCGACATCGACGATCTCGAGACTTTTCCTGGCCACAATGTGGAGCGGTGACTTGTAGAGCGGCATGAGGGCCCGCATGCGGACTTCCTTGTGCATGCCCTCCTCCGTTACCGGCTCGGACCCGATCGGCAGCTTGCACTCGCTGGTCCCGGTGAAGTGCAAGGGTAAGCCGTCTTCGGCAAAAGCCAGTTGCCCCAGCCCATGGTCGATGTAAAAGAGATTTTCAAGCGCCCCGCAGGTTTCACGAAACGTGACGTTCGGCACGATGTTGAAGTGCAGAAAGCGTTCCTTTGGGCCTGGCCGGTTCAAGGCCTCGACCAGGCGGTCCGCAACGACATCATAGCCCCCCCCCCTTGGGCTCGGTGAACAAATAGTAGTCCATCTTCGCGCGGTGGGTTAGCTCAATCCCGGCAACGACCATTGGCGCCATGAGTAGGACCAGAATCAACAGCCGACGATTGCCAAGAAGGAGGCCACCGAGGAATGACCGCCGCGCAAACCGCCGATAGGCCAAGGCCATGCGCCTGATCCAACGATAAATGACCAACCATCCGACTGAAGGTATCTGAAACACCATAGGCTATCTCCAGGCCCAGAAAACCGCTGACGCGGAATTCTAGTCGAAATGCGCAAGGATTGCACGGGATTCTGGGGGACAATAGCGCCGGCCACCGCTCAAAACGGTGCTCCTCCATCTTTTTTTTTATCTGCACTCTCATGTCGTTGGGAAAAGTGTCCGATAAGGGAATCTGCCAGCAATCTTAGGCCAGCATCGTAGACACCTACAGCGCAACCAGAGGGGGATATCGTGAAGGCTAGACCATTGACATATTAGTGTGCATGGCAATAATAGGTGGCTTCGGGCTGCCTATGCCCGCAGGCGCCTGGGTTCCGGACGTCGATCCGCCCAAGAAGGTCTGGCAAAGAAAGGCGGCGCCAAGAAGGCCAAACCGGATTAGGTCTTGGCGAGCGACAGGGTGGCCTATCCAAGACGGACACTGTGCTGTCTGCACGATCCACTTAGCGCGTGGCGGAAGCCCTGCCTTCCATACCCCCCCTCCTGATGCGGATGAAGGGCCGAGCATGCTGGAGCATGCATCAGGGCCGTTTCTGCTCAGCCGTTCCTTTGTTTTTCCGACACCATCCTTCCACCATTGGTGCGGGGCTTGGCAGGCGCCTGAGCCGCCCATCGCCGAAAGGCGTCAGACATCTTTGCGCGTAGCGCACAGCCCCTTCCCTTATTGAAGGTGCTGCGGGGTGGTGGCAAGGGCGAGCAAACCACGCTCCTGCTCTTCGCCCTCCCTTTTACCCACTGATGCGGGCCGGCATGAAGCCCGACTTTGACTATGCCGGGGCGGCGGGGACCCACCCGGCATCCTGAGCGGGAACGCTGGAACTGACCAAAGCACCGCAGTCTGCGACCGCAGCTGCGGGAATTCCAGAAGGCTTCCACTCAGGACTGCCGTGGAAGGGGTGCCGCGAGAGGCACGGAAGCGGAGGGTCTCATGCCATCCCGCTCACTCGCCGACCCGCACCAGCAACCCCTTTTCTTTGCAGATGTTGAACGTCCAGTGAAAGACGCCGATGATGGTCACGAGGTAGAGCAGGTTCAGACCAACCGCCCAGCCGAGATGCGCGACCGGGAGCGATCCCCCGCTCAGCACCCCGCGCATGCCCTCGAACACATGGGTCGCCGGATTGGCCCAGGCGACGGCTTGCAGCCACTTGGGAAGGATGTCGATCGGATAGAAGACGCAGGAGATCGGTTGGAAGAGAAACACCATGCCCCAGGCCAGCACTTCCGCCTCCTGGCCGAAGCGCATGATCAGCGACGTCGTCAGCACCCCGATGATCCAGCCGGTGACGATCAGGTTCACCACGAAGGGGATCAGCGAGAGCCCGATCATGAACACATTGTAGGAATAGAAGAAGTAAGCGGCGGCCACCATCACGCAGGAAACCATCGCCACTTTAAACACACTGAGGGTCATGGTCGCCGCGAGAAACTCGCTGGGCTTCAAGGGACTGGCGAAGAGGTTCATCAGGTTTCGGGACCAGATTTCCTCCAGAAACGAGATCGTAATCCCCTGCTGGGCGCGAAACAGGACATCCCAGAGGATCAACGCCCCGAGGAAAAAGGTCACGACACCGGGCAACTGGCCCTGAAACTTCATCAAATAGACGGTGATGAAGCCCCAGACAACGAGGTCCAGAAACGGCCAATAGAAAATTTCCATCAGCCGCGGCAGGCTGCGCTTGTAGAGGAACAGATGCCGCGTAATCAGGGCCTGGATGCGGTGAATTTTCATCATGCGTCGAACAGTTTGAAAATCGTCACGTCTCCGCTCGGCGTTCGTCCAGGGCCGACGACTTTGTGACTTGATGGACTTTATGACTCCCTTGCCAATTTGAGAAACACCTCTTCGAGGTCCCGCTGGCCGAACCGCTCCGTAATCTCCTGGACCGTGCCCTGGGCCACAACCTTGCCTTTTTGGAGAAAGATGATGCGGTCGGACATCTCTTCCATCTCGCGCATGTTGTGCGACGTGTAGAGGATGCTCAGCCCGGCCGACCGGCGCACGTCCTTGAGCAGCGCGCGGATCTTGTGCGCGATGTCCGGGTCCAGGCTGGCCGTAGGCTCGTCCAAAAACAGGATTTTCGGCTCCGTCAGAATCGCCTTGGCCAGCGTCAGCCTGGTCATCTGCCCGGACGACAGCTTGCGCGTAAGCTTGTGACGAAACTCCTCCATCTCCAGCTTCTTCACCACCTCGTCGATGCGCCGCGCGATATCCGAGAGGCCGTAGAGCTTCGCCGTCACCCAGAGGTTCTCCTCCGCCGTCAGCGAATAGGGCATGGAAATATAGGTGGAGGAGAAGTTGACCTGGCTCAGGATCTCCTCCCGATGCTGCACCAGGTCCTTGCCGAACATGCGGATCGAGCCGGCCGTCGGCGTGACCAGCCCCAGCAACATCTGGAACGTGGTGGTCTTGCCGGCCCCGTTGGGGCCCAGCAGTCCGAGAATCTCTCCCGGTCGGATCTCGAACGAGACTCCGTCCACGGCGGTGAAGTCGCCGAATCTTTTCGTGAGGCCGCTGACTTCGACAATGGGGAGCATAGAGCTATCAGTTGAAGAGGAACTCGCTGATTTTATCCGGAATGTGGCACGTCTCGCACTTCTTGCTGAGCACCTTGCCTTCATGCTCCGTCTTGCCGTCATGGCAGCGGAAACAGTCGTTCATCGCCGAGGCGCGCAACTTGGTGCCCTCCGGATGGTCCGGGTAGTAGGGTTTTTCGTCCACCGCCACGTGACCGCGCGGGACCACAACCGGGTAGCCCTTGATCGGCTGCTCATGCACGACGCGGGCATGGCAGGTCGTGCAGCCTTCTCCTTTCCCCCGTTTGGCGAAGGCCTCCATATGCTTCTTATGGCCCATGACCAAGCCCACGTCCTTCACCGGCGGCGGCAGGTCCCTGGTCGCTACTTCGGACACCCGCAGGATCGCCCGGTGACAGCCGATGCAGACCTCCGAGGATACGGCGGCTTGCAGGTTGTGGGCATCCGTTGGGGTCCCGAACAGGTAGATGGCCACGTCTTTGAGGCCCGCGTAGGCCTTGTCGTGGAGGAACCCTTCGACGCCGGGCCGCACATGGCAGGTGACGCATTCCACCTCCTTGTGTGAGGACTTCACCCAGGAGTCGTAGGACGGGCGGATGTTGTGGCAGCCGGCGCAGAACTGGGGATGGTTGGTCAGCGGCACGGCAGCCCCGCCCAGGGCCGCAGCCCCGAGGAAAATCGCCACCAGGACGATGGCTTTGGGCTTTTTCATACCTCCGTGCGCCGCTTGGGAAAATGTTTGACGATGAGGTCGCTCAAACCCTTGATGTCATCGGGGTCGATACAGGGCACAGGGAGGGTCACCGGCTTGTTGGACACCACCGCCAGCAGCCCCTCCAGCGACAGGGGCACTTCCCCCAACTCGTCCCGCAAGACGACGACCTTGGGATAGCCTTCGTTCTTCCAGCCTTCCGCAATGATCAAATCGATGGACCGGTCCAGAAACCGATCTCGCAGCTCTTCCACCTTGATCTCATCCGACACGTCCGAGAACATGGCCAGACTGCCCTTGGAGAGCACCATCACCGTGCTGGCCCCGGCCCGTTTGTGTCTCCAACTGTCCTTGCCTTCCGTGTCCAGATCGAACCCATGGCCCGTGTGCTTGACGGTGGCGACTCGGTACCCGGCCAGCACCAGTTCGGGGATCAGCCGCTCGATCAGCGTCGTTTTCCCGCTGTTGGACCGTCCGACGAAACAGAGAATGGGGATGGGCATCGCCATGCAACAAAGCCTTTACCCGTTCAACAACAGGATTGCCGATGGCCGATTGAGGGTAGCGCGCCCGCCTCGCGATCCCACTGGGGCTCGCCCAGGACCTGCACGGTCACCGGATCGCCCGGCTTCAGCCGTTCCGTTTCTTGCGGAATATCGATCAGGCAATTGGCCTTGACCATCGAGGTCAGGATGCCGGACCCCTGATCGCCCGTGGTCCGCACCGTAAAGCCCCCCGCCTCGCGCGTCAGGATGCCGCGCAGGAAATGACGCCGGTCGGTGCGCTTCGAAAACGTCTCCTGGAAGGCCGCCTGCACCACCGGCCGGCCATAGCTGCGCTGCCCGGACATCTTCAACATGGCCGGCCGCACGAGCTGCTCGAAGGTCACCATGGAAGACACGGGGTTGCCGGGCAGTCCGAAGGCCAGCTTACCCTGGATCTTCCCGAAGGCCAGGGGTTGGCCGGGGCGGATCGCCAGCTTCCAAAAGTTCATCGCCGCGCCCAGTTCCTTGAACACGGCCTTGGTGAAATCGTAGTCGCCCATCGAGACGCCGCCGGAGAGCACCAGAATATCGGCGTTCAGACCATGCGAAATTTTTTCCTTCAGCGCGGCCGGTTGGTCCTTGGCGATGCCCAGCAGGATCGGAATGCCGCCCGCCTCTTGCACCGCCGCGGCGATCCCGTAGCTGTTGGAATTGATGATCTTGTCCTCGTCGAACCGTTCGTCCAAATCGGCCAGTTCGTCGCCGGTGGAGAGGATGGCGACCCGGGGCCGTTGATGCACGAACACGAAAGGCTTCGCCAGGATGGCCAGCATCCCCACTTCGCCGGGCCGGAGCTGCGTGCCCTTGGGGATGATGCAGTCGCCTTTGCGCACGTCCTCGCCCTGCGGGCGGATGTTGGAGCCGGCCGGCTCCGGCTTGAACACCTTGACAGAGTCCTGGGTATGCTCCGTGTCTTCGACCTTGATGACGACGTTGGCGCCCTTGGGAACCGGCGCGCCGGTCATGATCCGGATCGCCTCGCCCGGCCCCACCGATTTGGTCGCCACCTTGCCGGCCGGCACGTCTTCGACCACCTTCAGCACGACCGGCTTGGCGATGGCATGGTCCTGCTTGATGTCCTCATGGCGCACGGCGAAGCCGTCCATCGCCGAATTGTCCCAGGGCGGATTGTCCCGGAGCGCGACCAGGTCCTCGCCAATCACGCGGCCGAGGGATTCCACCAGCCCGACTTTCTCCAGCCCCAGCACCGGCGTGGCGTCCAGGACGATCTTCTGCGCCTCGTGAAGTGGCGTGAGTCCTTGCATGATTCCTTCGTTTAGCTGAAAGCAGACAGCTTCCCGTTCCTCGTCAATGTCTCTTGGGTCCGATCTTCAACAAGGACCCGCTCTTCTTGCAGAACGCCTCCACCTTGTTGGCGATCTGGTGGTAGGCCTCCGCCGTGGGCGAATCCGAATAGAACATGGCGAAGGGCTCGCCCGCGTCGCATTGGGTGACCACGTCCGGGTCCAGCGGGATGCGTCCGAGGAAGGGCACGCCCATGTCGCCCGCGGAGGCTTCGCCGCCGCCCTTGCGGAAGACCTCGATGGACTGATGGCAGTGGGGACATTCCAGCCCGCTCATGTTCTCCACGATGCCGATGATCGGAATCTCGCTGTCCTTGGCGAAGGTGACCGACTTGCGCGAGTCCAGCAAGGCCACCTCCTGCGGCGTCGTGATGATCACGCAGCCGCTCACGTTCCCGATCAGGTCGATCGTGGTCACCGACTCGTTGCCGGTCCCGGGAGGCAAATCCACGAGCAGGAAATTTAGGTCCGCCCACTCCACCCCACCCAATAGTTGGTTGATGAATTCGTATTTATAGGCATCGCGCCAGATGATCGGGTCATCCGGGTTCTGGAGCAGGAAGGACATGGAGGCGATCTTGAGATTGTAGGCCTGGAACGGGATGATGCCGCCGCCCGTGCTGATCTTGAGCTTCTGTCCCTCGGCCCCCACCATCTTGGGAATGTTGGGTCCGTGGATGTCCATGTCGCAGATGCCGACCTCGTAGCCTTTCAAGGCCAGGCTGGCGGCCAGGTTCGTGGTGACGGTGCTCTTGCCCACCCCGCCCTTGTTGCTCATTACGAGGACCTTGTACTCAATCCGCTCCATCCGCTTGGTGACCAGCCAGCGGCTGTGCCCTTCCTTGTCCTTCTGGCAAGTTTCGTTCTCGTCGCAGATCGCGCAAGCCCACATATAGGTGCAGGCGTCCCCGCTTCCGGACCCGGACGGCTGCTGAATGATGTTCAGTTCTTTCGGCATAACGGATATCGACTCCTTCTAGACCGGTTTCTGGCCCGGCCGTATTTTTTCCACCGCGTGCTCCAGGATCGGAGCCAACACCGCCAAGTTTTCCTTGGCCCCCTTCGGACTGCCGGGCAGGTTCACGATCAACGTGCCGCCCCGCAACCCAGCCGTTCCGCGCGACAGCATCGCGGTCCGGACTTTCTTGAGGCTTTCCAGCCGCATGGCCTCGCCAATGCCCGGCATTTCCTTTTCGATCACGTCGCGGGTGGCTTCGGGCGCCCAGTCCGTGGGCCGCACCCCCGTCCCGCCCAACGTCAGGATCACATCCGGCGACTCGATCCCGCACAGAAAGAGCAGCCGATCGCGGATGGCTTCGCGCTCGTCCGCGATCACCTCGTAGGCCACCAGGGCGCCGGGCAACTCGGCGACCATCTGCTCGACCGCCTTGCGTCCTTCGTCCGGCTCGCGCTCGGACAGGATCTTGCTGCTGATGACGACCACCGCCACGCGCATGGAAGTCCCGGATGGATTGTCAGCGGGGACGGCCTTGCGGCACCCCCACATATTCGCTCTCGGCCGCCATGGCCGGCTTGGGCGCCATCGTCGGCACCATCCCCGTTTTGGTCGGCGCGGCAGCCTCGGCCTGGGCTTCGGCCGGCTTGCGCTTCTTCCCGAAAAAGCCCGCGCTTACGATCCCCACTTCGTAGAACACGTACATCGGCAGGGCCATCAAACACTGGTTGAAGGGATCGGGCGTCGGCGTCAGCAAGGCGGCAAAGATGAACGCGCCCAGGAACGCCCACTTGCGATACTTCTTGAGAAACGGCGCGTCCACCCAGCCGATCTTGGCCATCAAGGTGATCGCCAGGGGCACCTCGAAGATCACCCCGAACACCAGCAGGAACCACAGGGCGAAGCCCACGTAGGCTTCGATGGAAATCTGGGGAATGAACCCCGCGTTGACTCCATAGGAGACCAGAAAGTTCAGGGCGAAGGGCAGGACGAAGAAGAAGGAGAACAGGATGCCGGCATAGAACGCGACGGTGCTGATCAGCACGAAGGGGCCGACGAACCGCCGTTCATGGACGTGCAGCCCCGGCACCACGAACTGCCAGACTTCCCAGAGCACGTAGGGGGTGGACAGGACCAACGCAAACAGTCCGGCCACCTTGACGTTCTGCCAGAGCGCCTCGGCCGGCGCCAGAAACACGAAGGGAATCGCGGGCAGATCCGTCGGCACCCATTCCAGCTTCCCCGGGATGAACGCATTCTGCAACGGGACCCTGAGCCACTGGACCAATTGATCGGCGAAGAAGAAGGTGCCGACGAACAGAATCCCGACGATGATGACCGCCCGCGTCAGCCGGACCTGGAGCTCCACCAGGTGCTCCATGACCGGCATTTTCTTGTCTTCCAGCGGCGTGAAGATCGTGTCTTGCAGCCACTGTGTGAACTGGCCCCTGTCGGACATAAAAAGCCCTCAGCCGTTAGCGATCAGCTCTCGACCCGGAAATCCTGCTGACTGCTGACGGCTGACTGCCGACCGCTGCTCACTTGGGATTCACCGCCACGAACAGGTTATTGCCCTGCCGGCTCAACAGCAGCACCGCCATCTCGTCCTTCTTAATCTTGGCAGCGGCTTTGTGATAATCGTCCAGGCTCTTGATGACCTCGTGGTTGACCTCTTGGACGACGTCCCCGCGCTGAATGCCCGCGGATTCCGCCTGGCTCCCAGGCTCGACCTGGTTGATGACCACGCCCGCCGTCTTGGCGGGAATGTTCAGCCGGTTCATCGTGTCCTGGTCTAACGGCTGCACCCGCAGAGACGCCAGCACATTGTCCGGCGGCTTGACGGATTCGCCCGGCGCGGTCGGCGCGGCTTCCTTCTTGGCCAACACTTCGTCCGACGGCCGCTCAGCCACCTTGACCGAAATGACCTGCTCTTTCCCGTCCCGCAGCACCTTCACCCTGGCGTTGCGCCCGACGCCCGTCCGCGCCACCATGTTGCGCAACTGGCTGACGTTCTGGATTTCCTTGTCGTCGTATCCGACGATCACATCGCCCCGCTTGAGGCCGGCGGTGGCGGAGGGCCCGTTGTCATTGACATCGCTGATGAGCACGCCCTTGCGCGCTTCCGGCAGCTTGAAGGACTTGGCCAGCGCCGGTGTGACTTCCTGGATGGCGATGCCCATCCACCCCCGCACGACCTTGCCAGACTTGCGCAGGCTGTCCACGATGTCCACCGCGATGCTGCTGGGGATCGCGAACCCGATCCCCTCCGATCCGCCGGTCCGGGAAAAGATGGCCGTGTTGATGCCGATCAGCTCGCCGTTCATGTTCACCAGCGCCCCGCCCGAGTTGCCGGGCGTGATCGCCGCGTCGGTCTGGATGAAGTCCTCGTAGTCCGCGATTCCCACGTTCCCGCGGCCCAGCGCGCTGATGATGCCGAGCGTCACGGTCGAGCTGAGCCCGAAGGGGCTGCCCACCGCCAGGACGAGATCGCCCACCTGCAGCCGGTCGTAATCGGCCCACTTGATCGCGGGCAGGTCCTTGGCTTCGATCTTGATCACGGCCAGATCGGTCTTGGGATCGGTTCCCACCACCTTCGCCTGGAATTCACGCTTGTCGCTCAACGTGACGGTGATCTGCGACGCGTTCTCCACCACGTGATTGTTCGTCACGATGTGCCCGGAGGCGTCGATGATGACCCCGGAACCGGCGCTCTGGTCCGGCCGGCCTGGAGGTCCTGGCGGCGGCGGAATCGGCGGCTCCATCCCGGGCGGCTCCATACCGCCGGGCGGTTCCTCGCCGGGAGGTCCTCCGCCGGGCGGTCCGCCGAACGGACCGGGAGGCAGAGGCCGGCGGCGAGGGCCCCGCTCGCGGCCGCCCCCTTCTCCGCCAACCACCGCGATATTGACCACGGCCGGCGTGACCTTCTTGACGATGTCGGAGAAGCCCTGCGCCATCCCCACCGGGACCGCCGCCTCGCTGATCGCTTGGTGGGATGGCAACACCCCCCCGACCAGCCCAAGCATACCGGCGCCGAGAATCACCGTGCTCAGGGCATAGCCGCCCACCAGCCGACTGCGATGGAATAGCCCGCCTTGCTCCCGAATCTGCATAATTGCCCTCAATTCTCCTTGCGGTTGCTGATTGGTCTGACCGCGGTGCCGTAACACCGAAGCCAAGCGCATGGTCTGCTCATTCTACACTATCCACTGACGCTCCTTCAAAGACAAAAACGTCCCCACAGAGCCAGTTTGGCGCGTTTGACGGGAAGGAAAGGAGGGACGGGATCGGCCGGGACAGAGCCGCCCCAAGAGCGGCGGGACATGCAAGACTCACCCTCGGAGAGCCGCGAAATCCGCTTCCCGTTTCCTGAGCCAGGTATCCTGAAAATTGATTACCAGCCGCTTGACCGCCTCGTGCATCGCGATCACCCGCAAGGTATGGGGCGCGCTTTCATAGGTCGGCGGCCACCAACGCCAGTTCGGCTCCAAGGGACGCTTCCAGATCACCGGGTACCATTGATTGACATCCGGTGTTGTCGCACGATCCAGCGTGGCCCAGCCCCGCCCCTCGGCATGGACCAAGACCTGGCTGCTACGCACATCCAGCAAGGCCACTTCGACCAAAGACCAGTTATCCCGCCGCAGACCCGGCACGACACCGGTCGTCCATCCCACCGCCACATAGATGGGGTATTCCACCTCGGTTGCGGAGGCGATCACCAGGACTAGGTAGTCCAGCCCATACTTGCGGCCGAGCTCCACGAACCGGGCTGCATCGCTTCCGGGACGAATCCCCTCGGCCGGGATGATCTTCTCGATGGACAGGGGCAGGAACTGGGAAAACTGCTGCTGCAACTGTTCGGACATCTGGATCAGGGCTTGGTCCGGCAGGGTCGGTGACGCATCCGGCGCCATCGTGTCGCCGACCAACAACAGCCCGGCCTTCAGAGGCCGCCGGTCCGGCAGGGTCACATCAGGCTGGGTCTCACGCATCGCCTGATGCCCGACATAGTCGGCCAACCGATTGGGAGGAACGACCGTGGCGCAGGCGGAGAGACCGGCGCCGGCCAGGGCAAAGGCTGCGCACAAAAGCCAAGCCATCGCGCGACGATTCCGCATGCCCAACCTCCCGGTCAACAGGGTTCGCCCCTCGCCTAACAACTTGTACGATCGCTCCAAAAGGCAAGGTTTGTCAAGTCTCGCTCCTTCTGCAAATCGTCTTGCAATCCACCCGGTTGCCGGGTAGGCTGGCGCCGATCGGAGTCCGCGTGACGGCATCCCCCAAAAACCAGGCTATCACCCTCTCCATCGTCATTCCTGCCTATAACGAGGCCAAGCGGATACTGCCCTACTTGCAGCACATCACTGTCTATCTGGGGCAAAGGGGCCGGCCCTACGAAATCCTGGTTGTGGATGATGGGAGCCAGGATGACACCGCCGTGATTGTGGAGCGGCTCCAGTCTCAGCGCCAAGTGATCCGGCTCATCCGACTCCCGACGAACAGAGGCAAGGGCCACGCAGTGAGGACCGGCATGCAGCAGGCCCAGGGCGAACTTCGCCTCATGGCCGACGCGGACGGAGCCACGCCGATCCAAGAACTGGAACGGCTGGAGACAGCCATTCACAATGGCGCCGATCTGGCGATCGGCTCTCGCCCCCTGGCCTACCGTGATGCCCGCTACAAGGTCCGAGTCCGTTGGCACAGGTCTGTCTCGGGAAACCTCTTCAACCGGCTAGTGCAACGTCTCGGCATTCCCGGCATCAGAGACACCCAATGCGGCTTCAAGCTCTTCCGTGCTTCCGTGGCCCAAGACTTATTTGCCGTTTCCTGCATCGACGGGTACGGGTTCGACCTGGAACTGCTCTACATCGCCCAGCGGCGCGGCTACAAGATCGCCGAAGTGCCGCTCAATTGGTCCGACCAGCCTGGCTCCAAGGTGCTGGTGCTACGCGATGGACTGCGGATGTTCCGCGAACTGCTGACGGTGAGACAGAACAACAAGGCTGGACGGTATCACAAGATTTCCAGGTTTGATTGCAAGACCTGACCCTAATCCACGAGCAAGGGGATTAACCAGGCCGCCTTCCTTCAGCCGGGCCCCCTTCACTCCTGTCGCTTCATGAAAATCACCACTTTTGCGTCCAGGTAGACCTCGCGCCACTCAACCTTTTTCGCCAGCGTCTGGCTCAGCGGCGTGCCGACCGAGACGATGGCCCAATCCACTCGATATTTCTCCAGTACCGACAGATCAGGCTGGTTCCCGTTCGCCAGTTCGATATAGTCCTTGAATATCCACCGGTCGCCGATCCGGAAGGCCGGCATGCGCCCGTCGATGAAAATTTTCTCCCCCGGCAGCCACCAGAGCAGAAATCCTCCGAATCCATAGTCGTTATACAGCCGCTGGCCGAGTTGTACCCGATGTCCCTTGATCCATTCGACCGCTTCGATCGGATATTCGGTCTGCAGAAAATACGTCTGCGGCGACAAGCCTGACTGGGCGACGTGCCGGAGATGGTCGGCTCCGAGCGACCCGACCCATAACGCCACGACCAGGGTCGCCGCGAACAGCCACCGCTTCTGCCAAGCCAGGCTCAACCGGAACCGCGCACAGATTTTCTGCCAGGCCCCATCCAACAGTTCGGCCCACAGCGGCGCGCTCAGCAGGAGAAAGAACAGGACGTTGCGCCAATGGCGTAACGACAGGACCAGAAAGACGAACAGGACGGTCCAGCGGACCGGCTCGACGCGGCGATAGCCGGCCAGGACCGCCAACCCCAACAGGACCAAGTAGGCCACATAAGTCAGGCCTGCCGGCTTTTCCAGCGAGACCGGACGCCACTCATCCAAGGTCTGAATCATGAAGGTATCGTTCAGCGAGGCGACGATCTCCCCATAGAGATGCCAGCCATAGGGATTCAGGAACGTGGCGCAGACGGCCAGCAGCAGCACCAGCCCCACATGGCCGATCTGTCGCCGGGTCAGGACCGGCTCCTCCAGGCGGTCGGTGAACAGCAGCCAGCGGTCCATCGCTAGGCGCACCACAGTAGAGGCAGCCAATATCAGCCCCAGGACAAAGAGCCCGGCGGTGAATCCTCCATGCAGGTTGGCCCAGAGGAGGAACAGCACCAGCACCATCCAAAGATGGGACAGGCATCCCCTTCGATAAAGGTCAAACCACCGGAGCAGCAGGGCTAGGCCCAGCAACGTCACCAATTGGGTTCTCGCGCCCAGGAACGGCAACGCCACCCAGAGGGAAATGGAGAGGGCCAGCAGCTTGCATGTCCGGCCTGCGCGCGACAGTCCGGCGACGATCCAGAAGGCGCCCAGGGTCACGGCCGCAAACAGGCCGATCACAGCCAGGGGGCCGACTGGCCCCAGCCCTTGATAGAGCAATCCCAGGATGCCGTCGGTCAGCCAGGCATGGTCCACCCAGGGCCAGTCCGGCATTGTGTGGGAGTAGGGATCGGTGGCCGGCACCCGCCAGCCGTCCTGCAAGAGATCGAGGCCGGTCCGCAGGTGCCAGCCGAAATCCGGTTCGACCAAAGGTTGCAGCGCCAGGTTCAGAAGAAAGAACAACAGCAGCGCGTCGAAGGCAGAAGAGGTGACGTGAGGGGCAAGGCCTGAGGGGTGACGCACCTCGCGAGCCTCGTTCCGCGCTTCACGCTTCACGCGTCACGCTTCACGAGAAGGTTCCCCATTACCAGCCAGTCCACCTCGGTTCGGAGGAAGCACTGCACCGCCTCGTCCGGGGTGCAGACGATGGGTTCGTTCACATTGAAGGAGGTGTTGAGAAGCACCGGCACGCCGGTTTTCTGTCCGAACGCCTCAATCAGTTTTCGGTAGCGGGGGTTGGCCTCGCGATCCACGGTCTGGACACGCGCCGTGCCGTCCACGTGGATCACGGCTGGGATCACGCCCTTGGCGGCAGGGCGGGCCTTGTGCGTGAACAACATGAACGGCGATGGTTCGGTCAATTCGAAATACTCTGCCGCCCGCTCTGCCAGCACCGAAGGGGCGAAGGGACGGAACGGCTGCCGCAACTTCACCTTGCTGTTGATCAGTTCGCGCATATCTTCCCGGCGGGGGTCGGCCAGGAGGCTGCGGTTGCCGAGGGCCCTGGGCCCCCACTCCATCCGGCCCTGGAACCAGAAGACCAGCCGGCCATGGGCCAGTTCCGCCGCCACCTTCTCGCAGAGGGCATCCTCAGCTAAGGGCTGAACGGACAAGCCGGCCCGTTCCGCCACCTGCCGACATTCGGCTTCGCTGAACTGAGGCCCGAGATAGGCGCTGTGCATCACCTCCCGCTGCCGCAGACAGCCGTGGCGGCTGGCAAGCCAGAGGGCGGCGCCAAGCGCCGCGCCTGCATCGCCGGCCGCCGGCTGCACATAGACCTGCCGGAAGCCCGCTTCCTGCCTCAGGCGGCTGTTCGCCACACAGTTGAAGGCCACGCCTCCGGCCAGACACAAGTTCTCCGCGCCGGTCGCCTGCTTGAGATGCCGGGCCAGGTGCAGCAGGATGTCTTCCAGCACTAGTTGGGCGCTGGCGGCGATGTCACGATGGCGCTGGGTGATCTCTTCGTCGGCCTTCCGGTTCGGCCCCAGGAGACGGAGCAGCTCGGGCACGAAGATCCCCGCCCGCGCCAGGTGAAAATCCAGCAGTCGGGTATTGAGGCGAAATTCCCCCTCCGGCTCCGGCCTGAGCATCTGCCGGCGCAGCTGCTCGGCGTAGCGAGGCTCTCCGTACGCCGCCAGGCCCATGACGATGTACTCGTCCTGATCCGGCGTGAAGCCGAGGTAGGCCGTGACCGAGGCATAGAACTGGCCGAGCGAATGGGGCAGGTTGGTCCGCTTCAGGACGGTGATTTGCCGGCCCTCGCCCAACCCCAGCATCGAGGTGTGGGCTTCGGACGCCCCGTCCACGACCAGGATCGCCGCCCGCTCGAAGGGCGAGACGAGGAACGTGCTGGCGGCGTGGCAGAGATGGTGGTCGAGGAACTGCGGCTTCGTCCGGCTGGGTCCGAATGCCCCGGCCAGTTTGGAAGAGAGGCGCAACTGCTCGGCCCATTCGTGACTCAGCCGTTCGGCGCTCCGTTGTGCTTTGACCCGCAACAACGCGGGCGAGCGGACCATGGCCCCGAGGGCCAGCGCAGCGCGGCGCCCCACGACCCAGTATTTCCAGGGCACGGCGATCGCGTCGATATCCTTCAGATCGGCGCCGGCTTCCTGCAAACAGTAGCGGATGGCCCGGAGGGGCAGCGCCGTCACATGCTTGGCGCGGACAAACCGTTCTTCTTCGGCCGCCGCCAGAATGTGTCCATCCTGGAGCAGCGCCGCCGCCGCATCCCGCAAATTCAACAGGCCCAGGACCAACATAACAAACCCTGCCTGAGCGCCCGCTTCGATCAGATGCGGGCGGATAAGTACCTTCCCGCCAGTACGCCTAGCTGAGTCGCTGCTAGAATAGACGAGACGGAGGGGACAGGCAAGCGCCTCCGCCTTCATGATCGCCTGTTGCATTTCGGCCTGGATTTCGGTACGGTGCCCCGATGCCTACGTCCCAGCAGTCCGCCCGACTTCGCCCTATAGCCTCGTGGGTTGTGTTGGCCCTGCTCCCCTGCCTGGCCCTGGCCTCAGCCGGCTGCGAAAAAGTTTCCAAAGCCTTCACCCGCTCCACCATTCCTAGCCTGGGCCCCCCCCTGCCCTATACGGTCAAGTTTGAGTTCGACCCGGCCTTGGCGAAAAGCCGGCTGCAATACACCAATGCCTGCAACTCGCCCCAGGAATTGAAGGTAGGAGAAGATTTGGAATCCACCTTCCTCCAGGCCGCCCATCAGACCTTCAAAGCGGTCTACTTCGACGCCAAAACCGCGCCGGCCGGAACCAAGCCGGATTTGGAGGTACGCATCGGACTGCTGCAGTCCGGCTTGGAAATTCAAACCGATGGGGTGTATGACCGGTTGCCGGCCGATTTGACCTTGGAATTGGGCACGGTCTTCCGCGATGCGACCGGCAAGGTTGTGTCGGAGAAGAACTTCCCGATCCGCCGGCAGGAAAAACTCTTCCTGGAGCCGACCCAGCACCGCTGCCTCTACGTCAACTCCGATTCCCTAGTCCACGACGCCTCCGTATCCCTCGCGATCCAGTTCATCAAGCATGCCCGGGCCATTCTGGACCCGGACGGTCAGTACTCCGTCGCAGCTGCGTCGAGCGCGCAACCGGTAGCCGCGCCGCAGGCGATGCCGACTCCTGCTCCGGTTGCGCCTGTCGCGCCTCCGGCGGCAGCCCCTGGCCTTTCGTTCAAAGCCACGGTCCTGGACGAGAACAGCAACGCCGTCCTGGAAGGCGGAGAGCGGGTGAAGGTGCGGGTGGACTTGGTTAATGCGGGACGGGCGCCGACGCGGGACGTGGCGGTCACCTTGACCGGAACGCCGGTCTTGCTCGGACAGTTTCCGGCCACGACCCTGCCGGTCGGCCCCCTCCAGCCGGGCGAGTCCCGCTCGATCGAATTCATGGCGACGATTCCTCCCTCGCTGCCGGCGCAGCAGGCCCAGTTGCAGGTTTCAGTCGTGGACGCAACCGGCGTCGGCCCCCCGCCCCAGTCCTTCACAACCGCCTTGCGCTCGGGAGGCGCGGGAGTCGCAGCAGGAGCCGCCGCGGCAGCTGGCGCCGGCATAATCTTTACGAATGTGGACCAGGTGCCCGGCACCGTGGCCGGCTTTCAACGGCCCCAGACCCACCTGCTCGCGGTGGGAATCAGCGACTACCGGGATCCGGCGGTCCCGACCAGGAAATTCGCCGCGCAGGACGCCGAGCTGGTCGCCTCGTACTTCAAGACGATCGGCGGGGTCCCGGCCGCCAACGTTCGGGTCTTGCAAGACCGCAAGGCCCTGCGGCCGGATATCGAGGAAGCCATCCTGGATTGGCTGCCGCCTCGGCTGACGCCGGATTCCGTCGTACTCGTCTACTTTGCCGGCCAGGCGCTCGTGGCCCCCACCGGCGAGACCTTCCTGCTCCCCTATGAGGGCAGCACGACATCCCGAGCCCGGCTCTATCCGCTCAAGGATCTGCAGGCCGCACTGGCAAAGCTGAGCGCCCAGCAGGTGGTGCTGATCTTCGACGGAGCTGTGTTGCGGCTCGGCAGGGACGCCAAGGCGCCGCAATGGGATGTCGGAGGCGGGACGCTCGTACGCCTGATCGGCACCACCGGCCTGCAGTCCGGCCTCGAGCCGGACCAGATCAAGCACGGTCTGTTCACCTATTACCTCCTGCGCGGACTCAGGGGCGATGCGGATGCGAACCATGACGGCGAGGTCACGCTGGGCGAGCTGACAACCTTTGTGCGCCAGACGGTTCCGTCCACGGCCAAGTCCCAGTTCAAGCAGGAGCAACGTCCGTCCGTCTCCCCCCCCATGACCCAGACCAGCAAGGCCGCCGCGCTGCCATTGGCCAGAACCGCCGCTCGCCCCTGAACGGAAACGGCCCTTCAGGAGTTAACAGTTCCCAGTCTTCAGTGCTCAGTTTCCGGAACGGTTCACTGAAAACTGACTACTGCACACCCTTCTCTCCCGCTGGAAATAAAAAAGGGCGGAGGTGACCCCTCCGCCCTTCGACTCACGCCCGGCTGAAAAACTTATTCAGCGTCTTTCTTGCAGAAGCTCCGCTCGTAATTGATGATCGTCCAGGCTTCTTCTTCGTTGATCGCGGCCGGGATCAGAGGCACCATGCCGGTTCCCGCGCTGCCGTTCTTGATCACCCAGAAGAGCTCCCCGTCTTTCCGTTTCTTGTGGAACTTGCAGTTCGTGAAGTTCCGCGGGCTCGGGTTCAGGATCGCGCCGGCCGGGCCATCGCCCTTACCTTCCTTGCCATGGCAGTTGAAGCAGGTGCCCTTGCCCTCGAACAGCGCCTTCCCCTTGGCGATGTTCTCCGGCGTGTTCGCAACCGGATTCTTCAACCCCTTGGCTTCGGAGATCTGATCCGCCGGCACCCGGGGCTTCAGCGGGTCCCGCTCCTCGGCCACAGCCGCCGTAGCGGCGACGAACATCAGGGCAGTCAACAGACCCAAAGACTTCGACACATACCGCATCTCGACTCCTCCTTTTGTTGAATCACCCACAAGTCCGAATGAAGACCGTGGCCCCCGGCAAAACGGGCGAAATATAGCAATGCGTCCCTTGGTTGTCAAGCGACCGCTGCCGGATGAGGGCCGCCTACAGCCCGTCCAACACCCCATCCAACAAGGCCCCGACGGATGCCGCCTTGCTGGCCGCCATCGCTACCACCTGCCAGTGCCCGACCTGCCGATCCAAGGGAGCCCCGGCCCGGTTGGTGATCAGTGCCACCCCCAACACCCGCAGGCCCAGCGCACGCGCCACGATCACTTCGGGCACCGTGGACATGCTGACCGCCAGGGCCCCCAGCCGTCCGAGCATCGCCGCCTCGGCCGCCGTCTCGTAGGTCGGGCCGGTCACCGCCACCAGGACGCCCCGCCTGATCGGCAGACCGGCCGCCCGGGCCACCCGCTCGGCCAGGGCCAGCAGGGCCGGATCATAGGCTTCGGCCATTTCGACAAATCCGCCGCCCCCACCCCCTCCGAGAGCCGGCCCCATCAGAGGGTTATCGCCCATGAGGTTGAGATGGTCCTCGATCAGCATGACGGTGCCGGGCGGCGCCTCGTCCAACGCCACGGCGGCGCAGGTCACGATCAGCGTCTGCACACCCAATGCAGCCAGTACCCGCACGGGACGGGTGACCATATCGAGCGCATACCCCTCGTACCGATGCGCCCGGCCTTGCAGAATGGCCACGCAGACCCCGCCGCGCTGCGTGAGGACCAAGCGCCCCGCATGGCCTTCGACCGAGCAAGGGGGCCAGCCGGGGATGTCCTGATAAGGAATCGCAGCCAAGGCCTGTGCCCGATCGGCGTAGCTTCCCAACCCGGACCCGAGGATGATGCCGACGGAGGGCCGGCTGAGAAGGCGAGAACGGAGGCATTCGACCGCCGCCTGCACGAGAGAGGAAACAGAATCGTCAACCGCCATGAGAACCGTTGAGCATGCGGCGTCGCATCATCCTGCGCGTCACGAATGACGCATCACGGCCGTTTGAGCACGATATCCCGGGCCACCTGGCCGCGCGGACCGAAGGACTCCAACTGTTTGCCGTTGAGTGAGCCGCGAATACCGCCGGCATTGCCCAGGGTCAGGGTAAACCGGTTGGACGCCTTCCATTGCACCCGGTCGCCGGAGCGCATCAACGTTTCATGGGGGCTGGCCCCGTCTATTTGCACCACGACCCAACTGAGTTCCAGCGCCTCCAAATCCAGGACCAGCGCCCCCGATTGCGCCGGCTCAGTCTGGCCCGGCAATCCGGCCAGGGGCGCGGCGAACACCGTCGGCAGGGACAACGAGGCCTCCCGGGACACGGTCGGCGCGCCGAGCATAGGCGCCGCCTCCTGGGGCTTCGGCTCGGTCGCGGCAGGGGACCCGGCCTCGGTCCGCTCCGGCCCACGGCGAACCGGCACGCTGTCGGATGGCTTGCGCTCGGACTGGACGTGCGGCACGTCCGTCATCGGCCCCGCATCGACAGCTGGCCGGTGCCTGGTCATCGTGGACTGCTCTCGGCCGAGCAGCAGGATCAGCGCCAGTACCGCCATGGCGGCGGCGGCAAAGATGACCTTGCGGTTCGCCTGCCGCTGACGTTCATCCGCCACCTGCCGCACCCGCAGCAGTTCCAGCTCCGACTGCTTGTTGTAAAAACTCCCCGCGCATTCGGCGAACCGCCGCATGGCGTCCTCCTCGTCCAGTCCCATGGAACGGGCATAGGATCGGACGAACCCCTTGGCGAACACCTGATCCGGCAATCGGGCATAATTGCCCTCCTCGAGCGCCATCAGGAATTCCGAATGAATGCGGGTCTTCGAGGCGACATCGTCGAGCGTCAGCCCCTTGGTTTCGCGGACATGCCTGAAAAAATCCCCGATCGATTCCATATTACTCCATCACCCGCTATGGCCTGAGCCGCTCCAGTAATTGGTTCGCCTCGGCGGCGAACCGTCCGCTTTTATCCGACGTGGCCACGCGCAGCAACGACTCGCGCGCCTTGACGTCATAGCCGAGACGGTAGTACGCCCGCCCCAACTCCAGATGCACCTGCGCCGAAGGGACGTTCGGAGGCGTCACCAACAGGGCGTCTTCGAAGGCCTGCACCACCCCCGGCATATCGCCTTCATGGGCCAGGCCCAGATTGTACCAAGCCACGTCCGGCGTCGCGTACAAGGGATTGCCCAACGCCCGGCGATAGGCGCTGATCGCCTCCTGCCAGCGGTCCTGGCTGACCAACACCGTCCCCAGGTAGGTATAGGCCTCCGAATTATCCGGCGTGATCCGCAGCACCGCCCGAAACTCCTCCTCGGCCTGCGCATACTTCCGCTGTTCGGCGTAGATATGCCCGATGGAGTAGTGCGCGTCCCGGTGCATAGGATTTTCCTGGATCGCCTTCTGGAAGGAGACAAACGCCTTCTGGCGATCGCTCTCCAGATTGGCCATCCCCTCCTTGTAATAGCCGTCGGCCCGCTTGACCGATTCCTCCGAGCCGCAGCCCAGCCACCAGCCCGACCAGCACAGGAGGCAGGCGAAGAGGGTCCCGAGCGCGCGCCGGAGCGATGGCCTGTTCACGGCAGATCTTCAAAATGGGTGAGCCGCTTGAATTCCCTGAACCGGGCCTCGATCTCTTTGTAATCCAGCGCGCGCAATCGGTCAAGGCTGAAGGCCTCGACCGTAAAGGAGGCCATGACGCTGCCGAAGATGATCGCCTGCCGGATGGCTTCCTCCGACAAATTGCCGGTCGCCGCCAGATAACCCATGAAGCCTCCCGCAAACGTGTCCCCGGCCCCGGTCGGATCGCGGACCTGTTCGAGCGGATAGGCGGGGGCCCCGAACATCTGTTTCCGGTTGAAGAACAAGACCCCGTACTCCCCCCGCTTGATGATCAAGTGCTTGGGCCCTTTGGCGAGAATCTTTTGCGCCACTTGCACCAGGTTCGGCGACTCGCCCAGCGCCCTGGCCTCCCCGTCGTTGATCACCAGCACGTCCACCTGGGCTAACGTCCGCCAGAGCGCGTCCCGCTTGCCGTTGATCCAAAAGTTCATCGTGTCGCAGGCCACCAGCTTGGGCCGGTTGACCTGCTGCAGGACGTCCAACTGAAGCTCCGGATCGATATTGCCGAGAAACAGCAGGTCCGGAGACCGGTACGCCTCGGGAATCTTGGGCCGGAAGGTTTCGAAGACGTTCAGCTTGGTGTCCAGCGTATGGGCTTCGTTCAGCTGGTGCGTGTACTCGCCTTTCCAGCGAAAGGTCTGGCCCGGCCGCCGTTCCAGTCCCGCCAGGTCGATGCCGCGGCTCTTGAGAAACTTCAGATGGGCTTCCGGAAAATCCTCCCCGACCACGGCGATCAGGTCCACGCCGGTGAAATAACTGGCTGCAGTGGCAAAATAGGTCGCCGACCCGCCCAGCACCTCGGCGCCTTCGCCGAACGGAGTCCGGACCGTGTCCAGCGCGACCGAACCGACGACCAACAGCTTGCCCATCTCAGCGGCCTCCTTTCGCCGGCGCATAGCGCCGGGCCAACAATAAGCCGAGACGCTTGCGCGCCTCCTTGGTGATCTTGTCCGGCGCCGTCAGCACGGCATACTCCAAGGCTGTCCCGCAGGCGCAGGCACGCGGCTCCTCGGCAACCGGCAACGTGGCTCGCAGGATGCGCTTGGCCATCGCCACGTTCTTGTGGAGGGTCGCTAGAATCGCCTCGACCGTCACGGATTCCTCGCTGGAATGCCAGCAATCATAGTCGGTCGGCAGCGCCAGCGTGGCATAGCAGATCTCGGCTTCCCGGGCCAGCTTGGCTTCGGGCAGGTTGGTCATCCCAATCACGTCCACGCCCCACTGCCGGTAGAGGAAGGACTCGCTCCGCGCGGAGAACTGCGGCCCTTCGATGCAGAGGTAGGTCCCTCCCCGATGCACGGCGGCGCCAACCCCCTGGGCTGCCTCGGCCAGCGCGCCCGAGAGGTGCAGGCAGATCGGATCGGCGAACGCCACGTGGGCCACGATGCCCCGATCGAAGAAAGTGCCGATCCGGCGTTTCGTGAAGTCGATGAACTGATCCGGCAACAACACGTCGCCCGGCCGCACCGATTCCTTCATGCTGCCCACCGCGCTGACGGCGATCACCCGGGTGACCCCCA
>SXGR01084501.1_pt1 | contig 42229 bp, 41 predicted proteins | sample 3174711 | NCBI WGS metagenome assembly SXGR01 (sample SAMN11356860, study PRJNA531348) | freshwater metagenome | isolation source: freshwater sample F1-60 | place: China: Fuxian Lake, Yuxi | collected 2017-12-25
ATGACAAGAAACGTGAACAGCATGCCGAGCGGCAGGCTGATGGCGACGGCGAGGCTTGCGCGGACGTGTAACAGAAATGCGATGACGACGAGGGCGGTGGTGACGACGGCCTCGACGAGGGTGGCGGAGAGCGTGGCGGTGGTTTCGCGGATGAGGGAGGAGCGATCGTAGAACGGGACGACCGTGACTTGCTCGCGGGCGAAGGTGGGGGCGAGGGAGGCGAGCGAGCGCTTCACGGAGTTGATCACGGTCTGCGGATCTTCGCGGACGCGCAGACCGATGATGGCGCCGACGTGTTCTTGGAAACCATCGGCGAGGAGGCCCTGGCGGAATTGGCCGCCGAGGGTGACGGTGTCGATGTCGCCGAGACGGAGGCCGGCGCCGAGGGCGCGGTTGCCGCGGAGGATGATGTTCTCGACGTCGGCGACGGAGCGAATGAAGCCGGCGCCGCGGATCATGGTTTCGACGCCGGATTGTTCGACGCTCATGACGCCGACGTCGCGGCCGGCGGATTGCACGGCCATCATGAGCATGTCGAGGGTGAGGCCCTGTTCTTCGAGGCGCGTGGGTTCGACGTCGATTTGGTATTCGCGGACGACGCCGCCGGCGGGGGCAACCTCGGCGACACCGGGGACGGTGCGGAGGGCGGGGACGACGATGTGGTCGAGGAGGTAGCGTTTCGATTCGAGGTCACGCGAGCCCTGGAGGGTGAAGGCGAAGACCTGGCCCATGGCGGTGGCGTCGGGGCCGAGGCGGGCGTTGACGCCGGGCGGGAGGAGGCCGGTGAGTTGCGAGAGGCGTTCGAGGACGCGCGTGCGGCATTCGTAGAGGTCGCGACGCTCTTTAAAGATGACGTAGAGGTAACTCACGCCGTAGAGCGACATGCCGCGGACGGTCTGTACGCCGGGGAGACCTTGGAGTTCGCGGGCGAGGCGGGAGGTGACCTGTTGGTCCATGTCCTGCGGGCTTTTGCCGGACCATTCGGCCCAGACGATGACCTGGTTGTCGCTCAGGTCGGGGAGTGCATCCACGGGCACGTGACGCCACGACCAGAAACCGGCGAGCGCGACGGCGAGCGCGGCGCTGAGGGTCAGGAAGGGATTGCGGATGGCGGCGGCGATCAACGGAGGAGGGGGAGAAGGAGAGACGGAGAGCGGAGGGAGAAAGATTAAGAGAAAGAGGAAAGAGAAAGAGGGTTAGTGTTGGTGGGAGGGGTTTGGGGCGGTGGCGCCGAGGGGGAAGAGGAGGCTGGGGGTGCCGGCGAGTTGGGCTTGGCTGTCGATGAGGAAGGTTCCTTGGGTGGCGACTTCGTCGCCGGGGGTGAGGCCGGCGCGGACGATGTAGTGGTCTTGGCCGTTGGCGGATTCGAGGCGGGGGCCGAGGGCGAGCGGGGCGAGTTCGAAGGTGAGGCGGCCGTCGTATTTTTTTCCGGATACGCGCCAGGCGACGTGGCGGACGCCGGTGGAGAGAACAGCGGTTTTGGGGACGAGGGTGACGGTCGCGGGCTTTTCGGCGGCGAGGAGGTTGGCGTCGAGGGCGGCGGGGAAGCGGGCGTGGACGAGGCTGCCGACGAGGAGGCGGTGGTTGGGATCGGAGAGATGGAGGTGGACCTCGCGGGCGCGGATCTCGGCGTTGAGTTCGGGGGAAACCCAGGTGATGGCGGCGACGACGTCGGGGAGCAGGCCGCGGTCGTCGGAGGAGAGTTGCACGGCCTGGCCGACGCGGAGCCAGTGGGCGCGGGCTTCGGGGACGTGGACGACGACCATGAAGGCGCGCGGTTCGACGAGGCGGAGGAGCGGGGTGTCGGCCATGACCTCTTGGCCGACGTTGGGCAGTTTGGCGGCGGCCATGCCTTCACCTCCGAGACCGAGGACGACGAGGCCGGCGAAGGGCGTGGTGATCGTGACGGTGTCGGTGGGAGCGGAGCCGTTGAGGATGGCGGAGGCGACGGCGGGGAGATTCCAGCGGGTGAAGCGTGCGGTGAGAGCGTGGATCGCGTGGGCGTCGGCGAGTGTGACGGCGGCGGCGAGTTCGCCTTGAGCGGCGAAGACTTCGGGGCTGTAGAGATCGACGACGGGGGCGCCGGCGGCGACGAGGGTGCCGGGGTGGAGGGCGGAGGGGTGGCGTTTGACGATGCGACCGGCGAGGCGGGGGATGACGACTTGCAGCGTGCGGTCGTCGTATCGGACGGCGCCATACGCGTGAATGGTGGCGGTGGCAGGGCCGGAGGTGACGGTGGTGAGCGTGATGCCCATGCGACGCTGTTGCTCGAGGGAGAGTTCGTCGGCGGTGACTTTGGTCATGGCCATGCCGCAGACGGGGCAGGGGCCGGACTTGGTGCCGATGAAGTCTATCATGGGGCAGGCCCAGCGCTCGACCGGGGTGGCGGTGACGGCGGTGGCGTGCGCTTCGGTGGCGGTGAACAGGGTGCGCTCGGGAAGCAGGGCGATGAGCGTGGCGCCGGCGGCGAGGCCGAGGACGGCGTTGAGGGCGGAGGGCCAACGCATGGGATTCGGAAGACGGAGAGAGGGAGAGACGGGAAGGAGGAGAGAGGGAGAGACGGGAAGGAGGGGAGAGGGGGCGGGATCAGCGTTTTATGAGCTCGTTGCGGAGGTAGAACGGGCCGTTTTTGTCGGGCTCGGCTTTGAATTTGGGCGCACACATTTTGCAGCCGAAACCGATGGTTTGGCCCTGGTATTCCATGGTGGGAAGCGACGGATCGACCTTCATGCCGCAGATGGCGCAGAGGGAGTTGACGGGAGTTTTTGCGGCGGGGTGGCCTGCGTGAGGATCGCGGGCAGCGGGCGCGGGATGGGACGAATGAGCGGCAGGAGCCGGCGGGGAGAGCGGCGGGGAGTTGTTCACCATGGGGGCGTAGTCGCCGCGGGTGGTGGTTGAGCCGGTCGTGTCGTGGCCGGCGTGCGGGTCGTGCCGGGCGGTGCGGGCGGCGAGGGCGATGAGGGCGCCGAGGACGAAGGTACCGAGGAAGGTGAAGATCGATTTCATGGCGGACGGAACGCGGGACGGAGGCGAAAGATAAAGCGAAAGAGGCAAGAGAAAGCGGTGGCGGCTTAGGGGAGGAGGAGTTGGGAGGGAGGGAGGTAGCGCCAGAGTTCGGCGCGGGTGGTGCGGGCGGAGGTTTCGGCTTCGATGATTTGGAGTTGGGTCTCGGTGGAACGTTCGAGGATGTCGATGGCGTGGAGGACGGTGGAGTCGGCGCCGCTCAGGCCGGTGACATTAAGGCTGCGCGTGAGGGCTTCGTGCTCGGCGGCGAGGCGGGTCAGGGTGTCGGCGGCGAGGCGGCGGGCGGTGGCGGCGAGGCGCTCGGCGCGGTCGACTCTGGCGAGTGTGCTGGAAATCCGGTGTCGCGCGGCGGCGGCATCGGCCGTGGCGGCGGCGCGGTCGGCCTCGGTGGCGCGGACCTCGGCGCGGGAGTATCGGAGGTTGCGCCAGGGGATTTCAGACGAGAGGGCGAGGCCGACGGTGTCGGTGTTGCCCAGGCTGCTGCGTTCGCGTTCGAAGCGAACCCCGACAGAGGTCAAGGGGTTGGCGGAGGCGCGCGCCATCTTGCCCATGGCGTTGGCTTCGGCGATGCGGGCGGTGGCGACGGTGACAGTGGCGGAGTCGGCGGGAGTGATCTCGGTGGCGGCGGGGGAGGTGTAGGCGGGGAGCGGAGCGTCGGGGGCGAGGCCGAGACGGCCCCGGGCGGTGGCGCGAGCATCAGCGGCGGTGCGCTGGGTTTGCTCGAGCTGGAGTTGGAGAGAGGATACGCGGGATTGAATCGTGAGGCGGTCGGCGAGGCGGGTGGCGACGCCGGAGGCGAGGCGGGCTTGGACGGTGGCGAGGGCGGCGTCGAGGCGAGTGAGCTGAGTCGTGAGGAGGGCGGCGCGGGCATCGGCGCCAGCGGCTTCGGCGAGAGCGATGGCGACGTCGGCGGTGACATCGCCGATGGTCATAGCGTAGTCGGCCTCGGCCATGGTGACGACGGCGAGGGATCGTGCGCGGTCGGCGGCGCGCTCGCCGCGTTTGGGGAGGGGCTGGCGGAGGTTGAGTTCCCACAGGGTGCGGCTTTCGCCCAAAGGTGCGTCGACGCGGGAGCCCACGGCCTCGAGTTCGAGATCGGCGAGGCGGCCGGAGGCTTCGGTGCGGGCGCGGGCGGCGTCGATGCGTTTGGCGGCGGCGGCGAGTTGCGGGGCGTGCGTGACGGCAGCGAGGAGGGAAGGAGGGGCCGCCGCGGGCAGTGATTGGGCGCGGGCGGCGGGGGTGAGGGTCGTAAGCGTGGTGAGCGCGGCGACAGTGGAGAAGCCCGCGCGAAGGAACGGGAGGAGGCGCGAGGGCACGGAAGTGAAGAAAAAAGGGCGGACTGAAGTCCGCCCCTACGTTTCATTTCTTGGCTTTGGCGGCGGCGTCGATCTTGGCGAGGAACTTGGCGGGGGTGGCCTTAAAGTCGTCGATGCAGCCATCGCAGCAGACGAATACGACGCGGTCGGGCTGGCCGGCGACCCGATGGATGTAGGGCGCGGCCTCGCCCATGCTGCCGAGGGCCTCGTCGGAAACGAGGCAGGTCTTCAACGGATAGGAAGCACGGGCCTTGGCGATGAGGGCGGTCTCGGCCGGGGTCATCTTTTTGGCGGCGGAGGCGTCGGCGTGTTTGTCGTGTTTGTCGGCGGCGAAAAGTGCGGGCGCGAGGCCGGTGGCAAGCGCGAAGGCGAGAACGGCGGCGGTGAGGCGGGAGGAGCGGAGGAGGGAGGTGGATTTCATAAGGATGGTTCGGGGGTATTAAACCGCGGGGCGGAAAATCCCGCGGAAAAGTTTGGGGAAAGTTTTGTGCGGGATTTTGGCGGGATTGGGTTATAGGGTTTGAACCCAAACTTATTTTATGAAGGCACCTGATCCGACTGATTCGTCCGATTCACTTTCCCGCGTGTTGAAAGACTGGCGCGTGGTGCCGACGCGAGCGCCGCAGTTTCGGGCGGAGGTGTGGGCGCGGAACGGGGGGACGAAAAAAATGGAGTCGTGGCCGGGTTATCTGCGCGGGCACGCGGCGGCGGTGGCGGGTGCGTTGGCGCTGGCCGTGGTCCTCGGGGCGTTGGGTGGGCGCAGTCAGGCGCGGGCGCTGGCAGCGGCGGAGAGCGCGCGGCTGGCGAGCGCGTATGTGCAGGGGATGGATGCGCGGGCGATGAAGCTGCGGTGAAGAAGGACCAAAGACCGAGGGCCAAGGACCACGGACCAATGACTAATGTCACTAATGAATCGAATAATGTAGGGGGCGGACGATGAGGAACTTTTTGATGACGCTCGGGGTGTCGGCGGTGGCGGGTGCGCTGGCATTCGGAGTTTTTTTTGCGTTGAACGACGATGCGGCGCTGCGACGGGCGGCGCGGGACAATGATGCGATGGCGTGGTTGCGGGCGGAATTTCGGCTCGATGACGTGCAGTTGGCGGCGATCAAGAAACTGCACGATGACTACGGTGCCGTGTGCGGGGAGCATTGTGCGGCGATCATGGATGCGCGAGAGCGCAAAGTGCCGGTGGCGGAAGTCGCGCGATTGGAAAAAATCTGCGTCGACGCGATGACGGGACATTTTCAGCGCGTAGCGGGACTCATGCCGGGGGAGCAAGGGGAGCGTTACCTTGCGACGGTGTTGCCGCGGGTTTCGGGTTACACGCACACCGGCGCGCCGACGGTGGGAGCGAAACCGTGAGGACGGAGAGTGAGAGTGAAAGTGGGGTGACGCAGGGACGGACGCACGAGGACGAGGCGCTGGCGGTGGCGCGCGCGGAGGATCGGGCGCTGATGGCGCGCGTACAGACGGGCGATGAGGCGGCGTTCGGGGCGTTGATGGAACGTTGGGAACGGCCGGTGAAGAGCGTGATCGCACGGATCGTGCTCAACGCGAGCGACGCGGAGGAGCTGGCGCAAGAGACGATGGTGCGCGTCTGGCAGCAGCGTGGGAGGTTTCGCGACGAAGCGGAAGTGCGCCCGTGGGTGTTTTCGATCGCGGTGAATCTGGCGAGGAATCGGCTGCGGTGGTGGCGGCGGAGGCCGGAGGTCGCGTTGGAGGCGTGGTGCGCGGCGGGGGAGGGAGAGATGGGGAGAGCGGGAGAGGGTGAGGCGAGAAGCTCCGGAGACGGAGGAGATATGGAGCGGAAGGAACGGGCGTGGGCGGTGCGGAACGCGATCGCGGCGTTGCCGGTGGAGCTGCGCGAGGCGATTGTGCTTTTTGAATTTGAAGAGATGTCGCAGGCGGAAATCGCGGTGACGGTGGGCGCGAGTGTAAAGGCGGTGGAGGCGCGGGTGGCGCGGGCGCGGGAAAAATTGCGGGTGACGCTGCGGCGGTGGGTGTGAGTGAGGGGTGGGATTTCGGAGGTGGGGTAGGAAAATTTTGTTGGTGGTAAAATTTCCGAGCGTGGGCAGGGCGCAGCGCGCGGTGAGGGTGCGATCCAGCGGTGATAGGGAGATTCCAGATCGCTGCCGCTCGACGATTTTGGGCAGATGGAGTGAGCGGGCTGAAGGCGGAATAGGCGGGTCGGAGACCAGACTTACTTTGCCGCGAGGATTTTTTCTTGGAGGTGGGTGACGCGGGTTTTGGATTCGGCGTTGCGGACGGCCATGGCGTAGGCGGCGGGATCGCCGACGAGAAAGACTTTTTTCTTTCCGCGGGTGATCGCGGTGTAGATCAGGTTTCGCTGGAGCATCATGAAGTGCGCCTTGAGGAGCGGGACGATCACGACGGGGTATTCAGAACCCTGCGACTTGTGGATGCTGATGGCGTAGGCGAGCGCGAGGTTGGCGAATTCGCCGCGGTCGAAGGTGTGGGTGTCGTGGTCGAATTTCGCGTCGAGGGTGCCGGCTTCGGTGTCGATGGAGATGATGGTGCCGATGTCGCCGTTGAAGAGAGCCTTGTCGTAATTGTTGCGCAGTTGAATGACTTTGTCGCCGGGGCGATACTCGCCGTGGACGGAGCGAAGGGCGCGGGCCCCGGGGCGGAGCGGGTTGAGGGCAGACTGGAGCTGGGTGTTGAAATTGCCGACGCCGGCGACGCCTTTGTGCATCGGGGCGAGGATTTGCACGTCGTGGATCGGGTGCGGCCACTTGAGTTTTCTCGGGATGAACTCGGTGACTAGCTCGATGACTTTGCGGACGCAATCTTCGGTGTCGGCGGCGGCGATGAAGTTGAGGTCGGCCCAGACCTGGGCGCTGGTGACGTCGGGGAGGACGGCGCCGAGCGTGGGGTCGCCGGAGTTGATGGAGTGGGCAGTGGTGACGATCTGGCTCTGGCCTTGTTGGCGGTAGATGACGCTCAGGCGTGTGACCGGCAGCGCTGGCGCTGCCGGTGACGCGCCAGTTGAAGATGGGGAAGTTGACGTTGAAGCGGCGTAAGAGGAGTCGGAGTCGGAACGGGCGGCGGAGACGGCGATGAGGTCTTTGAGGACGTTGCCGGCGCCGACGCTGGGGAGTTGGTCGGTGTCGCCGACGAGGAGGAGGTGGGCGCGGGCCGGGACGGCTTGCAGGAGGGCGGACGCGAGGCGGGCGTCGAGCATCGAGGCTTCGTCGAGGATGAGGAAGTCGGTGGCGAGCGGGGCGTTTTCGTTGGCGGTGAAGCCGCCGGTGGCGGCGTCGTAGTTGAGGAGGCGGTGAATCGTGGAGGCGAAACCTCCGGTGGTTTCGGAGAGACGTTGGGCGGCGCGGCCGGTCGGGGCGGCGAGGTGGACGCGGACTTTCTTGGCTTTGAGGATGTCGACGAGGGCGCGCAAAATTGTCGTCTTCCCGGTTCCAGGTCCGCCGGTGAGGATGGTGAGTTTGTGGGTGAGGGCGTTTTTGAGGGCGGTTCGCTGGAGGTCGGCGAAGGTGAAGCCGGCTTTTTTCTCGGCCCACTCGACGGCGGCATCGGCTTTGATCGGCGGGAGTCCGCTGGGGGCGCGGGTAAGGCGGGCGACGACGGCGGCGATTTTTTCTTCGGCGCGGTCGTTGTGGGGGAGCTGGATGAGGCCGGAGCCGGGGAGCGGACTCGCCACGCCGGCGGGTTGATGGCGGACGAGGGATTTGTTGGTAACGAGGGCGGCGATACGGGCTTCGAGGAAACGCGAGTCCGTTTCGAGGAGCGCGGCGGTGTAGTCGATGAGGTCGGCTTCGCGGTAGGCGGTGTGGCCGTCTTCCTGGAGGGTTTCGAGGGCGTAGAGGAGGCCGGCGTCGAGGCGGGGCGGGGCGTCGTTGGCGAAGCCGAGGTTAATGGCGATGCGGTCGGCGGTCTTGAAACCGATACCGTCGATCTCGCGGGCGACTTTGTAGGGTTGTTCGAGGAGAATGGGTTTGGCCTTTGCGCCGTAGTGCTTAACCAACTTCACGCACTGGCCGGGGGTGACGCCGTAGGTTTGGAGGAAGATATAGAGTTCGCGCTCGGTGCGTTTTTCGTCCCAGGCGGACTTGATGGCGGTGGCGCGTTTTTTGCCGATGCCAGGGATGCCGCGGAGTTTGCCGGATTCTTCGGAAAGGACGCGGAAGGTGTCGGTGCCGAGGGCGTCGACGATTTTGTGGGCGTAGGCTTTGCCGATGCCGGGGACGAGGCCGCTGCCGAGATATTTGCGGATGCCGTAGACGGAGGACGGGAGTTGGCTCGTGAAGGCGGCGATCTTGAATTGGGCGCCGTGTTGGGTGTGGTGCGACCACTCGCCGGTGAGCTGGAGCGTCTCGCCGCATTCGACGCTGGGGAGGGCGCCGACGATGGTGACGAGGTCTGGGCGGGATTTTGCGGCGGGCGGGGAAGCGATAGCGGGCTCGCGGCCGACGGGGAGGGAGGGAGCGGGGGTTGCGCTGGCGGCGGACTTGGCGGGGAACGGGGGAGCGGATTTTTCGTCGGGGCGGAATTCAGCGATGGTGTAGTGGTTCTCCTCGTTGAGAAAAATAATGCGTTCGAGGACGCCGGTGAGCGTGGCGGCGGGTGCGTTGGAGGTGGAGTGGGCCACGGGGAAAAGTGCGCGGAGTCTCAGGGGGACTGCCAGTCTTCGACGTGGAGGCCGGGCACGCGGGAGAATTCCTTAACGTTGTGAGTGACGACGGTGGCACCGAGGCGGAGGGCTTGGGCGGCGATGAGGGTGTCGATAGGGCCGAAACCTTGACCGCGTTTTTCCAAATAAGACCGGAGTCCGGCGTAGTGAGAGGCGTCTTCCCGGGAAAAAACCTCGATGGGAACGCTGGAGACGAGCGCCTCGAAAGCACGGCGATACTTTAGGCCGGAGAGGTGGTGCGGAATACCGAATTCGCGTTCAGCCACTACGAGCGCAGAGAGGCGCAAGCAGGGGAATTCCTGGTGCATCCGCGCCGTCAGCGCAGGGTTGTTCCCCCGCAGGAAATTCGAGACGGCGTTGGTGTCGGGGAGGTAAATCACCGCTCGCGGGGAAGGTCAGGAGTGGTGTGAGCAGGAACGTCGGGCAAACCGGGGCAGGAGCCGGCGAGTCTGATGAAGCGCGCGCGACGCTCTTCAAGGTCGTCGTGGGGGTGAATCTGGACGATGCCACTCTTGGTGCGGCGCAGCGTGACGGTCTTCCCGGGGAAGCGGAATTCTTTGGGGAGACGCAGCGCTTGCGAGCCGCCGGTGGAAAAAAGTTTGGCAGTCTTGATCATGTAGCTACGGTGTAGGTATCAAGGTGGCGGTCAAGAGTGTGGGGCACGGCCGAGGGCGGCGCCCACGGCGGGCAGGCCGGCGAATACGGCGTCGGCAGCGGCGGCGCGAAGTTCGGCGGCGGTGTGGGTGCCGGTGGTGACGGCCCAGCAAGGGAGGCTGGCGTGGTGGGCGGCGGCGATGTCGAAGGGAGAGTCGCCGACGAGGAGCGTGGTGGCGGGGTGGGCGGCGAGCTGGCTGAGCACGTGGCGGGTGAATTCGGGTTGGGGCTTGAGCCATGCGGTGTCCTTCGCCCCGAAGTTGCCGTGGAGGAGAGGGGCGAGACCGAGGTGGGCGCAGATGAGGCGCGACGACGTGCCGAATTTGTTGGTGAAGACGGCGAGCTTGGTGCCGCGGGCGCGCAAGGATTCGAGGAGTTCGCGTGCGCCTGGGAGCAGGACGACATCGTCGAGCATCGTCTCGTCCCAGTAGGCCCGGTAAATGGGGAGAGCCTCTGGGACGCGCGCAGGCCCGACGAGGGTGGCGATGGCGTTTTCGAGTCCTCCGCCCACGGCCGCGCGAACTTGGGCCAGCGTTGGCGCGGGCAGGCCGAGTTGGCGCATCGTGTGGCTATGGCTGCGATGGATCGCGGCGAAATGATCGATGAGCGTGCCGTCGAGGTCGAACAGGATGGTGGAAAAAGTGGGCATGAAAGGGAGTTGGCGCAGAGATTTGATTTGGCGGGCGGGGGTGTCACCAGTGAAGTGGCAAGATGTCTGCGAGTAGTCTTCTCACGAATGCGCGCGTTTCGGTGACGGCCGAAGGCGATGCTATGGAGGTGCGGCTGGCAGGCAGCTGGCAGATCACAGAGGCACGGCCGACGTGGCACGAATTGCGGGGAGCGCAAAACCCGGCGCGGGTGCGGTTGCACACCGATGGGGTCGAGAAGTGGGACAGTTCGCTGCTGCTGTTTCTGTTTGAGGCGCAGCAGTGGTGCCGGGTAAGCGGGGCGGATTTTGACGGGGAAGCGTTGCCGGAGAAAATCCGCACCTTGCTGTCGCAATTGGCGGCATCGCATGAGATGAGCGTGCCGATTGATCGGTCGACGAGTTTTTTGTCGAGTGTGGGGCTGGCGATCCAAGATACTGTGGTCAAAGCGCAGGCGATTTCGCACTTCGTCGGCGAGTGTGTGTTAGGCGCGATCGGGCTGGCGCGCAGTCCGCGCCGGTTTCGGTGGCGTGATTGTTTCGACGAGATGCAGCAATGTGGCGCGATGGCGCTGCCGATCGTGAGTCTGGTGAGTTTGTTGGTCGGGGTGACGCTGGCCTACACGGGAGCGATCGTGCTCCGGCAATATGGTGGTGACATTTACATCGCGGATCTGATCGGGCTTTCGATGGTGCGAGAGATGGGTGCGGTGATGACGGCGGTGGTACTCGCTGGCCGTACGGGTGCGGCCTTTGCGGCGACGTTGGGCAACATGAAAGCGAACGAGGAAATCGACGCCCTGGAGGTGCTCGGCATTCCGCCGGTGCAATTTTTGGTGCTGCCGCGGCTGTTGGCCCTCGGCGTGATGATGCCGCTGCTGGGCTTGTATGCGAATGCGCTGGGCATCGCCGGTGGGATGCTCGTGGCGTTTGGGTTGCTGGCGATTCCGCCGACGGCGTTTTGGGCGGAGATGCTGACGATCGTGGACCTGTCGGATGTGGCGACGGGAGTGATCAAGGCGACGGCGTTCGGACTTATTATCGGACTGTCGGGTTGTCTGCGGGGCCTGCAGGCCGAGCGCAGCGCGGCTGGCGTGGGGCGGGCGGCCACCTCGGCGGTCGTGACGGCGCTGCTACTGATCATTGTGGCGGACGCGGTTTTTGCGGTGTTATTCAATGCGCTGGGACTGTGAACACCCATGAGTGAAAATAAAAATTCAGTGGCCGGGAACATTAGTGCGGCGGCGATCGAGGTGCACGCGCTGCAGTGTGGCTACGAGGGGAAAGTGGTTTTGAAGGACGTGTCTTTCACCGTCGCGCGCGGTGAGATATTTTTTATTATCGGTGGTTCGGGCTGCGGCAAGAGCACGTTGTTGCGGCACCTCGTGGGGCTGAACACGCCGACGGCGGGCGGGGTGAAGTTTTTCGGCCGGTCGTTTGCCGAGGCCAACACGGCCGCGCGGCGAGACCGGTTGAAGACATTTGGGATGTTGTTTCAAGCCGGGGCGCTCTGGACCTCGCTCACGCTCCGGCAAAATGTCGCGCTGCCACTTGAGGAATACACGACGCTCTCGCGGCGGGAGATTGAGGAGATCGCCTCGTTGAAACTTGCCCAAGTCGGGCTCGGTGGATTCGAGGACTATTATCCCTCCGAGATCAGTGGCGGTATGAAGAAACGCGCGGGCCTCGCGCGCGCGCTGGCGCTCGATCCGGAGATCGTTTTCTTCGACGAGCCGTCGGCCGGATTGGATCCGGTGACTTCGCGGAAGCTCGACGAGCTGATTTTGCAGATCCGCGAGACGTTTGGGACGACTATCGTGGTAGTCTCGCACGAGCTGGCGTCGATTTTCGATATCGCGGACCGGGTGATCATGCTCGATCGCGCGCAGCAGGGCATCATTGCCGAGGGTAAACCGCGCGAACTCGCCGTGCGGAGTCGTGATCCCCGCGTGACGGAATTTTTGCGCCGGGGAGATTTGTTGCTGCAGTAATGTCTTCCCCCGTTGCCCGCGAAACGTTTAGCTCCGCCTTCTTATCCGTGAAAACCAAGGTCAGCCCAGCCATCATCGGCACTTTCGTCATCGGAGCGTTTGCGCTGGCCGTGATCGCGTTGTTGACGTTTGGCGGAGTGAGCTTTTTTGCGAAACCGCAGCGGTTCGTGGTGTATTTCGACGAGTCGATCCACGGTCTGACCTTGGGTTCGCCGGTGAAGTTGCGCGGTGTGCCCGTGGGGCGCGTGGTCGATCTCGGCGTCCGCTACGATGAGAAACGGAATTTTTCGGTCGTCTCGGTCGTGTGTGAGTTCAGCAAGAACAAGATGACGGATACGAAGGGTGCGGCGATCGACGTCGCCGATCGCGGGGAGTTGCAGACGTTGGTAGATCGGGGCCTGCGAGCGCAACTCGGGGTGCAGGGTCTCGCGACGGGACTGTTGTTCGTGGAACTCGATTTCTTGGACCCCAAGAACTATCCGGCCGACAACCGCACGACGGAGCTGAAATACGTTTCGGTACCGGCGGTGCCCTCGGCGATTTCCGCGTTTCAGTCGAGCGCGAGTGAAATTCTGGCCAATCTGAAAAAAGTGGATTTTGCCGGACTGTCGCGCGAGATCGCCGGCCTGTTGGGTGATGGCCGCAAGCAACTCGCCGGACTCGATCTCAAAGGCGTCGCCGAGCAATGGAAGAAAACCGGACAAAGGGTGGAGGAGGTTGCGAGTATGCCGGAAATGAAAAAGACTTTCGTGAATCTCGACGGTGCGATCACCGAGTTGCGCGGAGTCGTCGCGAAGATTGACGCGCACGTCGGACCAGTGGGCAAGGAGCTGACCGAGACGCTGACCGAGGCGAAGGTGGCGGTGAGTTCACTCAATGATGCGGCGACAGCGACGCGGAGGTTTCTGGCGTCGCACAGTGGACTGGGTGAGGAGGTCGTCGGCACGTTGTCGCAATTGAACGAGGCGGCCGCCGCGGTGACGCGCCTCGCGGATTTTCTCGAGCGGAATCCCAGTGCGCTGCTGACTGGCAAGAAGCAGCCGAAGTAATTTTGATTGTCCTGCCACCCTGAAGCCCACCCGAGTGTCTACCATGAATGCGCGCGCAAAATTTTGTCTGGGTCTGCTGGTGGTCACCGGTGGGCTTTTGCTCAGTTCGTGTTCGTTGGTGCCGCAGGCCCAGCCTGACCCGACGCGGTTTTTTGTGTTGTCGGCGATGATGAGTTCGCCACTGCAAGCACCGGCCGGCAAAGCTCCGGTGGTGCACCTGCGGCCGGTGGAGCTGGCGAGCTATATCAAGGCCAAGCCGATCATTGTGCGCCGCGGCGACCATGAGATCGAGTTTCGTGAATTTGCCCGATGGGGTGAGCCGCTGGAGCTGGGGATTGGTCGGGTGTTGCGCGAAGACCTTGTCGGGCGGGGTGCGGCGGGAGCGGTTCTGGCCGCCGGAATCCGCGCGACTGAAGTGGATCCCGATTTTACTCTGGTGGTGCGCGTGCTGGCCTGTGAAGGCGGAGCCAATGGGGCCGTTCATTTTCGTGCAGCCTGGGATCTCGCGACGACGGGCAGCGCACCCAAGGTGGTCGCGCGCGGCGACGTGCATCCCGGCGACCTGCGTTGGGACGGCAAGAACGAGGCCGCTTTGGTCGCGCAGCTCAGCAAGGCGGTGGGCGCGTTGACCGACGATGTCGCCGGTGGTATTGCCCGGAGCGGAAAATAACCGCGTAAGGGTAAATTGGCTTTGCAGTGAGGCGGCACAGCCGTTGGTGGGGGGGTATCCTCATGAGTTCTCCGGATTCATTCTTTGCGGTGTGGTAATTTTCGCTGGCAATCGGCGCCGACGGCCGCCCGAAACAGAAGACGACAGAACGGGGTGACTTCGCTCCGGTGGAGCAGGTCGTCTCGGTTGCGCGGTCCCTCGCCGAATTGGAACGTGGATACATGGAGCGGAGCGCCAGGATAGTGGGAGCGGTGCGAAGGATTGAGTGGGTCGACACCGAGTGGGTCTACGATCTGCGTCAGGACTGGCTCGTGCGGACGCGTTTTTGGGTGCATGACCGGGCCCCGGCGTCGCCGGACGTGGAGGGGCGTTGGACCGCGTCGCAGTGTTCACTGCCGCGCCGCACCGATACGCGCGTGGTCTTCGCCGCATTGGCCGAAGCCGGCGCCCGGCATTTCGCGTCCGGCATTTGTCCTCGTCTCACCCGGTGACTCTCCCCTCGTTTCGTTTTCTACTTCAGCCAGCCCCGTGTCCGACGTTCCCCTCACTACTCCCTCTCTCGCCGTCTTTCTCAGCTACCCGCGGGAGAATACGGCCGCCGTGCAGCGCATGGCCGAGGCGTTGCGCGGCGCGGGGATCGAAGTCTGGTTTGATCAAAGCGAACTCGTCGGCGCTGATGCCTGGGATGCGAAGCTCCGCGGGCACATCGCATCGTGCGCGTTGTTCGTGCCGGTAATTTCGACGGCGACGCAAGCGAGGCGCGAGGGCTACTTCCGACTTGAGTGGCGGCTCGCGGCGCAGCGCTCGCACATGATGTCGGAGCGCACGGCGTTCTTGTTGCCCGTCGTGATCGATGCGACGCGCGACGCCGAGGCGGACGTGCCGACGGAGTTTAAGGCAGTGCAATGGACGCGCCTCGCGAGCGGCGAGGCGACGCCGCAGTTCGTCGAGCGCATCAAGCGTCTGCTCGCACTACCTCCGGGTGCCGAGGTGGCGAGTCCCGCCGTCCCAGCTTCGAACGCCCCAGGCCGTCAGCCGGTTGCACCCCGCCGCCGTGCACCCGTTTGGATCTACGCGGCCGCGGCCGTCGCCGTGCTGGCGACCTGTGCTTTCTTCGCGCTGCGCAAGCCGGCTGTTGAGCGACAAATCGATCGCGGTGCTGCCATTCGCGAATCTCGGGGCCGACAAGGGCGACGAGTACCTCGGCGGCGGCATGACGGAGGAGTTGCGCAACGTTTTCGTGAAACTCCCGAAATTGAAAGTCGCGGCGTGAACCTCGTCGTTTTATTTCAAGGGCAAGAATCTCCCGATCGCCGAGGTGGGCAAGCAACTCGGCGTCGCCTTCGTGCTTGAAGGCAGCGTGCGCAAGACTGGCAACAGGCTCCGCATCACCGCCCAGCTCATCAACGTCGCCGACGGCTACCACCTCTGGTCGGAAACCTACGACCGCGAGATGACCAATCTCCTCGCGATCCAGACCGAGGTTTCGCAGCAGGTCGTTAAGGCGCTGCGGGTGACGCTGGGCGTGGACGACGCCCGCGCGCTCACGAAGCTGGCGACGGGGAATCCCGAGGCGCACCGGCTCTATTTGCTCGGGCGGTTTCATTTCGGAAAAGGGAATTGGGTCGGCTACACCAATGCCCAGCGTTCTTTCGAGGAGGCGATTAAATTGGATCCGAACAACGCTTTGGCCTACTGCGGCCTCGCGGATAACTACGGTTTTTTCAGGTGGAAATATGATCCCGGGACGCGAGGCTTGGGCGCGCCAAAAGGAATTGGCGGAAAAGGCGCTGGCGCTCGATCCGACCCTCGCGGAGGCGCGTTTTTCTTTGGGGCCGGCGCTCACCGACATGTTCGACTGGCAGGGTGGGGAGCGGGAAATCAGGCGGGCCTTGGAGCTCAACCCTAATCTCTCGCCGGTACACGATCAACTGGCCTGGCTGTTGACGTTGCAGGGCAAGTTCGACGAGGCACTTCTTCACTCAAAGAAAGCGATCGGGTTGGACCCGCTTTCTCCATTAATGAGTTTCGGCCGCGGGTGGTGGCTCCGCTATGCGCGCCGCTACGACGAGGCCAGCGCGCAGGCTCGCAAGACACTGGGGTTGGATCAGAGTTATGCACCTGCCTAAGGGATAGTGGGCTGGTGCCTCGTGTGGAAGCGGGACCTAGCCGGGGCGCTGGTCGCGTTTCAAAAATCCAAAATGCTGGACCCCGTGCCGTGGCGGGACGGACCTGTCGGCTATGCCCACGCGGCATTGGGAGATCGGGCCCAGGTGATCCAGCTCTTGCGCGATTTGGATGAGCTCGCGAAGCAGCGCTATGTCCCGCCGGGGCTCCGCGTTTTGGTTTATCTTGGTCTGGGCGAACAAGAGAAAGCCTTGGACTGGCTGGAGAAATGTTATGAGGAACGGGATCTCTTTTGCTGTTGGCTGAAGGTCGATCCGATCTACGATGGACTGCGGGCCGATTCGCGGTTCCAAGCGCTGCTGAAGAAAGGCGGGCTCGCTGAGTGAGGCGGGGGTGGGGCCGGCTCGTTTCACAATTCCGGCGCGCTCAATCCGGCGGCGCGCGCGGCGCGGCGCTGGTTCACGTCAAAGGTCAAAAGGCGCGTGCGGCCGAGGAGTTGGGCGGCGGCGACGTGGAGCAGGTCGAGTGCGCGCGCGTTCGCGATCGGGGTGATCGTGACGGCGAGTTCATGCGCGCGGCGCAGCCAAGCCGGGTGATCAAGCGCCGCGTGGCGGAAAATTCCGGTCGTCTGGCCGACCGCGATTTCGCGCACCAAGGCGCTCGCTTCCGTGAGCGAGAGCTGGCGGCGGGCGACGAGCTGCATCAGAGCGTTCGTCGCCTCGTAGGTGCCGTAGTCGGTAAGCGGTAGGTGCGGCGGCGTGGTCCAGCTGCGGGCGAATCGCGCCGCCCGGGTGTGGTTTACGTCGATCGCGAGATGCAGCGAAACAAGGAACGAGGTGTCGGCGTAATCGCTCACCGGCTGGCTTGCCCGGCCCAAAGTTTCACGATGTCGATCGCGCGCTTTTTGCCGCCGAGGATGGCGCGGCTGCGGGCGGTGAAATCAGGCGGCGCCCAACCGGAGTCCGGCGCGGGAGTGGCATCGAAGATGCCGATGACCTTGCCCTGTTTCGTAATGCTTACAGGCGCGCGGCGCGCGGCGGCATAGACGCGGGGGAACTCGTGGCGCAGCTCTTTCACGGTGGCGGTGCTCATTGGTTATACCTTTGGGGTAACGTGGCGGTGCGTCAAGCGGTGGGCACAACGCCCCGTTGGCGAGCCTTGGCTCATTGGATCGCTTCCCGGCGGGCTCCTATTTCAGCACCGCGCTGATGCGGGCGAGGGCCGTAATAACATTTTCGCGCGAGTTGAACGCGCTGATGCGCACGTGGCCTTCGCCGCATTTGCCGAAACCGGCGCCGGGCGTGCAGACGACCTGGGCTTGGTTGAGCAAGAGGTCGAAAAATTCCCACGAGTCGCGCCCGGTGTTGATCCAGAGGTAGGGTGCGTTGTCGCCGCCGATGCAGGTGAACCCCCAGCTCTTGACGGCTTCGCGGATGAGTTTCGCGTTCGCGAGGTAGAAATCGATGAGGTCGCGCGTCTGCTGTTTGCCGGCATCGGTGTAAATGGCGGCGGCGGCTTTTTGGATCGGGTAGGAGACGCCGTTGAATTTCGTGGTGTGGCGGCGATTCCAGAGGGCGTGAAGCGGGTGAGTGTTGCCGGCCCCATCGTAAGCCATGACGGATTTGGGGACGACGGTGTAGGCGCAGCGGGTGCCGGTGAAGCCGGCGGTTTTGGAGAAGCTGCGGAACTCGATCGCCACGCCGCGCGCGCCTTCGATTTCGTAGATGGAGTGGGGGATCGCGGAATCACGGATGTAAGATTCGTAGGCGCTGTCGAAGAGGATGACGGCCTTGTTTGCCTTCGCGTAGGCGACCCACTCGGTGAGTTGGGCTCTGGTGGCGACGGCGCCGGTGGGGTTGTTGGGAAAACAGAGATAGATGAGATCGGTTGCGACGCCGGGGATGGCGGGAACATAACCGTTGGCCGGAGTGCTATCGAGGTAGGTGACGCCTTGGTAACGGCCGTCGATGTTGGCTCCGGTGCGGCCGGCCATGACGTTGGTGTCGACGTAGACGGGGTAGACGGGATCGGGGATCGCGAGCTTCACGTCCTGCGCAAAAATTTCCTGAATATTCCCGCAGTCGCACTTCGAGCCGTCGGAGATGAAAATTTCGTCGGCGTCGATCTGGCACCCGCGGGCTTTGTAGTCGTTGGCGGCGACGGCCTCGCGCAGGAAGGCGTAGCCCTGCTCAGGGCCGTAGCCTTTAAATGTGGCGCGCTTGGCCATTTCGTCAGTCGCGGCATGCATCGCCTCGACGCACACGGGCGGGAGCGGTTCGGTGACGTCACCGATGCCGAGGCGGATGACGGGCTTCGTCGGATTAGCGGCAACGTAGGCGCTCACGCGCTTGGCGATGTCGCTGAAGAGATAGGAGGCCTTGAGCTTGGTGTAGTTTTCGTTGATGCGAATCATGGCAGGAGTGGTAAAGGGAGCGTGAAGCTTTGGGCGGAGGCCGTTCGAGACGGGTGAAAAACTTGAACAAACGCGGCGCGCGAGGTTTGTTCAAGCCCGTCGTTACCAAAAACTGAACCCCTCTTATGCAAAAAATCGAATCTGTGTCCGCGATGCGGTCGGTGGCCGCTGACCTGAGGGCTCAGGGAAAAACGATCGCGCTCGTCGCGACGCAGGGCGCGTTGCATGCGGGGCAGGAGGCGTTGATCCGGGCGGCGGTGCAGTCCGCGCAGGTCGTAATCGTCTCGATTTTTGTGAATCCGCTGCAGTTCGGGCCCAACGAGGTGATGGCGAACTACCCGCGGAGCCTAGCCGAGGATGTGGCTCTGTGTCAGCGGTGCGGCGCGCACAGTGTGTTCGCGCCGGCCGCCGAGGATATTTACCCGCGGGGCTATTCGACGTTCGTGACCGAAGACTCCACCGGCAAGCCGCTCGACGGCGTGTCGCGGCCGAATCATTTTCGCGGCGTCGCCACGGTGATGGCCAAGCTCCTCACTATCGTGCGGCCGACTCAGGCGTTTTTCGGCCAAAAAACTGCCCAACGCGCCGCCGTCGTACGGAAAATGGCCGCCGATCTTTGTTTCGACGTGGAAATCGTGGTGGTGCCCACGGTCCGGGAGGCCGATGGGCTGGCGGCGGGTGTGCGGAACAAAGAGATGACGGCGAGCCAACGGCAGGAGTCCCTCGCGTTGAGCAAGGCGTTGTTCAAGGCCAAGGAAATGTTCGCCGCCGGCACCCGCAGCCCCGACCGGCTGATTGCCGAGGCCACGCACATTCTCGGCCAGCATCGGCGGGTGAGAATTATTTATGTTTCCATCGTCAACTGCGTCTCGATGGAGAGCGCCCGCGAGGTTGAATCCGGCAAGACCATGCTGGTGATCGCGGCTTGGGTGGACGAATTACGGATGGAGGACAACGCGGTGTTTTGAGCGTCGACCCTGCGGCTGGTTACTAGCGGGATGCGTGATTGGTCCGACCGGCGCCACCGATCATGCGGTCGGGTGACGCGGCGAAACGGCCGCGAGCACCACGTTGATGCCCCGCGCGCGGAGCGTTTCAACCAGTGCGGCGGGAGCACCGGTGTCCGTGACGACGACGTCGACTTTGGCGAAGTCGCAGAGGAAAAATGTCGAGCGGCGCTCAAATTTCGTGCAGTCGATGCAGAAGATAACCTTGGCCGCACCGGCGATCATGGCGCGTTGGATGTCGACGATGAGCGCGTGCGAATTGTAGATGCCGTCCTCGGCGATTCCGCTGCCGCTCAAGATCGCGACATCTGCGTGCATGCGGGAAAAGGTGGCGACCGCGTCGGGTCCGACGAGTGTGCCGAGTCGCGGATAGATCACGCCGCCCGAGACGTGCACCTCGTGGCGATTGGATCCCGAGAAAAGATGGGCGACCGGCAGCGAGTTGGTGATGACTTGCGCGACTTTTTCGCCGAGATGCTTCGCGACGTGAAAGCAGGTCGTGCCGCTGTCGATAATGACGTTTTGGCCCGGCTCGATCAGTGCCGCGCAGGCCTCTCCGATCGACTCTTTTTCCGGAACTTGGTGGGTGTCGCGGACGTTAAAAACGAACTCGTCCGTCTTGGGTTGCAAGATGCGGGCACCCCCGTGAGTGCGCCGGATGGATTTTCCCTCCTCCAGTTCCGCGACGTCGCGGCGAACCGTCGAGACCGACGCTCCTACGTGCTGCGCAAGTTCCTCCAGTGAAGCAAATTCAGCTGCTTGGAGATAGGCCTCGATCTTCGCGCGTCGCTCTTCGGGATGCATACGGTTGGGAGTTTATGGAAGATAATGGAAGATACTGCAAGACTTCCCTTGACAATCTGGAATATTTTGGGTGATATTCTGTGAAACCCGTCCGCTTTCGACCATGTCGCTGCCGCCTCCATCACCTCATCGCGTTGAGATTGAACATCTCGTTCGGCGGGCGATTTACCGGCGACTCGGCAAGAGTGCTCCGTACTCGGCTCAGGCTCCGAATCCACTGCTCGTCAATGTCAGCGCGCGCCATTGTCACCTGACTGCCGCGGCGGTCGAGGTGCTCTTCGGCCCGGGTGCCACGCTCACTCCGATGAAGTGGCTTTATCAAAAAGACCAATTCGCCGCCAAGGAGACCGTTACCCTGATCGGTCCGCGCAGTCGCGTGATTTCAAATCTCCGCATCCTCGGCCCGTGCCGGGATTTCAACCAGATCGAACTCGCCATGACCGACTCGATCGCCTTGGGTTTTGACATTCCCATCCGCCCGTCCGGTCTCACCAAGGAGACGCCCGGTTGTATGTTGATGGGTCCTGCGGGTTTTTTCGAAATGAAGGAAGGCGTCATCCGCGCCGCGCCGCATGCGCACATGAATCCCGACGACGCCGCGTTTTACGGTGTGAAGCAGGGCGACTTCATGCGCCTGCGCGTCGGCGGACCGTGTGCCATCACCTTTGAGCGACTGCTCGTCCGGGTGCACCCAGATTTCAAACTCGAGGTCCACATCGACACCGATGAAGGCAACGGCTGTGCGCTCGAGTCCGATACGTCGGTCGAACTCCTAAAATAAATTTTCTGCACAACTCCCAACCCACCTCAATCCTCACCCATTAGAACAACATGAATGAATCCATCGGCATGGTAGAAACCAAGGGCTATGCAGGCAGCGTCGAAGCCAGCGACGCCATGGTCAAAGCGGCAAACGTCTCCCTCGTTCGCCAAATCCAAATCGGCGGCGGCATGGTCACCGTGATCGTCAAGGGCGATGTTGGCAGCGTTCGCGCGTCCGTCGACGCTGGCGCCGAAGCGGCCAAGCGCGTCGGCGAACTCGTCTGCTCGCATATAATCGCGCGTCCGCACGCTGAACTCGTCCGCACGCTCGGTCTCTGAGCCGCGCGTTCATCCGGCTCCCTTCTCTCAACACTCCATTCTCAACACTCAACTTTTCCATCCACCATGGCACAGGAAGCAATTGGTCTCATTGAAACGAAGGGTCTCTGCGCGCTGATCGAAGCCGCTGATTCCGCTCTCAAAGCCGCCAACGTCACGATGACTGGCTTCGAAGCCGTCGGGAGCGGTTACGTCTGCGGGTTTTTCCGGGGCGATGTCGCCGCGGTCAAAGCCGCCATCGACGCCGCCGCGGAAGCCGCCGGCAAAGTCGGCGAAGTCATCGCCGTCCAAGTTATCCCGCGCCCCCACGACGACCTCGCCGGCCTCAGCAAGTGGCTCGCGCAGCCCGCCGCGAACTGAGTCGTGCCCTTTGGAGGAGACGGCTGGCAGGCGATTCGCTCGCCGCGTGGCTGTCGAATCGCCCGCCTGCGGGCTCCTCCCTCTCGGCAGTCGCCCGCCCAATCGAAAATCCGGTGAACATCCTCGTCGCCAACCTCGGCTCGACCTCGTTTAAGTTCCGTCTCTTCCGCTTCAGCGGCACCGATGCGAATGCGGACGCGACCGTGGGCGTGGACAGCAGTGCGCCCGAGCTGCTGGCCAAGGGCGGCTACGAGCGCGTGACGGACTACGGCAAGGCGATCGACGATTGTCTCGGCGAGCTGCAAACCGCCGGCCATGTGCGCACGACGGCGGATCTACACGGTGTGGGTTTCAAAACCGTTCTCGGCAAGAACCTCACCGGTTGTCTGCGCGCCGACACCGACGATCGCGTCATCGCCGCGCTCGACGGTTTCAAGGAGATCGCCCCCGCGCACAATCCGCCCTACGCCCTCGGGATCGCGCGGTTTCGCGAAAAACTCCCCGGCGTCCCGCTGGTCGCGCTCTTCGAAACGGCCTTTTACCAGTGGGTGCCCGAGTCCGCCTCGCGTTACGCCGTTCCGCAAACGTGGTCTGACGCCGGCGTGCGCCGTTACGGTTTCCACGGCGCGTCTCACAAGTTCGTCGCCGAGCGCAGCGCCGAGTTGCTCGACCGCTCCGACATCGCGGACCGAGTTCGTCTGCTCTATCAAGCCGGCGCGACCCTGGTCGCCCCGCGGGCAAGTGGCGAAGCGGCCTCGCCCCTCCGCATCATTTCCTGTCATCTCGGTGGCAGCAGCTCTGTCACCGGCATTCGCGATGGTGTCGCCATCGGCACGAGCATGGGTCTCAGCCCGCAATCCGGTCTCCCGCAGAACAACCGCGTCGGCGATCTTGATTCCGCTGCTGTTCCGTTCGTCATGAAAACGCTCAACCTTTCGCTCGTCGAAGCGGAGCGCCAGATGACGAAAGAGGCGGGCCTCCTCGGTCTCTCCGGCGTCGGCAACGATCTCCGCGATATCCGTGCCGCCGCCCAACAGGGCAACGCTCGCGCCCAGCTCACGCTCGACGTGTTTGTGCGCTCGGCGCGCCACTGGATCGGCGCATTTCTTCTCGAGCTCAACGGTGCCGACGCGCTCGTGTTCACCGCCGGCATCGGCGAAAATAATCCCGACCTTCGCGCCGCGATCTGCGCGCAACTCGATCAACTCGGCATCGTGCTCGATCCCGCCAAAAACGCCGCGCTCCGCGGAACCGAAGGCGAGATTTCCGCCGCGAGTGCGCGCACCAAGATTTTTGTCATCCCCGCCAACGAAGAACTCGTCGTCGCCCGTGAAACCGCCCGCTGCATCACGGCCACGCGCTAGCTCACGCGATTTTCCCCCTTTCTTTTCACTCAACCCGCCACGCTCAACCACCCACTATTATGTCCAAAGCCATCGGTCTCCTCGAAACTCGCGGTCTCACCGCGCTCGTCACCGGCGTCGACGCCATGCTCAAGTCTGCTAACGTCACGCTCGTCGGTCCCATGAAACAGGTCGGCAACGCGCTCGTCACCGCCGTCGTCACGGGTGATGTCGCCGCCGTCAAAGCCGCCACCGATGCCGGTGCCCAGGCCGCCCGCGCCGTCGGCGAAGTCGTCAGCGTGCAGGTCATCCCTCGCCCGCACGACGACGTCGCGCTCATTTTGCCCAAGGCCGCCGCCGCCACGCCCGCGAAGAAATAAGCCATGTTCCTCGCGCGCGTCATCGGCTCCGTCGTCTCGACTAAAAAGGACGAGGCGATGAAGGGTCGTAAACTCGTCGTGTTGCGGCCGCTGCTCGTGGATGAAGCCAATCCCGCGCAGCTCCGCTCCGGCGCCAACACCATCGTCGCGATCGACGCCTTGGGGGCCGGGCTCGATGAAGTTGTCCTGTTTTGTCAGGGCAGCTCCGCGCGCCAAGCCAACGGTATGAAAACGCTGCCCGTCGACGCCGTCGTCGTCGGTATCGTCGATACCGTCGATGTGCTAAATCAGAAAATTTATCCCGCTAAAAAGTAACTGCAGTCCCGAACGATGAGCGCCAATCACCCACTCGATGAGCAGGCCATTCGCACGATTGTGGAAGACGTCATGCGCGGCCTCGGTCGTGCCCCTGCCGTAGCGGCGAGCGCCAATGAGCCGAAGTCTCCACCCGTAGCGGCGAGCGCCAGCGAGCCGAAATCCTCCGCAGCTGCTCGCGCATCGCGCCGCAGCGGTCCCCGTTTCGGCGTATTTGACGACGTGAAGGAAGCCTGCGCCGCTGCCCAGGTCGCGTTTGAGCAACTCCGCAACAAGGGCGTCGCGGGTCGCGCGAAAGTCGTCGAGATTGTCAAAGACCTCTGCACTCGAAACGCGAAGGTATGGGGCAAGTTCGAGTTTGATGAGACCAAGATCGGCCGACTCGAACACAAGATCGCGAAGCTTGAGATTGTGAAGCTCGTGCCGGGTGTCGAGTGGCTCCAGCCGCGCGGCATGAGCGGCGATCACGGGATCACGATGGAAGAGCACGCGCCGTTCGGCGTCGTTGGTGCTGTGCTGCCCGTGACGCATTCGATTCCCACGTTGAGCGGAAACGTCATTAACATTGTCGCCGCCGGAAACTCGGTGGTCTTCAACCCACACCCCGGTGGAGCGCGCTCCGCGGCGTTGGCGGTCCGCACGTTCAATGAAGCCATTTTCGCCGTGCTGGGCATCGAAAACCTCGTCTGCACCGTCGAGAAACCGACGATCGAGACTTTCGGTGCGCTCACGAAAGACGAACACGTTCGCCTCCTCTGCGTCACTGGTGGACCGATGGTGGTGAAGGCCGCGATGGCCTCTGGAAAACGCGCCATCTGTGCCGGCCCCGGCAATCCGCCCGTTATCGTCGATGGCACCGGCAATCTGGCGAAGGCCGCCGCCGACATCATTTCCGGCGCCGCGTTTGACAATAATCTGCTCTGCATCGGTGAAAAACAGGTCTTCGTGCTCGAGCATGTGGCTGACCGTTTCATGAACGAGCTGGCGTCGGCCGGTGCGGCCAAGCTCACCGCGTCGCAACTCGCGAAACTCAGCGCGTTTGCTTTCACGAATGCGAAGGACGCCGGCGGTTGTTCGCACGCCGTGCTCAACCGCCGACTCGTCGGTGCCGATGCCGCCGTGCTCGCGCAACACGCGGGCGCGATCGTGACCGCGGAGTGCCCGTTGCTCTTCGCGGAGACGGATGCCGAGCATGTGTTCGTCTTGGAGGAGCAGATGATGCCGATGCTCCCGATCGTCCGGGTAAAAGATTTCAACGCCGCCATCGCTGCCGCGGTCAAGAGCGAGCACGGCTACAAACACTCGTGCGTGATCCACTCGCTCAACGTCGAGCGCATGACCCAGATGGCGCGCGCGCTGGACACGACGCTGTTCGTCAAGAACGGTCCCAGCACCGCCGGCCTCGGCCTCGGTGGCGAGGGATACCTCAGCTACTCCATCGCCACCACGACTGGAGAGGGTATCACCACGCCGGAGACGTTTACCCGCACGCGCCGCTGCGTGATGGTCGATAACCTCCGCATCTACTAAGCCATGATTCTCGCGCGCGTAGACGGAGTGGTGGTAGCGACGGTGGGTCATCCCAGCCTGACCGGCCATCGATCGATCATCTGTCAGCCGCTCGACGAGCACGGTCGCGACGAGGGTGTGCCGTTTCTCGCGATCGACCCGCAAGGCGCCGGTCTGCACCAACGCGTGCTCATCTCCACCGATGGTTCGCACACGCGCGTCCACGTGAAGAATCCGCAATCGCCCCTGCGCAATATGGTGTTGGGCACCGTCGACGAAGAGGAGATCGCCTGAGATGCGTCTCGGACACGTCATCGGTCGGGTGACCCTTTCCCAGCAAGACCCCGCCTACAAAGGCGGCCGCTTTCTCCTTGTGCAGCCGTTCTCCAAGGAGCAATTCGCCGGCGCGCCGATGCTCCCGCTCGCCAAAGGCTCCTCGCTCGTCGTCTACGATAATCTGGGGGCCGGCGTCGGTCACGTGATCGCGTTCACCGAAGGGGCGGAGGCGACTGCGCCGTTCGATCAGCCCACCCCCGTCGACGCGTTTAACGCCGCGCTGATCGATCAGGTTTTCTACACGCCGCCGGTCTGAGATCGCTCGATCAATTCGTGCTCCAGCGCTCTTACCCCTCATCTCTCAACGCTCAACTTCCGTCACCCATGTCTACCGTTATTACCGCCCGCGACGCCGAGGAACTTCTCCGCCAAGGTCTGCAGCCGCCCGCCGGCGCGATCCTCACTCCCTCGGCGCGCGATGTCCTGCACAGTCGCGTTTCGATTCTTCCCTCCGCCGGAGCCAAGGGAGCCGCGTCGGTCGCGCCCAAGAAATCCGCCGCGCCCAGCATTCCCGATTACGAGTTCAAGTGGACCCCCGGCTCCGACCCGAAAACGCCCGCTGAGATCGAGCGCTTTTTTAATTCTCCCGCGATTCAGGTGATCAAGGAACGCATCTGCGAGATGGGCCGTCGCCTCTGGCAACGCGATTACACCGACGGCAACGGCGGCAACATCACCGTGCGGGTCGGTGACAATCTCGCGATCTGCACGCCGACGCTCATCTGCAAGGGCTTCATGAAGCCCGAGGACATGTGCCTCGTCGACCTCGACGCCAATCAGCTGGCCGGCACCCGTGTGCGCACGAGCGAGGCCAAGACGCATTTCGGCATCATGAAGCGCCAACCTGCGGCGAAGTCGTGCGTGCACGCGCATCCGCCGCACGCGACCGCTTTCGCGATCGCCAACGTTAATATCCCCTCGTGTCTCATCCCCGAAGCGGAGGTTTTTCTCGGTAAAGTCGGCGTCGCGAAATACCAGACGCCCGGCACGCCCGCCAACGCCGACGAAGTCGGTGAGGTTGGGAAAATCCACCAAGCCGTGCTCATGCAAAATCACGGGGTGATCTGCTGGGGCAAAGACGTCGAGGACGCCTATTGGAAGATGGAGAACATCGATTCCTACTGCCGCACTGTCTGGATCGCCGCGGGCTTGGGTGGCGGATTGCACCGCTTCACCGGCGGCCAGGCGAAAGAGCTCATCGATCTCCGCCAAAAGCTCGGCATGCCCGATCCCCGCGCCGGTCTCAAGGAATGTGAACTCTGCGATAGCGCCGATTTCCGCCCCGGCGTGGTCTGCGCAGCACCCGCGAAAAACGACGCCACTGCCTCCGAGCCGCGCGACCCACAGATCGAAGAAATCGTCGCGAAAATCACCGAGCAAATCCTGAAGCAATTTAACACGAAATAACGCTCCTTGTCGGAGTCTGCTGGCGGGCGATTTCAACGACCATCGCGAGCCAGCTCGCTCTTACCTCAATCACCATGAAAGTCTCCATCATCGGCGGCGGTGGCCGCGTCGGTTCCAACGCAGCCTTCGCACTCCAGTGCGCCGGCATCGTATCCGAAATCCAGATCCTCGACGCCAATGCCGACATGGCTGACGGTGAGGCGCTCGACCTCCTGCACGGCTCCTCGTCCATCGCCGATCAACGCATCTACGCCGGTGATTACGCCCGCGCGAAGGACAGCGACATTTTCGTCATCACCGCCGGCCTCCGCCGCAAGCCCGACGAATCCCGCCTCGATCTCATCAACCGCAATGTCGCGTTGTTCTCTGGAATTCTCGAGAGCATGAAAGTGGCCGGTTTCCGCAAGGATGCCCTCGTGTTTGTCGTTTCAAACCCCGTCGACATTCTGACGCAACTCGCCGCCGCGAAACTGGGACTCCCGTGGCAACAGGTGCTCGGCCTCGGCACGATGCTCGATACCGCGCGTTTCCGTTCGTTGATCGCGCAGGATCTGAAACTCGCTCCGACGCAAGTGAAGGCGCTCATTCTTGGTGAACACGGTGACTCGATGTTTCCCGTCTGGTCGGCGGCCACCTACGCGGGCCTGCCACTCACCAAGATCGCCGGTTGCACGCCGACGTTTCAGTCGCAGATTTTTGAGCGCACCAAAGGCAGCGGCGCCGAAGTCATCCGTCGCAAGGGTGGAGCAGGGTGGGCCGTCGGCCTGACGATCGCTGAAGTCGTCCACGCCATCGCGCACGACAAACGGCAGGTGCTCCCCGTTTCCACCGTGCAACAAGGCGCCTATGGCCTGCACGGCGTCGCGATCAGTGTTCCCACGGTGGTCGGTCGTGCCGGTGCGCTCGCGCACATCGAAGTCGAACTCTGGCCGAAAGAATACCAAGCACTCCAAGCTTCGGCCCGCGCGCTGCAGGACACTTTTGCGAAGGTGAAGGCGGGGTAGCTTGGCCTCGGCACCGGTGCCGGGGCGTTGCTGGATCCCGCCTAGCGTGGGTGAATGGTCGCAAGAGCGGTTTCTCTGCTCGACATCCGTGGGCCGAACCCGGAAGCGCAGTCTCGAGGCGCGCGCTGTTTCGAGCGGCTGATTCGCGACCGCCGGCCATCCCGACGAACGCTCGCTCGGAAAGCCCCTGCCTCAGGCTGTCCGCCGCGGATGACGCGACGGACTTTGACGTCGCCTCCGCGATTGGTTCTAACCTCCGATCCTCTCTTCAACCATGCCCGCCTACAACTTCGTTAACTATCTCTGGGACGACGCCAAAGCCGCGTCGCTCGATCCGGTCGGCCGCCTGATCTACCGCTCCAATATCCTCGGAAGCGATCAGCGCATCACCAATACCGGCGGCGGCAATACGTCGTCCAAGATCTCCGAAAAGGACCCGCTCACCGGCGCCGCGACCCCCGTGCTCTGGGTCAAGGGCTCCGGCGGCGATCTGCGCACCAGCACGCGCGAGAATTTCTCGTCACTCTACCAGAGCAAACTGCTCGGTCTCCAGAAGCTCTACGCGGCGCGCAAGGACCACGGGCTTAAGTCGCAGGCCGAGGACGACATGGTGGGCATGTTCACGCACGCGACGTTCAACCTCAATCCGCGGCCTACCTCGATCGACACGACGCTGCACTCGTTTTTGCCCGGCAAACACGTCGACCACATGCACCCGAATGCGATCATTGCGATCGCGGCGTCGGCCCGTTGCGAGAAACTCACGAAAGAAATCTTCGGCGGCGACATGGCCTACGTGAAGTGGATGCGCCCCGGCTTCGAACTCGGCCTAGCGATGCAGGAAATCGCGAAGAAAAATCCGAAGACGCGCGCGATCATGATGGGCCAGCATGGTTTCATTTCCTGGGCCAACGACGACAAACAGTGCTACACCGACACGCTCAGCTTCATTGAAAAAGCGGCGGCCTACATCGAGGGGAAATATGCGGAAAAGGGCGGTGATCGCACGGCTTTCGGCGGTGCAAAATACCTGTCGCTCTCACCAGAGAAACGCAGCGATAACTTCGCGACGATTCTTCCGGCGCTCCGCGGGCTCGTCTCGAGCGAGAAGCGGTTCATCGGCACTGTGCAGGACGACGAGAAGATTCTGCGTTTTGTTAACTCGAAGGACGCGGCGCGTCTCGCCGAACTCGGCACGTCGTGCCCCGACCATTTCCTGCGCACGAAGATCAAGCCGCTTTACGTGAATTGGAATCCGCAGACCGAAGACCTGCCCACGCTGCGCGAGAAACTGTCCGCGGGCATCGAGCGTTACCGCAAGGACTACGCGGCTTACTACGCGAAGTGTAAACACGCCAACTCGCCGGCGATGCGCGACGCGAATCCGACCGTCGTGTTGATCCCCGGCCTCGGTATGATTGCGTGGGGCAAGGACAAGTCGGAGAGCCGCGTGACCGCTGAATTCTACAACTGCGCCGTGGAAGTCATGCGCGGCGCCGAGGCGATCGATAAATATATCGCGCTGCCGCAGCAGGAGGCCTTCGACATCGAGTATTGGTTGCTGGAAGAGGCAAAGCTCAAGCGCATGCCCGCCGAGAAGGAACTGGCGCGCCAAGTCGCCATCGTAATCGGCGCCGGCTCCGGCATCGGCAAGGAAACCGCGCACCGTCTTGTGAAGGAGGGCGCGCACATCGTGTGTGTCGATCTCAACGAAGCCGCCGCGCAGGAAACCGCCAACGAGCTCCTCGCGAAATACGGCGCCGGTATCGGCGTCGCTGGCAGTGGCTTGTCCAAGTGCGGCCCGGCCATCGGTCTTGGCGCCAATATCACCGACCGCGCCAGTATCCGTCGCATGCTCGACGATGTCGCGATGGCCTATGGCGGCTTCGACTCGATCTGTGTGACCGCCGGCATCTTCGTTCCCAGTAACACGACTGGCCACATCCCCGATGACAAATGGGGCGTGACCTTCGCGATCAACGTCACCGGCGCCTACCTCGTGGGCGATGAAGCGGCGAAGACGTGGAAAAAGCAGGGACTGCGCGGTAATCTCGTCCTCACGACTTCAGCCAACGCTGTCGTGGCGAAAAAAGGTTCGGTCGCCTACGACTGCTCGAAGGCCGCCGCGAATCACCTCGTGCGCGAACTCGCCATCGAGCTCGCCCCGCTGGTGCGCGTCAACGGCGTCGCCCCCGCGACGGTCGTGAAGGGATCGGCGATGTTCCCGCGCGACCGCGTCATCGGCTCGCTCGCGAAATACAATATCCCCTACACGGAGAAAGAGGAGAGCGAGTCACTCGTAGCAAAGTTGGCCCAATTCTACGCCGACCGCACGTTGACGAAGTCGCCGATCACCCCGGCGGATCAGGCCGAGGCCTATTTCCTCCTCGTGAGCCAGCGCCTCAGCAAGACGACCGGCCAAGTCATCACCGTCGACGGCGGTCTGCACGAGGCGTTTTTGCGCTGATCCGCGCCGCCGATTTCGCATCGACCGAGAAAAAGCCCCGGCCCGTGCCGGGGCTTTTTTCGTGGCCGGAACCGACCGCTCCGTCCCGCTGATCCGCGCCGCCGATACAGTGGTTTTTAGTTATTATTCATGATGTGAATAGAAACTACTTACGGCGTGGATAACAATTTGAGACGCTGGTTGGAGCCTTTGCTGGCCCGGGCATTACGCGCGATGCCGGTCGTGGTGGTCACCGGGGCGCGGCAAACGGGCAAGACGACGTTGGCGAATCTCCTGACGCCGGGGCGGCGTTACCTGACGCTCGACGACATTGCGGCGTTGGAACAGGCGGAACGGGATCCGGCCAGTCTCTTCGCGGAGCTACCCGTGACGCTCGCCGAAGTGCAACGTGCACCGGCGCTCTTGCTGGCGGTGAAACGGCGAGTGGATGCGGCGCGCAAGGCGGGTTCGCTCCTGCTTACTGGCTCGGCCAATCTTTCGCTCATGGGCACCGTGGCCGAGTCGCTGGCCGGGCGCGCGATTTATCTCGAATTGCTGCCGTTCTGTCCGGCGGAGTGGTCTGGGGAGGCCGTGACGGCGACCGGCCTAGACGCGTTGTTTGCGGCGAAGTTTTCCGCCGCCGATTGGCCGGAGAGACGGTGCCGGTGGGAGTCGTGGGTGGTGCGAGGAGGATTTCCCGACGCACTGAAAGCGGAAGACGACACGGCGCGCGATCTGTGGTTTGCCGGTCATGTGCAGATCTATTTGGAGCGCGATTTACGGCAGCTGAGCAATGTGGGCAGCCTCGTGGATTTTCAGCGGCTCATGCGCTTGCTTGCTCGCCGCACGGCGCGTCCGCTCAATCAGAGGGATGTGGCACGTGACGCCGGGTTGCCCCAGCCCACGGCGCACCGTTATTTGAATCTGTTGGAGACGGGGTGTCAGATCGCGCGATTGCAGAACTACCAGCGCAGCTCAGGGAAATCTGCCGCGAAAGCCCGCAAGCTCATGTGGCGCGACACGGGGCTCGCCGCGTGGTTGGCGGGCGTCAAGCTGGGTGCAGTGGCTAGCCGCCCCGATGCTGGTTTCTGGTTGGAGCAAGCGGTGTTTCAGACTTTGCAGAGCTGGGCCGCGCTCGATCCGCGACGGCGCGTGCACTACTGGCGCGAGGGCGATGTCGAGATCGATTTCGTGCTCGAGCAAGGAGATGAGCTCGTGGGTGTCGAAGTGAAGGCCACGAAGAAAATCGGTTCGGAGGATCTGCGGTGCACGCGGGCGTGGCAGGCGGCGTTCACCCGCAAAGGCGAGGTGCCACGCGCCGTGGTGTTGCACGGCGGTGACGAGGCGCGCATTTTGGGCCAGAACACGTGGGCGCTGGGACTCGGGGCGCTGCTCCCGGCCTGAGCGTTGGCGGTTTATGTCGGGCCGACGGAGTGCGGGTCGGAGCGAGGGATTTCGGCCGCGTTCAACACTTTCGTGCGGACGGATGTTTCCGCTCGCGGTTCAGCGGAGGAATTGTCTTTTCTCAGGGTGTCGTTCGGCGATTTTCTCCGCGGACGATCCATCCCCACTCAACGCTTACTTCACCCCACGATGAAACTGCTGCCTCGCCTGTTCGTTCCGTTTCTCTTGTTAAATGGAGTGGCTGTGGTGGCGGCTCCGGTGGCGCGCTGGGATTTTGGCGAGGAAGATACGTCGCGCGCGGTGGTCGTGGGGACAGTCCAACGTGACGCGCCGGGACCGCGCCCGCCACAATTTCCCGACTTCGACAGTTACAACACCGCGCTGCGGCTCGATGGCACCGGCGGGCACCTCGCGCTGACCGACCCAGGGGCGGGGAGCGTGCTCGATTTTTCGAATGGCGACGCGATCACGCTTGAAGCGTGGGTGCAGGTCGACGGGTTCAAGGCCAACGATCAGCTCTATGTCGTCGGCAAGGGCCGCACGGGTGCGCCGGGGTTCGCGGCCGACAATCAAAATTGGGCGCTGCGGGTGAGCGCGGCGAGCGGCCAGTTTGGGGTGAACTTTCTTTTCGCCACGCCGCGAGACACGGCTGCGGATACGACGACGGCTGCGACGTCGGGAAAGCCGGACGCGCATTGGCATCGTTGGACGTCGAAATCCGGTTTCGCGCCTGACTCGGGTTGGCACCACATCGCGGTGACGTATCGCTTCGGCGAGCCCGCGAGCATCCGTGGTTGGATCGATGGAAAAACGGTCGCGGGCGCGTGGGATATGGGTGGCGCGACGACGGAGGCCCCGGTCGTGGATGACGATGCCGTGTGGGTGGGTTCGTCGATGAAAGCGAGCAAGGCGGCGAGTTTCCGCGGGGGACTCGATGCCGTGGCGATCCACCGTGAGATCGTGAGCGATGCGGACTTGAAAGCGCGGTTCCGTCGCGTGGGCGGTGGGACGGTCGCCCAGCTCGCCCCGGTGGTGATGCCCGAGCTCGGTCCTTTGCCAGCCGGTCGCGTCGTCGCGACGTTTCACGAAGGGATGCCGGCGCAGGATCGTTGGTTGAATGCCGTCGAAAAATTGCCGGGCGAAACGTTGCGTTGGACCGGGCGGGAGTTTTTGTTGCCGCGGTTGCCGCTACGTTACGACGACTGGGGGATTCGCGCGAGTTGGAAAGGTCCCGTGCTCACGCGACTCGCCGCCGATGTGACGCTGCCGCCGGGCCAGCATCGCGTGATCTTGCGTGCCCGCGGTCTCAGCCGCCTCTGGATGGATGGGGTGCTCGTCACGAGCACGAAGCCGCCGAAGGGCGACGCCGGTGGTCACGATCCGATTACGCCGGTGCCGACGCCTCCGCTCCCCGGGCTGAGTCGCGTGGCGTTCGGTGTGCAGGAAGTGTTTGGCGAGGTCGTGGTGAAGCTTGGCGCGCCGTTGCGAGTGGTGCTCGAAACTCTCGTCGGCGGAAAACGCCTTCGTGCCGAACCCGGTGAACTCGTGGTCGCCGTGCAAACGGCCGACGGTCGTTCGTTCAATGTGCTGCACACCGCGGGCGAACCGGTGGCGCTGACCGAGTCTGCCGTGGGTGCGAGTGTCGCCGGTATCGAGACATTGTTGGGCGCGTTTGACGATCAGAACCGGCGCGCGGCCGCGACGACGCAACATGCTTTTTGGCAGGAACGCCACCGGGTCGCCCGGCTCTGGGCCGAACAGGCGTCCTCGGCAAGCGGAGCGTCTGCGGTGCCGGCCGGAGCTAAGCACCCGATCGATGCGTTTCTGGCGGACAAGATTCAACGCGCGCTCGCCGCCGCGAGCAAGGTGCCTGCCGCCGCGAGCGAGAAATTTCACACCGAGGTACTGCCGATTTTGCGCGAAGAGTGCTTCCGCTGCCACGGCGACAAACAAAAAGGCGGCTTGAAATTAAACTCGCTCGATGCCGCCCTCGCGGGTGGCGAGTCACACTTGCCGGCTGTGGTGCGGGGCAAGGCCGCCGCCAGTGAGCTGATCGCGCGAATCAAGCACCCGAACGAAGACGAGCGCATGCCGCCGAAAGGCGACGCACTCAAGCCCGCCCAAATCGCGATTCTGGAAGCATGGATCAATGCCGGTGCCGTGTGGCCCGCCGCACCGATCGCGCCGGAGAGCATCGCCCTCGCCCCCATCGTGGGAGACGCGGCGTTTTTGCGGCGCGTGTATTTCGATACGGTAGGCGTGCCGCCAACCGAGCGCGAGGTGCGGGCGTTTCTCGCGGATCGGGCCGGCGACAAGCGCGCCACAGTCATCGACCGCCTCCTCGCCGATGAGCGGTGGGCGGATCACTGGGTCAGCTATTGGCAGGACGTGTTGGCGGAAAACCCGAGCATCTTGAAGCCCACCCTCAACAACAGCGGACCGTTTCGCTGGTTTCTTTACGAGGCGCTGCGCGATGGAAAACCGATGGATCGTCTCGCCACGGAACTCATGCTGTTGCGGGGTAGCGACCGGGAAGGTGGCAGCGCGGGCTTCGGACTCGCGACGGATAATGACGCGCCGTTTGCTTCCAAGGGCCACATCGTCGCCACGGCGTTTCTCGGAATCGAACTGCAATGCGCGCGCTGTCACGACTCGCCCTACCACAGCACCAAACAGCGCGACCTGTTTTCATTGGCCGCATTGTTCGAGCGCAAGGCCGTCACCGTGCCAAAATCGAGCACCGTTCCCGAAGCGTTTTTCGAGAAGAAGGCACGGGAGTCGTTGATCAAGGTCACGCTCAAGCCGCGCGAGTCCATTGCGCCCGCGTGGCCGTTTGCGTCCATTACGGGAGTGGCTGATGACCCTGCGCTCGATGCGTTGATGATGAACCCGGAAGACTCGCGTGAGCGTTTCGCCGCGCTCGTCACCGCGCCGGCGAACACCCGCTTCGCCCAAGTGATCGTCAATCGCGTGTGGAAACGCCTCATCGGCGCGGGCTTCGTGGAGCCGGCGCACGATTGGGAGGGTCATGCGCCGAGTCACCCGGAGTTGCTCGCGTGGCTGGCGCGGGACTTCGTAGCGCACGGCTACGATCTGCGCCAGCTCGCGCGGCGGATCCTCACGTCCGAGATTTATCAACGGGCCCCGACCGGAAAAAATCTCACGGCCGGGCCCGAGCAACGATTTTTCGCCGCGCCGGAACGACGCCGTCTCACGGGCGAGCAGGTGGTCGACACGCTCTTCGCCGTTTCCGGCCAGCCGATCAACGTCGAAGAGATCACGCTCGATGCCGACGCCAAGCGGCCCGCGGATTCGTTTATCTCTTTGGGCCAACCGCGCCGAGCCTGGATGTTCGCGAGTCTCTCCAACGAGCGCGATCGTCCGAGTCTGAATCTGCCCCGCGCGCAGATGGTCTCCGATGTTTTGGAGGCTTTCGGCTGGAACGGGTCGCGGCAGAATCCCCGCACTGACCGCGAGACCGATCCCAACGTCCTCCAGCCCGGCGTGCTCGCGAACAGCGCCGTATCCGTGTGGGTCATACGCGCCGCGCCCCGCAGTGAACTGGCTGAACTCGCGGTCAACGCGTCCTCGCCCGAGGCGCTGGTGGAGAGTGTTTTCCTACGTTGTTTCAGCCGCCCTCCCTCGGGCGCCGAGCGGGCGCCGCTGGTGCGCACGTTGACGCCGGGATTTGCCCAGCGCGTAGTGCCGGCCTCCGCAGTGAAGTCAGCGGAGCCGTGGTCCCCGCTGCCTGCCGTCGCGTGGTCGAATCACCTCGTGGCCGAGGCCAACGCCGTGAAGGTGGAAATGGAGCGCCGCGCCCGGGCGACGCCGCCGGCCGATCCGCGTCTGCGGGCCGAGTGGCGCGAGGCATTTGAGGATGTCGTGTGGAGTGCAGTGAATGCCCGCGAATTTGTCTGGCTGCCCTGAAAACCAAACCAAATGAAACCACCGATCGACACCGATGGACGCGGATTCAGCGAGAAATTCCGTGCGATCGCGGGTCTCGGCCGTTTCCTGGGCCCCGAGATCCGCTGCGGGACGGGTGCCCCGTTCTATCTGTGTTCCTCCGTGGTGCAATGCTCTGAATTTATTTCCACACTATGAATCGTCGCGAATTCCTCACCACTGCGTCCGTCGGCGCCGCATTCCTTCCTGCATGGGCGCGCGCTGCCGCCGCTCCATCTGCCCCGTTGATTAAGGGTCGCGCGGAGCACGTGATTTCGATTTGGCTCGGCGGCGGGATGGGGCAGATCGATACGTTTGATCCCAAGCGTCGTGGCGATCCGGCGAAGAAGATCGCGGGCTCGTATTACGACAGCATCCCGACGGCGGTCGCAGGGGTGAGCGTCTGCGAGCACCTCCATCGTCTCGCGCCGTTGATGGATCGCGTGACCGCCGTGCGCACGGTGCACCACGATGTGATTGATGAGCACGCCGCCGCGACCAACCGCATGCACACGGGGCGTCCCGTCAATGGCTCGGTGGCCTATCCGTCGCTCGGCTCGGCGATCGCGCACGAACGACGCGCCTTGATTGATGGGGTGCCGCCCTACGTGCTGATCGGATATCCGAACGTCACCCGCGGCCCGGGATTTCTTGGCGCGCGCGACAGTTATCTCTATCTGACCGATACGAGCCAAGGACCGGCCGGGCTCACGCGCCCCGACGGCATCGCTCCAGAGCGGCAGGCGCGGCGCGAAGCGTTGTTGGGCGGGCTGCGCGAGACTGCGCCCGCGACGAAAGACTCGCGGCTCACGGATTACGATGCGGTGATCGAGCAGAGCCTGAAGCTCAGTAGCCCCGAGTTTACCCGCAGCTTCCGCCTCGACGAAGAAAAGGTTGATTTGCGCGCGAGTTACGGTGGGGAATTTGGTCAACGCTGTTTGCTCGCACGGCGGTTGGTGGAGCGCGGCGTGCGTTTTATCGAGGTATCGCACAATTTGAATTTCATCAACGGCACCGGTTGGGACGTGCACAATGGCGGCATCAAAGAGCAACACGGTCTCATCGGTGATCTCGACTCGGCGGTTGCCGCGTTGATCACGGATCTGGAGTCGAAGCGGCTGCTCGACAAGACGCTGATTGTGATCACGAGTGAGTTTGGCCGGCCGCCGGAGTTCGACAGCGGCGGCGGGCGTGGACACCAAGGCCGCGCGTTTTCGTGTGTGCTTGCGGGCGGCGGATTGCGGCACTGCGGGGCTTATGGCGAGACCGACGAGCTCTCGAAGAAAATCGTGCGCGATCCGGTGAGTGTGCCGGATTTCTTCGCGACGATCCACGCGTCGTTGGGAATCGACTACACGAAAAACCTCTACGACGGCGACCGCCCCGTGCCGATCACGGACGGCGGCAAGCCGATCGCGGCGTTGTTTGGGTAGTGATGAGACACGGCCCGTCGCGCCGTCGTCCCGCCAGATGGTGGCGTCCGGGATCGGCCGCCTCCCGCTAACTCTCGGTCGAGGTCGCCGCCGACCGGCGGAGTGTCGGCAAGGTCCTGCGCGGTTGGTTGCCCGCGGTGCGTTAAAGGCCCTCTCCGGATTGTCGGCTCCGGGTGCATCGGGCCGACGGAGGGGCGCTTGCCAAGCGCTCTGCTTGCCGCCCGACGCAGCGGCGCTTGGGAAACCGCCGTTCCGTCAGAGATACGGCGAGATGAGTGTTGCCGGTCCGTCGGACGCGCGACCGCTGCGGAGACCGACCGGCAGATGAGCCAGAGCTGAAAGGCACCGTCCTCCGATGCTTGGGTGCCGGACGCGGCGCGGCGAATACGAGCACTATTCGGATTATTCGTACCGTCCGAAGATCCGCCGCCGAAATCTTCGTTGCGTTCCGGGATCTGAGGGGTCTTTACTGAGGAATCCCCTGCCTAGCTGCAAACTCAGGAGAAGTTTCCTGATGCGTGAGCGTCGCACCTGATCGCCGGCACTTTTAACACCCTTAAATTCCCCTCCTGCTTGTGTCCTCGTTCGAGCGTTATTTCGTCCCTACGCCACGACCGCTGATCGCGCCGGGTGCGCTGTGGAAAATCGCGGGAATCACGCTCGCCGGTGCGCTCGCGATCGTGGCCCGGGCGTGTGGCTATGACCTCGGCGCGCTTCTAGCTTACAGTGCTTATTTTGCGGCGTACGTGGCGTTGCCCGGAGTCGTTTTGTTGTGGGCGCTGAACCGCCGCGCGCTGTCGATCGCGATGGTGTTCGCGCTGGCGCTGCCCACGGGGTTTGCGGTTGAGATCCTGAGCTACCTCGGGCTGGCCTCGGTCGGGGCGAGGGAGTTCTATCGATTCATGCCGGTGCTTTGGCTGGCGGCGGGGGCAGGGCTGTGGACTCAATCGCGCCGGAGCCCAGTGCAACTGCGGGTTTCGGGCGCGCATGCAGGCTTGGCTTTGGGGCTGGTCGTGGCGTTTCTCGGTCTGCTGTTTCTCGCCGCGAGCCAGATGTTCGCGGAATCGCCGCTGGTGGCGGGTTTGCCGGGCCGCGCGATCTTCCACGACTGGGTCTATTTGGTGAGCCGCGCCGGCGTGATCAAGAACACCTGGCCGCTGGATGACCCGAGTCTCGCGGGCACCCCGCTGCAATATCACTACTTCATGGTCGTGCATGCGGCGGCGTCGTCGGGTACGACCGGCGTGGAGGTCACGCTGGTGCTCCTGCGGCTCCTGATTGTGCCGTTGGGTGCGGTGCTCGTGGCGCAAGTCTATCTGCTCGGGCGCGAGGCGGCCCGCAGCCCGTGGGGTGGTGTCGGTGCGGCGCTCTTGCTGGTCATGGCTGGAGAAGTGTCGCTCGCCGACAACTACGGCCGGCTGATGTATCTCGGATTGTTTTCGCGGTGGCTGTTCGTCAGTCCGACATTTTTCTTTGGGGTGATTTTTTGCGGCGCATTGTTGCTCGGGGTGGTGCGGTGCGCGCGTCTGACGCGCTGCGGTCCGCACCATTACGCTTGGCTCGTGTTGCTCGCGGCGGCCGGTACCGGCGCGAAGGGCACGGTCTTACCGGTGTTGATTTGTGCGCTCGGGTTTTGGGCGGCGTGGCGCTGGCTGAGCGACCGACGGTTTCCGAGCCGGTGGGTGGCGATCGGCTTTGGGCTGAGCGCCGGGTTTGCGATGGTTTACCTCGCGACCATGTCATCGTGGCGGACGGGCGATGCCCGTTTCAATCCGTTGCACGTCTTTCAACTGACCGGATTTTGGCAGGCGAACCTGCCGGTCTGGCAGCAGGTGTTGGGCACCTGGCTGCCGGCTCCGCTGGCGGCCGCGGTGGCCTCGGTCAGCTGCGCGTTGGTCATCTTTGCCGGCACGTGCGGGGTAGGTTTGCTGGCGATCCCCTACCTGGTGTGGCGCGGGCGGCGGGACGGCGAGCCGCTGGTCGGCTGGCTGGGGGCATTTTTTCTCGCGTGCGTGGGCATGGGTCTGCTGATGGAGCTGAATAGTTTCGGTGAACTGTATCTCATCTTGATGGTTCGTTTGCCCATGTCGGTGCTCGCGGCGGCGTGCATTGTGGATGGGGTCCGGCGGTTGCGCATGTGGCTGGCCGAGTCCGTCGCGCGGCTCGGGCCGGTGCCCGGCGCCGCCCGTGGCCGCTGGGTTCAACAAGGTATCGTCGGGTTCGCCGGGCTGGTGTTTGCCTTGGTCTTCGCGGTGCAGGGGAGTTCGTGGGTCGCTCGTAACCGGGCGGGTTTTGCCGAATGGCTGGCCACTCCCGCCAAGCCGAGCATAGACGACCGCCGGCAACACCTCAACGAGGCCTTGCTGTGGATTCGGAAGAACACCGAGCGCAACGCCGTGATCGTGGCAAATGCGTGCACGCCCGAAAATATGAAGAAGGACCACTGGGGGGCGCTCGATAACACGCTCACCGGCGTTCACTTTTACTACTCGGCACTCTCGGAGCGCCGCCTGTGGTTCGAAGGCCCGAGCTACATCATGGACACCACGCGCGCCCGGATCCGCGCCAATGCCGCCTCGGCTTTCTTTTACCGGGGCCGGACTTTGGAGCCGACCATTGTCACGCCCGATCCCTGTTACGTGCTGATCGACCGCAGCCTTGCCGACGGAGCGAAGATCAGCGTCCCGGGTTACCCGCAGATTTTCAGCAACGCGCGGATCGACATCTACCGCAAGGAGCGCGGGCCGCTGACGCCGCTGAGGCCCGCCGCCGCGCTCGCCCTCGGCTTGGAGGACTAGCGTTTCAGCTGTATTCTGGGCGTGGTGATTCACTGTCAATGTGGCCACGGCTCGTTGAGAGACCCACCGGTCAGAGTCGAGCGGGTTTGGCTCGCCGTCTTGCGCTGTCAGTCGTGCCACTTGCGCCACTCGCTCAACAACCCATCGGTGCTGACTTGGGTGCGGACGTTGTCGAGCGATTCCTCGTAGAAAATTGACCCTTGGCGTGCGTGCTGAAATTCTGGAGACGATCGATCCCGTCAACGTCTGGGTGGAGCCTCCGCCGTCGAGCGTGACGGTTCCGAGTGGTGTGCAGACGCAGGCGCGTGTCCCCGGAGTGGTCGAGTGTCAGGCTTTCGGCTTTCGCGCTTGTGGTGGTCTGGCTAACCGTGTTGCCTTGATGGGTCGCAGCGTTCGCTGCAGCGGGGCGCTGTGGTTTTTAGCAAAGATACCCCAACACAACTATGAATACTCCCTCTTGGGGAGCGGGCCGCGTCTTGCTGTTCCGCGTCACGCTATTCTAGGGACTTTTCATCGTGGCGAAGTCGGCGCTTCGTCACGCTGTTCGCGGCGCGCCGTGCAAAGCGTGACGTTTCAGCAAGCCGTGCCGGGCGACCCCACGGTAATCGCGACGAAACTCAGAACAACGATAACTGACGGCCGTCGCTCTGCGGTCGTTTTTCACGCTGCGCCCGGAACAGGCGATGGGCGGAGGCGAGCAGTTCGACGTGCTTGGCGTCGCATTGTACGGTGACGGCAAAGCGGGCCGACGCGAGGACCTGGTCGAGCGCGTTGCGGATGTGCTTCAGTTCGTCGTAGAGCGCGTCGCCGTGGTGCTGGAACCAATCCTGAAGGCATTTGAGCAGATAGGAAGGGAAGTACGCGCCATAACGCGACGGATCGCCGTGCAACGCGATTTCGGCGAGCCGAACGGCGACGAGATCGTGGTAACGCGTCGAAGAGCACGTGAGCCCGCGGCGTTCGAGCCACACCGCGGGCCACGTCAGAGCGTAGAGCAGCATCCGCCGATCGCGGTGGAAGCTGGCCCGTCCTTCGATGTGGTCGCGGGGCGATTCCACGGCGTAAAACCGTCGCTGCACGACGCCAAGGAGCCGTCGCACCGTGTCCGAATCGACGTTGCCACTCATGGTGGCGTCATCCCGTCGGCCGGGCGCGCGCGAGCCACGGGAGCGTGTCCAGGGCGAACTGGACGTCGCTCGAGGTGACGTTGCGGCGGTTCGCCAGCGCGGCTTGTTCCATGGAGCGCTGCAAAAGCGCGTTGAGCGTGCGCGGGATGCCTTGCGCCGATTGCAGCAGCAGCGTTTCCGCCGCCGGCTCGAACGGCGTGGTGTGGATCCCGACTTCGGCGAGCCGCTGCTGGAGATACGCGCCGAAGCTTTCCGCGGGCCAAGGCGCGAGTTGGAAGCAAAAGCCCAGCCGCGACACGACCGGCCGGTTCACGTTCAGTTCGAGCCGCCCGAGCAGTTCCTGGTCGCCGCAGAGGAGGAGCGAGAACGGCGGGGTCGCGTCCGCGCGCGCACACAGGAGCAGGCGCAATTCCTCGAGCGAGGCGACGGCGAGATCCTGCGCTTCCTCGACGATCAGCACCGGCCACGCCGGGGCCCACTCCCGCCACAGCTCGGCCAGCAGCACGACGTTGTCGCCGCGGCGATACATCGGCTGCTTGCCGCCGAGTTTGACCAGATGGCGGAGCAGATCCGAGCCCATCAGCGAACTGTGGCTCACGCGCAGCCGCCGGTATTGTTTTTCCCCGAGCCGTGCGCTCCAGTGATGGAGCAGCTTGCTTTTGCCGACGCCGTTGGGGCCGTGCAGGACACCGCTGGCGCGCACGGCGACGAGTTGATCGAGCCGGCGATACGCCTCCTGCCATGACGGATGCGTCAGCACGACTTCGCCGCCCTCCAGGCCCGGCCAGCGACTCGCGCCCCAGAGGGTTTTGAGCGCGAGGTCCAGCGCGGGACCCTCAGTAGACTTCGCGATCATAGTCGTTCGATTTAAAGGTGCGCGCGTTGCGCTGCTTGTCGCACCTGACGGCCAGGCCGATGAACCGCTCGCCCAACCACACTTCGACGCGGGCG
>SXGR01306508.1_pt1 | contig 42222 bp, 23 predicted proteins | sample 3174711 | NCBI WGS metagenome assembly SXGR01 (sample SAMN11356860, study PRJNA531348) | freshwater metagenome | isolation source: freshwater sample F1-60 | place: China: Fuxian Lake, Yuxi | collected 2017-12-25
CATGCGTGTGTTGCTTGCGAACCGGGTTCCACCCGATCCGCCGGCGATTCTGCGACGGGCAACGATACAACTTGCAACATTACGACATGTGGTGAGAACTATCATGTTTCGAATCATGCATGTGTTGCTTGCGTCCCGGGTTCCACCCGATCCGCCGGCGATTCTGCGACGGGCAACGATACAATTTGCAACATTACGACATGTGCTGAGAACTATCGTGTTTCGAATCATGCATGTGTTGCTTGCGCCTTGGGTTCCATCCGGCCCGCCGGCGATTCTGCGACGGGCAACGATACAATTTGTGCCGTCTCATGTGCAACGGCTAATAACTTTTCGTGGAATGGAACATGCGTATCTTGCATGAGTGGTCTTACTCGTGTACCTGATACCGATAACACCAGGGTTGGTAGCCGTTGTACAGGCGTATCAAATACGCATCAGGCCGTTGTCGATGCAGCGACCAGCTTACAATCAGTGCTTGATTTGCATTCGGAACTCAACCCTGCTGACTTATATGGTGTATTCTATCGTGGTGGATATCTGTTTGATTACGATGAAAACACGAAGATAGGTTTGGTTTTTGCCCCGCGTGAATTCTTCGGCCAGCATTATGTTACTAATATATGTACAGATGGTGCTGGGCACGATCTGTGCACGGATGGTAATGATGGCGCAAATAATACCGCAGAATGGATGCGCCAGTCATCTATCTGGGATACGGCTATTATTAGCCTGGTTGCAAATCTCACCGATGGAATATACGATGACTGGTTTTCACCAGCGACAATGCAGCTTGATAAACTCTATGATACGGTTAAACTTAAGGGGTTTACGCGTGTTGGGGAGAGCAACTACACCAATGTTGATACCACGATTGTCACCTCAAGTACCTATGGTGGAAGTGGTCAGATAGGCGGTGTTAATTTTGCTAATGGTGAGATTACGAGTGGTACCAGATGGCTTGGATCCGGATCGATGGTTGGGTTTGCCATTCGTCAATTCGAGGACTGAGTAGATTTCACGGGGAAGATTACGCAATCTGTCGTCTGTACACTTATCATCCAGGACTATCAATTTTGCCACTCTCCGTGTGAATGTACCAGGCCCCAACCCCTATAGGCGTTGGAAGGTCAGCGGAAACGTAAATGAAAAATTATCCACAGGTTGTGGGCGGAAGTGGATACCATGTAGGCTTTTGAGTAGGCACTGCTGGAAGGGCCCGGGGGTGAGTGGTGGATCAAATGTCACGTCGGTGACCGCACCTGCCGTGTTGATGGTGAGCTTTGTATTGGCCGAAGGGAGTGCGACGCTGGCCGCATCGGCGCGCTGTACGCATGCCTGAATGCTCCCTGCTTGCCGCTGGAGACTTTGTTGAATTTCTGCACCTGTAAGTGGTTTGGGCGGTTGTTTAACAGGCGTGGGTTGCGGTGGTGGTACTGGCGCTTCTTTGTCGGGAGCGGGCAAGGAAACGGTGGTTTCAAAACGGGGCAAATTATGTGCACGGATTTGCATGCCTGCAAACACATCGGCCAGGCACGCTTCAACTTGGCCGAATTTGGCGATGGATGGCATATACGTGGTTTGGGCTATTTTACCTGTCGAAGCGACCACCAACGCGACATCTAGTTTATGGATCGTTCGAAATATGTGATTGCTTCGGGCATAGCATTTTATAATGCTTGGGCGTTCTGCGTTAACGGCCAGCTGTATTTCGTCCTGACTTACTTCGTTATTGGGTTTGGGCAGCTCAGGCGCTTCTGTTGGGCTTGGCGCGATGGGGGTCTTTGATATTTCCACAGGTTTCTTTTGGGTCGCGTAAAGTCCAACAGCTACAGAAGCCGCAATAAGAACGACGAGAGCAATACTTAAGGCAGCGACCAGTGAATGATCTGATTTTTGTTTGCTCACCAGAATTTTTTTGACGGATGGAATTTTATCGATGGGTGTTGTGTCCGGGATTGCAGCTTCTTTGCTGTCTTCGGGGGCTTCATCGGGGGCGAACATATCGGGATATTTGGCAAAATATTGTTTGGTGTAGCGAAATACATCATCCGCAGTTTCGGGAAAAATCGCTGTGTTGAGATCGCGCAAATATGCATCGGCGCTTGGGTAGCGCTCTTGCGGATTGGCCGCGAGTGCTTTGCGCATTACTTTTTCGATGCCTTCAGGAACGTCATCCCGCAATGTCGACATCGCTGGGATATTGCACTCACTGATCATTCGAAAAGTATCAGCTTCGGTGGGGCCTTTGAATAATCGTTTTCCGGCTAGCATTTCCCAGAGCAAAATACCCGCACAGAAAATATCAACCCCTTGTTCAGCGGGTTTTCCTGCAAGTTGTTCGGGGGCGATATACCCGATTTTTCCTTTGATCATCCCAGGGCTTGTCGTTGATATTTCGTTGCGTGCTTTGGCGATCCCAAAGTCTGTGATTTTGACCCAGCCTTCGGAGGTGACCAAAATATTTTGCGGTGTAATGTCGCGATGCAAAAGATGGATTGGGTTGCCTGCCGGATCACAAAGTTCATGGGCATAGGCAAGGCCACGCAACACCTGCATGGTGATATGCACGCAAATGGGTACGGGGAGTTTTTCGTTGCGTTGTACCGTGCGTTGAATAATTTTTCCGACCGTGGAACCAGGAACGTATTCCATGGCGATGTAATATTCATTGCCGTCTTTGGATAAATCATAGATCTGAACAATATTGGGATGATGAAGCAAAACCGTAAGTTTGGCTTCTTTGATCATCATGTTAATAAAATCGGGATCTGCCGAAAGATGAGGAAGCATCTTTTTGATGGCGACCTCACGCTCAAATCCTTCAATGCCGCCCAGTTTCCCAAAATAGATCTCACCCATGCCGCCGGATGCTATTTTACGTTCAATGACGTAGTTGCCGAGACGACGGTGGTGCGCAAATTTGGGGCTGAGTGGCAGCCTTTCACCGCAGACACATCGGACACTGGGATATTTCTTGGCACGGCTATCGTCGATATTAAATGCACGATGGCAGCTGCTGCAACGAACTTCCACGGCTATTGTGAACTCCTACAGGATCTATAATAAACAGATCCCATCTAAATTGCGCTAATCCTGCCAAATGTCACGTACTTGATACGTACTTTGTTTTTCGTCACGCCAGGTCTGATAAGTGATGCTATTGTGGCCTTTTTGAAGGACGATGTTTTCGGAGAAACCTGACGAGGCGCCGATGGCGACGGTCTTTCCGTTGATTTTGAGATGGGTTCCATTGGGTACGCTTCCATGGCTGATGATAGTTTTTGTTTTGATGTGCGTATTGACCGCAGGGCTTTCGATATAAAGCTCGCTGAGCGTGTTGTCATGGCGCAAAAGAAGGGTATTCATGGGGCTTGTGCCCACCTGCTGGCCGCTTGCGTTTGAGCCTACCGCCAACCAGTAATAGGTTCCCTCAGGCAGGATCCCGCTTGGAATTGTGATTTCCGGAATGGGCGTTTGTTCTTTGCGAGAGGGTTGGCTTAGCGCATCGCCGCGAAACAATTTGAATTCGTAATGTGTGGCATCTGCATGAGCTGGCCATGTAAATGTTATCTCGGGGGGGGTTCGCTGATAGTAGATCACGGTTTGATCGCCGGTGGCGCTGACTCGATTGGTTCGCGCGCAATTTTTACATCCTGTTCCACCCGCATGTTGCCGAAGAACAATATGCCCTTCAACGAGGCCGATACTGTTCTCCACTTTCCACAAATACCTACCTGGTGCGAGAGGGCTTATTCTAAATGTTTCTGCATTTGTTTTGACCGAGAGGATCACATCGCGCGTGGTGGTCTCGTTGATGAGGGTGAATGTGAACGGTCCTGTACGTTGTAGGATCGACCAATCAAAGGCAATTTTAGGGACGTGCATGTCGTAATTGACGTCGATGTGTTCACCTGGATGTGCATTGATATGGGTTTGAAAAATAGGTACAATATTTGGGCTTCCGCCAGGGGTTTGCTCAAACCGATAGCCGGGGTCAATGGCTTTTTTATCTCGGAGCGTCACTTGGCCTTGCGTTGTGGTGATGCGCGTTTGTTTCGATGTGTTAAGAAAAGTCACCTGGCTGTTGTCTTGTTCGTTGGATAGTTCCGCTATCTCTGAGCCCACACGGATCCTATGACGATGCAATGTTTCACTGCGTTTAACGAATAGAGTGATGCCGCCTTTGAGGGCGTAGCTTACGGATAGGTTGTTGCTGCGTTCAGCATTTCTTTCTATCGATTCGAAAGTTATTTCCGTAAGGGGATTCATGTGAAGGATTGAACTCTCATTGTCCAAAGTGATGATCGCAGCTTGGGTCGCTGTGATTGTTGTGCCAGCAGTGATTTTTCCGTCTGAAGAAGGCGGTTTTATTTTTAGATATGCAAGATCGCCTCGCAAAATGAGGCTTGGTGCCACAGGCGGCGGTGGTGGTTTGGGCTTGAGCGTGAAAGATAACCCGGATACCGAAGCGATAGGGATCACAAGACCATCCAAGGTCATGCTGTTTCCCGCGAGAACGGTTTTTTTGTTTCCATCAGGAGCAATCAGATCAATATTTCCCACCAAAACACTGAACCCAGTGACGGTACTGATATGGACTGTGGATGAGGTGGTTCTGCCTATTTCGGTCAATCCAAATGGCGTGCCGATCATTAAGCGTGGTGTTTCTTGGACGTCATATTTTTCGGTTGTTTTAACCGTTTTGGCTTGTGCATTGCCCGAAAGAACAATGGCGCCGATGATGACTGGAGAAGGCTGGGAGCCTGTTTGTATCTCTCCAATATCTACTTTAAATTGTGATTTATCTTGGATCACAATGCGGGTGTCGGGTCCCAATGCAAGTTCACTTCCTCCTTGGAATGTGATGGTCGCGCTTGCCTCGGAACCTGTTTGAATGATGTCGCCAAAATAAAGCCCATCGTTGAGGTTTGCTTGGATATCATAGGCTACTTTGATGTGGGTGATGGTTACTTTGCCATGGGTTGCCGTGATATGTGCAGGATATTCAACCTTAGGGCTCGAACAGCCATCGGTCAAGAAGCATACGACGATCAGGAACCAACCATTAAGGCTTCTGCGTGAGATCGATGTTAATGATGATGACATCGCCATGACGAACCTGGATCTCTTTCTTTTGCGTGATGTAACCGGGACTTGTGATTAAGACAGGGTAATTTCCAATGGGAACGTTGAACTGAAATTGACCGTTGGCATCGGTGGGTATTTGTTTTTCAAGCGATGGAATGAAAACAGTGCCAGCAAGCGTTGCGCCTGTTTCCGCATTTTTTAAACTGCCCTTCATGATGCCACCTTGACGTCCTGTCACGGGTTGTAATGCGATGACTATTTCTTTGATTTCATCCTTTTTCCCTGGCGCGACAGTGATTTCATTCATGAGATATCCACCTGCAGTTGTTTTTATTTGGTACAATCCTTCACCGATGGTGAGCGCCCACGTGGTAAATTCGCCGGTTGCAGGATCTGGAGAGATGTGTGTCGCTTCTCCCGCAATGTCGATAACAGCGCCGGGGATGGGTTTTTTGGTGTCTGTGCTCACGATTTTTCCGTGAATTTTAAAGGTGTCAGGACTTCGCACGATCTCTTTGATTTTTTCTTGGATCACGGTTTTGGTTTGTGTGGGTACGATGGGAGTCGGTGCCGCAGACATATGCATGGTGATACGAAAGAAGAGATCCCATTTCGCAACACCGCTTAGCGGATTTGAAGATCCTGGTGCGCCGTTAAGACCGACATCGGTTCCTATCCCCACCTCCAACTGCCGACTTGGCAGCAAAAGCGTATTGAGGCCGACGCTTGCGATGACGGGTTGTCGTGACATACTGCCACGATTGGTGAGGGCACCACTGAGTTCAACGAAAGGTGCAACACCGACATAACGATGTGCATCCCAGATCCCAGTGAGTCCCATGGCGTACGTAAATTGTTGGCTGTCGCTCCATCCAAAGCCAAAACGTCGCGTTGCATTAACAGTGGCAGGCGCTGAGCCCAAGGTGCGATCGAGGCGATAACCCAGTGTGGTTGATGCTTCAAGCCAGGTTCGCGGTCGATACGTCGCGGTACCCGAAATATCAAAACGTGGTGAATCGAAGGCGATGGAGCTGTTTGTGGATGATGTTGGGAACATGAGCGAAGATCCTGCACCCACGGTGAGGTTGGTGAGCAGGGGAAAATTGTACCGTGCTTCAAGGGCAGGATCGCCGATCAGTTGCACAGCCTCGAGTGCATTTTTGGTGGTGACAATGCGGTGATGCAATCCCAAGGCAAATCGTGCGTGGGGAGCGTAGGTTAAGCTGAGGGTTTGCGCATGGCGTTCCACCGTATCACTGCTGAGGATAAGATCTGAGCTTTTTGTGAAATCGAGACCGTAACCGAAGGTGAGTCCGTGTTTCATAAAAGGCACTGCACGTTGTGTTTTTCGAAGTCCGGGCATGCCTGTTTGAGCGGAAATGCGTGTTGCCATGTCTTGGGCAGAGGCTGCTGGGATCGCGAGAATTAAAGAAGCAAGAAAAACTAAAACTAAAACTTTACTCATAGGACCCTTTGCGACGCATCGATGCGCAAGTATTTTGTGAGTCCTAACGCCGTGAGTTCGTCCATCGCGTACGCCATGAGAATCAGATCCTTAATGCGCTCATTGTAGCTGACGACCGCATGGGCAGCCATAACTTCGGCACGTTCTTGTCCATCACTTCGGATCCAGAAAGAGTCGCAACGAGGACTGTAGAACACTTCGCGGTCTTCTGCATGAAAGGCATAGGGAAATCGTGCGCATGACAAAGGCCAGTGAGGATAAAGGGAACAACGTCCTTCTTCGGTGAGTGCAAGGCATGCGCCGTAGGCGGTTCGTTTGAGAATAGGAAAGATCTGCCAGCCTGCGGATGATGTTTGGCGTCTGAGTGCGGGCCTATCGCTCAATTCGTCTTCAGAAAATGTGGGTTTTTCATGGGTTATCAGATCAGTACGCTTAACATCAATAAGTGATGCAATATCTCGCAATCGTAAGAGAACGATACTTCGAGGCCCAACACAGCAGTTGTTGAGACAATTGCTGCAATCGTTGATTTTACCGACGGGCGCACACGTGGAAACGCTGCTTGGGTCAATGATTTGAAGTCGGGTTTGTGCGCGCAGCTTGATGTATTTAAAGAAATTGGGTGGTGCATACAGCGGACGTTCTTGAACGCGTTTCCATAATTCATCCAAAGCAGAAACGATTGACGTTGGCATCGAAATATTGGGGTTCACACCGCATCTTGTATGATAATAGGAGTCTTATGCCAATCCTGGGAAGAGAACATCGTTTCCGTGTGAACAGTGAAGTGGGTGTTTTGCGTGATGTCATGGTGCATACACCAGGTCGTGAACTTCTCGCAGTCACGCCAGCGACCCGGCGTGAATATCTGTACGACGACTTGTTGGAACGTGAACGTGCGCGTGTAGAGCATGGCGTTTTCAAGGCGGTTCTGGAGCGTTTTTCTCGTGTGCACGAATTGCGTGATCTGTTGCATGAGGCGTTGCTTTATCCTGAGGCGCGTCAATTTTTAATTAGCCGATCGGTGCAGGCCACAGGCATGGATCATTTGCTTGGATCTTTCGAATCACTGGACATTTCAACATTTTCAGAGCGATTTATCAGCGGATGGAAAGTTCCCACGGGGCCCTTCTCAAGGGATCTTGCGCGTCCTGCCTATCTGCTGCCTCCGCTCCCCAACTTATTTTTCCCGCGTGATGCTTCGGTGATGCTTGGAAACGATGTGGTGATTGCCAATATGCGTCATTTAAGCCGATGGCCTGAGGCAGCCTTGATGCGAACCATTGTTGGATTTCACCCTTCTTTTGCTGATCTTCGTGTTTTGCACGATGGCAGCGCCATGCGTCATCGTGATCTCACCCTTGAAGGAGGTGATATTCACGTGATTTCGCCTGAGGTGGTGATGATCGGGCTTTCTGAACGCACCCAAGCCAATGCTCTCGATATGTTGAGTGATACTTTATTTGAAAGTACAAAAATTACCGATGTGATTGCAGTGGTGTTGCCTGAAGGCTGTTTGGCCATTCATCTCGATATGATTTGGACACAGCTCGATCATGATCTTTGTGCGGCCTATCCACCTTTGATTGCGCAACCAGGCTGGGCCACGGTTCTTCATCGCCGCAAAGGAAGCGGCACATTGCGTCGCTGCACAGGCATTTTAGAAGCCCTGGCCAGTGTGGGCTTACCCATGGACGTGGTGTTGTGTGGCGGTGATTCGCCGGAAAGTCAGGCCAGGGATTTATGGGCGTCCGGATGTAATTTTCTTAGCGTCGCGCCAGGTATTGTGTTGGCTTATTCCCGCAATGAAGAAACTCTAAGTTCGCTTGAGGGTGCCGGTTTTGATATTGTGGCAGGTGAAGATTTTTTACGTCGTGATGCTGCACCGAGCGTTCGTACTGTGATTACTTTTCCAGGCTCAGAGCTTGTGCGTGGTGGCGGTGGCCCGCGTTGCATGAGTTGTCCATTGCTGAGGGATTAATACACACAATGCTCTTGACCATTCTATATGTTGGGCTCATGATTCCAGCTGCCAACGCGCCGCAGGAGAAAGATACCATGTCTACTGCACGGGTACGTCTTGGTGACTTGGCCCCTCAGGCCTCGCATGTGTTTGCACCGTTGCTTGTGGTCAATGCGTTACAACAAGCGCGAACTGAACGCGGATATAATGCAGCAACTTTCAATCCTGCTGACCGTGTTCTTCGCGATTCTCGCGCTGATTCGTTTGAAAACATTCGAATAAACCCAGTGATTACGTCTGCAGCTTTTCAGCCCGTGTTGGAAACTTTGGGTATGGCCACGGGGCTTAAGGCGCAAATAGGTGCACGCGCCATTGTTCATTTTGGTTCGGCTCCAGATTCACAGACCGGCAGCTGGTTCAGTGGATTTTCGGCCGATATGAGTGTGATGTCGCTGCGTCCAACAGCCCCACAGCACGCACCGTGCCGTACCGGGGTTTACAATGCACAAGGGCAACGCGATTTATCCAAACTTGATGCATTGCCTTGGAACAATGGCGAACTGACACAATCTGCTTTCCATGGTTGGGTTGATCGACAGGCGGGCACAGGCTGGACTATCCCAGTGGTTGGACGTTTATGGAATTCGTTGCCAACCATGCCTGCGAGTGCTTCCAAGGCAGAATACGGCGCGTTGTTTAGTGCTATGCAGGCAGCAGGGCAAACACATGCCACCACTTCATGGTTTGGCCTTGTGACCAGGCAAGAACCCTACGTGACCCGCCAACAGGTCAATCAGTTTTACGAGCATCCTTTGGATTTTTGGAGCAATGTGATGCGTATGCAACTTGGACAAACGGTTGCTTGGCCAACCCAGAGTTGATTGTTGCTCCTGAGCTGTTGCCGGGTGACCTCAAGTGCCGTTAAAGTCGGACACTTGAGGTAGTCCCTGTGAAACATTTGATCCTATTGGCCGTTGTGTGTGCTGGTTGTTCTTTTTCTCGCGTCGATCCCAAAACCCTGGTGCCATCCACCGCTGAAAGCGTTTTTGTGGTGGACGATTTTAAGAGCACATTGCGTGGCGTAGGCACCTATGCGCGCGCGTTGCTTGGCAGTGAAACCGCTGAGAATGTTCGCAAGCAAATCGCAAAACCAGGGCTTTTGTCGTTCGATATGTTTTCGCCCGGTGAATATTCAAAGCGAGGCTTTGACTTTAACAAAGGGTTATTAAGCTTTACCCTTCAGGACCAAACAGCGCCTGTTATTCTTTTGGGCATTAAAAACGAGAAAAAAGCACAAGAAGCGTTGATCGAAATTATCAAGGGTTTAACCCGTGCCGAACGCTACGACAAAAAAACAGAGAACGGCATTGAATGTCACTCGCTGGGTCGACCTTTTGGCGATGAGGTTGCACCTGTTCTGTATTGGATTTTTTCAAAGGATGTTGTTCGTATTTCAGCTTCCAAAGAAGCACTGCTGGCAGCCAATCCTACGACGCCGTCGTTTTTCCAACTCCCTGAAGTACAAACCATCGATTTGGCCATGGGGAAACAATCCGGAATGCTGTTTGCAACACGTCGCGACGGCTACATGGGTATGCTGCGTGTGCGTGTCGCTTCCACGGGCATTGATGCCGATGGTTTGCTCGCGACACCCGCCGGTGAAGTCAAAACCATGACAGGAACGCCGCGCCAAGCCATGCCAAGCGCTCCTGCAGACAGTATTTTAACTCTTCTCGCGGGTGGTCTTGATGCCGATCACATGGATGCGTTGTCGCGCGCGCGTGTTGCATCGCATTTGGGAATATCCGAGGCCGCTGTTGCGCAATTGCTGAAAACACTTTCTGGCCCCATGGCGGTGAGCGTTTCACCACGAGGGACAGTGCGTGAACTTGTGCGTTTGCCGGAGGCTGAACGAAATTTTGATGGCATGATCAATATGACGATCACGTCTTCTGCAAAGCCTGACATGATCCCATTGTACGATATTTTAAAAACACCCGCGGCCGATCGTGTTGACGGTAAACCTTTAATTCTCGGCGAAAAAAAGCAGGCGCGTTTGTCGGTGGGGCCTCGTGGCGTGTTGCTTGAGCGTACCCCTACTGATCCTACAGCACCCGACCTCACCACCTTTGGCTTTCAGCCATCAGCCTTGATTGAGCCCTATTTGGATAAAGCAGGCGGTATGGTGATTGTGTTGCGTCCACAGTTGTTGAGCGCAGAATTGCTTGGGCAAGACGGACAAGATACGGTCGAAGTGGTGAAGAAAGCAGGGCAGATTTTTCAACGTATAGGTGACGTGATGTTTGCAAGCTATCCCGATGGTACCGACCGTCTTCACATGGTTATTTCGCATAGAATAACCCCATGAACACATTCTGGTTTCGACTCGCATGGTTTGAATTGTGGCGAAATCGAACCAGAACTTTGCTTTCCATCATCGGTCTTGCCGCTGGCATTGCGGTGCTGACATCGATCATCGCACTTGGTGTTGGTATGCGTGTGCATGTCCTAAAAGAAGTTGTACGCGAGATCCCTGTAGATTTGGTTGAAGTGGTGCCAAGGCGTTTGGCCCTCGGGATGTTCGAGCTTTCAACGGGATCTCTTCTTGGTGGCTCCAAACTTGATGCCAATACCGTACGCTCCATCGAAGCACTTGCCATGGTGCGCGATGTTTACCCCACGCGCGATATTGCGTTGCCTTTGGGGGTCCAAGGCGGGCAGCGTCTTATCGGCAAATCGGTCTATATGGACGTTGTGGCCAACGGTGTGGATGAACGTTTGCTGGGGGACAATATTGTAGCATCACAACTGCATGCTGTGCCAGGCGCATTCGATGTTCCTGTGATCATTTCGCCGCAATTGCTCACCATGTTCAATCACAGTGTGGCGCCGGCACTTGGTGTGCCGCGATTGTCGAGCGATGCGTTGGTGGGACTTGGCTTTGATCTTACCGTGGGCCAATCGATTGTTTTAGGACAACGGGGTGCGCGTGGTGTGGGGCGTACCAGTGCGCGTATTGTAGGCATGTCGCCCTTTGCCATGCGCTTGGGGATCACGTTGCCCTTGAAAGTCGCAGAGAAGCTTCTTGCGCAATACAGCAGCGATCCTAACTTGCCGACGCATTATGCATCCCTGTGGGTTCGTGCCACTTCGGCGGATCAATTGCCGAAATTGCTCAAAGTGCTTCAATCCATGGGCCTTTCGGTGGACGATTCGGCGGAACGACTCGCCCGTGTGATCAGCATGGGAACTTTTCTTGCGTCGCTGTTGGGTGTGCTTGTTCTGCTTATGTCGGTTCAGCATATTTTTTACAGTTTTGTGGTGGCCTTGATGGAACGGCGTCATGCGCTTGGGATTTTCCGAGCATTGGGTGCGCGTCGCGGTCAGATCCTGGCCTCGGTGTTGCTACACGCGGCGATATTGGGTTTTTTGGGCGGTGTGTTGGGTTTGGTATTGGGTCGTCTGTGCGGCATGGCCGTCGATGGTGTTGTTTTATCCTGGTTTGATGACTTCCCATTTCACCCCACGTCGCTGTTCGCATTTACGTGGGCGCGTGATACACTATTGCTCGCTGTGGCCATGCTTGCAGCGCTTGGGGGTGCTCTTGGTCCCGCATTGGCGGCAACGCGTATGGGTTTGCAGCGTGCGCTTGCCCAAGATTGAGGAGTGATTAGAATGTTTCCAAAAGATGAAATCAATCGTCGTATTTGTGTCGCATTTGAAGATGCCCAAGTGGAAGTGATTGATCTTACAGGTGGACAAGACCACTATCAGGTGACGATTGTATCGTCGGTATTTGTAGGGCTTGCGCCATTAGAGCGGCATCGTAAAGTATATGCTCTTTTTGCGGATGTTGTGGGGGGCGATTTGCACGCCCTGTCGATCAATACCAAAACACCTTAAATCTATATCTTAAACACAACCGCACCATTGATACCCCAGTACATGGCTTGGTCGCCTGAGAAAAAGGCATCGTTTCCTGTGTTGAGTGTTGTGCCTGCTGTACCGCTCACATCGAGGTACAGCCCACTGTGGCCAGCACCGATAGGGAGCACACGGACTTGAAGGCCTGCGGTGCCTCGTACGGTCGCAAAGGATACAGTATTTCTTCCATCGGGGCATGAAGCACTGGGCGTGCCATTGTTATCACATTGGCTGTTTAGAATAAAAAATTGCCCGCCAACGCCGACCTCGATGTAAGGCACGAGAGGCAGCAAAGCGACATCCATGGGGCTCCATCCAGCGAAAAATCCAACATCGACATACACGGGATTTTTTAAATCAAAGGACGCAAATTCGCCGGTCAGCCCGCCGGATGAAGCATCAAGGCCTCCATAAAATCCGTAGGGCCCTTGGATCCCCCCCTTGAAATTTGCGGTCCAGACACGATCAAGCAATCCGCCATGGTTCCAATTCAGCATGCGCATGCTCACGCCAGCGAACAGGACATACTCGGGTGCTTCTTGGACGACAATGGCGCGTGCGGGGACCATCTCAGGTGCGGGCACGACTTGTGTAGGTAGAACTTGTACGGGAATGACGGTTTGTTGTTGGGTTGCATCACTTGCATTGGGAACAGTGGCTAGAAAAACTATGGTCATAAAATTCATGCAGCCAGAAGCCTATCAGACATGAGCATACAGTGCTTGTTTCATTAAAAAATCGCAACCTTGCCGAGCAATGCACCATGAACGCCCCAGTACAATGATTGATTATCCGAGTAGAGCGCGTTGTCGCTGTCGAAGGTTGCGCCTACCGTGCCGCTCAAATCCATGTACAATCCGCCATTTCCCGAGCCAAAAGGTATCAAAAGAACTTGAAGGCCTGTTGTACCTCGTACGGTGGCGAAGGATTGGGTGTCTCTGTTGCGGCACGTGCTGCCGCCACCAAAGTCATCATCATAACAACTCCTACGAAGAATAAAAAACTGCCCACCGGTGCCGACTTCGACATAGGGAACGAATGGAGCGAGGGCCAGCTGAATGGGGCTCCACCCCACAAAGAAACCGAAATCGACATAGGCGGGATTTTTTAAATGAAGAGACGACAATTGACCGGTAAATCCACCCGATGAAAAATCGAGCCCAGCATAAAATCCTTGGGGTCCTTGGATGCCCCCTTTGAAGTTCGCACTGAATGTATGCTCGAGAAGACCGTCACCGGTCCAGCTTAATACGCGCATGCCTATGCTGCCGAATGCGATGTATTCGGGCATGAATTGGACGCGCATGACGGGACTTGGTGGTGCCTCGCGTATGGGCTGACCCTCTGTTGCATGGGGCGATGGGGTCGTAGGCGTCAGTAATTTTTGAACGTCGCTGGACTGCTGCTGGTTTAAATCAATGGTGCTTGCAGCAGGAGCAATCGCGAGGGCAATAACGGCAAAAAAATGCATTTGATACCCACCTTAATGAAAAAAAACAGCGTTACGCCAGAAATGCATCAAGCCTGTCTGGCGCGATGTTGAATCGTTTCATGGCATTCTCCAAGACGTCAACCCCAACGGTGCCTTCATCGATGAGACCACTGAGTGCTGCAATCACCACATGGGCTGCATCAATTTCAAAATGGCGACGCAAGGCCTCTCGGGTATCGGAACGTCCATAACCGTTGGTGCCGAGCGGAATAAACGTATTGGGAATATAGGGTGCAAGCAATTGAGGCAGCTCTTGCACCCAATCACTTGTGGCGACCACGGGACCTTTGGCGTGCTTGAGCAACTGGGTGACATAGGGCGTGCGTTTGGTTTCCCGCGGGTTCATCCTGTTCCACCGCGTGGTTGCACGTGCATCGCGATACAATTGGGGGTAGCTTGTAATGCTCCACACATCGGCACGTACGTCATAATCATCTGCAAGAATTTTTTGTGCTTGCAGTGCCTGTTGGATGATGGGACCCGAACCAAACAATTGAACGTGTTTGGATCCTTTATCGCCGCTTTTAAATAAGTAGGCACCTTTGAGTATGCCTTCTTCAACGCCTTCAGGCATGGGTGGCATTTCGTAATTTTCGTTGTACAGCGTGATGTAATAGAAAACATCTTCGTTGTTTTCATACATGCGCTTCAGGCCATCTTTGACGATCACCCATGTTTCGTAGGCAAATGCAGGATCGTACGCTTGGCATGAAGGGACCAATCCCGCCATGACTTGGCTGTGGCCGTCTTCGTGCTGCAATCCTTCACCATTGAGTGTTGTACGACCGGCTGTGCAGCCGAGCATAAAACCGCGGCCACGACAATCACCAAAGGCCCAGATCTGATCCATGGTGCGTTGAAAACCGAACATCGAATAAAAAAGATAGAATGGCACCATGGGTTCACCGTGGGTACTGTAAGCCGTACCTGCGGCTTGAAACGATGCCATGGAACCGGCTTCGGTGATCCCTTCTTCAAGGAGCTGACCCGACTGGCTTTCGTGGTAATTGAGAAACATATTGGAATCGACAGGTTCGTATTTTTGTCCCTGCGATGCATAAATTCCAAATTCACGAAAAAAGGCATCCATACCGAACGTGCGCGCTTCATCGGGAATGATCGGCACAACGCGTTTGCCCAAGTTTTTATCGCGCAGCAAGTTACGCATCAAACGGACGAAACCCATGGTGGTTGATGCGGCAACACCCGCTTTGCTGCCTGCTTTGAATTCGTCAAAGGGTGCAGTGTTTTCAATCGGGATGCTGACCATATTGCGGTTTCGCGAAGGCACAGCGCCACCAAGCTCTCTTCGGCGTTCGCGTAAATATTTTACTTCGTCGCTGTTGGGGCCTGGATGGTAGTAGGGTGCATCGGGAAGTTTATCATCGCTGATGGGCAATTCGAGCTTGTCACGAAATTTTTGTAAATGCGCCAGATCGAGTTTTTTCATTTGGTGGGAGACATTGCTTGCTTCAAAGCCTTCACCCAACGTCCAACCTTTGACTGTTTTTGCAAGAATGGCCACGGGCTGGCCTTTGTGCTCGGTCGCCGCTTTGAAGGCTGCAAAGACTTTGCGATAGGAATGTCCGCCACGGGATAGTTTGGTCAGATCATCATCGCTGAGATCTTCGACCATTTTGAGCAAGGTTTCGCTGGTACCAAAAAAATCTTTGCGAATGTATGCGCCACTTTCAACGGCATATTTTTGGAACTGTCCATCGACCACTTCGGCCATGCGACGGACGAGTTGCCCATCGGTATCGCGTGCAAGAAGCTTGTCCCATTCGGGGCCCCAGATGACTTTGATGACATGCCATCCAGAACCGCGGAAATTGGCTTCAAGTTCTTGGATCACTTTGCCATTGCCGCGCACGGGACCGTCCAAGCGTTGCAGGTTGCAGTTCACAACAAAGATTAGATTGTCGAGTTGTTCGCGTGCTGCAATGGATAGCGCGCCGAGGCTTTCAGGTTCATCGGATTCGCCATCGCCCATAAAACACCACACGTTTTGTGATGAGGTGTCTTTGATGCCGCGATTTTGAAGGTAGCGATTGAAGCGTGCCTGGTAAATGGCTGCGATGGGTGACAATCCCATGGACACGGTGGGAAATTGCCAGAAGTCAGGCAAAAGCCATGGATGAGGGTAAGACGACAGGCCCTTGCCGCTGGTTTCACGCCGAAAATGCTCGAGTTGATCTTCGGTGATCCTGCCTTCGAGAAATGCACGTGAGTACACACCTGGTGCAGCATGTCCTTGAAAAAAGATTTGATCACCGCCGCCGGGGGCACCGGGGCCGCGGAAGAAGTGGTTGTAGCCGACTTCGTAAAGGCTCGCGCTTGAGGCGTAGCTTGAAATATGACCACCCAAACCATCGTATTTTTTGTTGGCGCGTGTGACCATGGCCATGGCATTCCAGCGAACGATGCGGCGGATCCGTTTTTCCATCCATTCGTCGCCAGGGAACTCAGGCTCTTCCCAGGTGGGAATGCTGTTGATGTAGGGCGATTGAACTTGAGGTGGGACGGGAACATCCAACTCACGGGCGCGATGAAAAATACTGCTTAGAATATACCTGGCACGCGATGCACCATGGACGCGAACGATGTCTTCAATGGCATCGCGCCATTCTTGGGTCTCTTGCGGATCTAAATCCGGGATCTGCGACAGGTATTCATAAAACATCGTGGGATCCCCTTTTTTTACTGCCACTCAACCGTAGCGGGTGGTTTGCTTGTGACATCGTACAGCACAAGATCTATTTCAGGGAAAGAAGCGCAGATGTCATGCGCCAAATGTACCAATACATCCGCTGGAATATCTTTGCCAAATTCGGCGGGTCTTCCAGTCATGAAGTCGTTGGTGATGATGGTTCGAATGGCCACGGAGAGCTTTTTGGTGATGCCCACGCCCAATAACACCACGAAGTATTGGCTAAAATTGTAGGTGCTCAAGCGTGCGGTGACGATGTCGTCGACGGCGCGCAAAAGATCGGCATTTTGACGTGTAATGTGCAATGGGTGGCTGCGTACGATGCCGTTCAAGTGAGGGGTATTCAGCACGTAGGCCATGCGATTCACGCAATTGACGTCGTTGGGAACCGATCGTCCGAGTCCAAACAAGAGATCTGTGTTGATGGTGTTGATATCACCCGCAACGATCCCCAAATGGCGATAGCTTCGATAATCGCCTTGAACGCCAACGCTTTTGAGTGCGAGCAATTGGGCTTCAATGCCAGGCATGTATTTTTCACATGCTTGTTGTGTCGCGAGTTGATCGGCATCGCTTGGGAGCTCGGGCCCGTCATAGCACATAATACGAACGGCGAGGCCAGGTCCGGGGAAGGGTTGCCTTGCAGCCACGGCTTCATCGAGGCCCAATTTGCGCGCGACTTGGCGCACTTCATCTTTGTGCCAATCCCAATTGGTTTCAACCACAAGGCCTTTGTCACGTGCTTTGCGAACCAGATCCACATCATTGTGATGTGTTTTTATTTTGCTTGCAAAGTGACTTACCTGAGGGTTGCCGCTTTCGATGAGATCGGGCCGTAGGGTGCCTTGTGCCCAATAGGTGTGTTCAAAGTCCAAGCCCAAAGAAGCGCATGCATCTTGTACCACGTGCACAAACGCATGACCGATGATTTGTCGTTTTTCTTCGGGATCCACCAGTGCGGTCAGTGGGCCCATAGATTTTCCATTAATATCAATGGCTTTGTCAAAAAACGCATCGGTAGCGTTCACGCGTTTAAGATGCACAAACCCAAGTTTTTTTAAGTCTTCGCAAATGCGATCGCTTTCGTGGAGGCGCATCAAACCGTGATCAACGTGTACGGCATAAACGCGTTCAGGCCCCAATGCTTTCAGAAGCAACGCCGCGCTTACGGCTGAATCAACACCGCCACTCACAAGGACGATCACGGGGTTTTCACCCACTTGGTCGCGAATTTTTTGTATGGCAGTGTCGATGCGATCGTCCAAAACAAAATTCCCAGAAAATCCGCAAATGCGTTTTAGGAAATTGTTGAGAATCTGTTTTCCATTATGTGTGAGATCCACTTCGGGATGAAACTGCACGCCGTAAATTTTGCGTGCAGGATCGCCTATCACTGCGATGATATTTTCAGATTGTCCGTAGGCTTTGAATCCGGGTGCCAACGTGCGTACCGAATCGCCATGGCTCATGAGCACACGTTGCTTGGATTCGAGATCTGCAAAGAGTGGACATGCAGGATCGATGGTGATGTCTGTTTCACCATATTCGCCACTTGATGATGGAAGGACTTCACCCCCAAAGTGCTTGTTGATCAGCTGCATGCCGTAGCAAATGCCCAGCACGGGAATGCCGAGGTCGAGCATTGCGTCATCGTAGATAAGTCGGTCTTTTGTCCACACGCTGCCTGGGCCGCCGGACAAAATGATGCCACCAAACGCCTTCAGTTTCTCTGCGGGGGTGGTAATGGGCAAAATCTCAGCACAAACTTGTAATTCTCGGACTTTACGGTCGATGACTTTGGTATATTGTCCGCCGCAGTCAAGAATGGCGACAGTGTCGATATGCATGTGGCTAAGTAGGGATTTTGCAGCGTAAGTGTCAACATGCAATGAGTCGGAGGATTAAGAATGAGTATGCATTGGGGACGTGAAGTGTTTTGGCGCGTTGTGCGCCCGATGTCGTATTGCTTGATTGCATGGGGTTTGCTGCTGTGGCTTCCCCATGCGGCTTTGCCTTCGCGTTGGGTTTTTGTGTTGCAATTTTCGGCCAAATTAATCATGGCGGTGGCCTTTGTTTTGGCCTCCACCAACATGGTTGATGTGCTGGGTGACTGGATGGCCCAGAGAGCGGCACAAACGGCCAGAAAACTTGATGATCACCTGGTGCCTTTAACGATACGGATCATCAAGCTGGTGGTGATTGCGTTGGGCTCTGTTTTTGTATTGCAAAATCTTGGTATCGACGTCCGCAGTTTGATGGCTGGTCTTGGGATTGGTGGTTTGGCGCTTGCCTTTGCGGCGAAAGAAACCTTGGCGAATGTGTTTGGAACTATGACCATTTTTGCCGACAAACCATTTCAAATCGGCGATTGGATTGTGTTGAATGGTGCAGAGGGAGCGGTTGAACAGGTTGGATTTCGCTCGACCCGTTTGCGTACGGCTTCTCATACGCTTGTGACTGTGCCCAATGCGAAAATCGTTGATTCGATCATTGATAATTTGAGTGCACGGGATCCGCGTCGTGTTCAATTTGTTTTGGGCCTAAATTATCAAACGTCGCCTGAGCAGATCCAAAGTATTGTTGAAGGCATACGAAATATTCTTTTGGAACAACGTTCTGTAAAGAAAAATTCCATTGAAGTGTATTTTTCAAAAATAGGCGCTGTGTCGCTTGATGTTTCAGTGACCTTTTCTCTTGATGTTCATGAACAGGCCTCCGAAGTGCGCGAAAAACACAATATTTTGATGGCGATTATGAAACTGTCGGGTCAGTTGGGTGTGTCGTTGGCATCGCCCAAAAATGCTGCAATTCATGATTGATGGTGCGGTGTTCGTTTATATAAAATGTCATTCCCGCGAAGGCCTCATCATTTGTCTCTTGTCAATACTGCTGATTGTTTTGAAAGAGATCCGTCATTGCGATCCCGAGTCATCGAGGGCGAAGCAACCCAGGCTCTAGTAAAATTCCTCATACAAATCGCCCCATTCCGGGTTTCGGCTTTCAATGAGCGCTAATTTCTTTTTCCTTGATCCTCCTTTGATTTGCTTTTCCCGCGCAATGGCACTCAACATATTTTCGAATTGTTCATAGTAGACTAATGTTTTGCAGCCGTATTGGCGTGTGAACCCATCTGTTTCGCCGTGTTTATGTTCATAAACTCGCTTCATCAAGTCACTTGTTACACCAGTATAAAGTGTTCCGTTGCGTTTATTGGCCATGATATAAATTGCTGGATTACGTTGATTCATTTTTATTTTCCAACCGTGAGATATTAGTCGTCTTTTTATTACGAGTGATGTCCAATTTCTAGATATTAGAGCCTGGGTTGCTTCGCCCTCGATGACTCGGGATCGCAATGACGGATCTCTTTCAAAACGGTTCGCAGTATTGACATTTATAGAAGCGATAAATGATGAGGCGAAGGCGGGAACCCAGTTTATGTAGAGGCGGTTCGCGAACCACCCTCATTTCCTATGCAACCACATTATAGGCTCAAGCGGTTCTGTATTGCGCCGCATTTCAAAATAAAGAATTGAATTTTCGCCCACGATCCCGAGAACGCTGTTTTGTGACATTTTTTGCCCTACGCTGACCAACGTTTGATCGAGCTGTCCGTAAATACTATGAAAATCATGACCATGATCCACCACCACGGTATTGCCAAGATCGCCCAGTGTCCCAGAAAAAACGACCACACCCGGATAAACCATTTGTACCGATTGTGCGTGTTGTACTTCGATGAAAATCCCATCGTTGGCGCTTCGTGTGCCAAGCAAAGCTTCTCCAGATCCGCGAAGGATACGACCCTCAACGGGCCATGGTAGATTTCCTTTGCTTGAGGCAAAAGGCAATAGAGGGTGATGATTCACTAGCGAAGATGGCTTGCTTATGGGAGATGATTTTTTTGTCGATCTGTTTTTTCTTTCGATCATGTTTTCTTGGTGACTAAGTTGTTCGATATCCTTTTGCATGCGCAGCAATGAAGTGCGTTCACGCATACTGGCCCAACGCATCATGCGGTTCTTCATCATGGCTTCGTCAATTTGTTCTGATGTTTGAAACGCTGCGTTTTTGAGATGAAGTGAGGTTTTGGTGAGTGCGAGAAGTGTGCAATGAAACTGCTTGATGTGTTGGGCATTTTCCATGGCGATTTGCGCTTTGTGTACCGAAGTTTTTGCAAGATCATTGGACGTGGTTGCCAATGCACTTGTCAGTATCCATACCATGATCATGTTTGATTTTCTCTCATACGAAGAACACTTGCACTTCCTAGGAAACCAATGCTTACGCCCAATGCTATTAAAATAGGTGCATGTCCTTGCGCTAGGATGTCAAAAGGAAAATCACCCCAAAGAGGTCCAATCCATTGATGTGCAATATGGGTGTCGATGTGGCGAAATAGCCACAAGAGTATGATTCCCAAACAAGATCCCGAAAATCCCCAGACACAACCGGCCGCAATAAACGGCATGGTGATATAAAATCGTGATGCACCGATCATGCGTAATATTTGCAACTCTTTTGTGCGTGAGAGCATCGTCAGGCGCATGATAATTGCCATAAGCAATGCGGTTGCCCCAAAAACAATGCTTGTGATGATGAAGCCGGTCATCCGCGCTGCATGAATGCTTGCGATGATATGCATATGATCGGGCAAGCCGGTATCAACCATTTCTACGCCACTTATCTTTTGTATCTCGTTTGCGATGTGTTGGATGTCTTCCCATGTCGCCGATGCTTGGGGAGAAACATCTAAAGTATGTGGCATCCATGTGGGATCAACGCCATCGACAAGATCTGCCATGGGACTTCCCATACGCTTGAACTGTTCCAATGCTTTTTCAGGGGCAACATGGGTGACTGAAGAAACATGTTCGAGTGCTTGTACTTTGCGTGCAATGATATTTGCGAGAGCCCCATCGGTTTCTTCCGAAAGATATACGGCGATGCGGGTTGCATCACGCAGACGTGTTTCAACGAGGTGCGATCCAGATAGCAACGCCAGTGTGAACCCAAGAAGCAAGGTGCATATGCCAAGGGTGACCGATGCGAGAATGCCCATGCGCGTGAATGGTCGGCTTTGTTTGCATGCATGATAGAATTGCCATACGAGGCTCATGCAGCACACCTTGTTGGGTGGTGGGTTCCTACATCAAGGCGCAAAACAGGCCCCGTATGTTGTGCGATCAATCTCGGATTATGGGTCGTCATGATCACGGTGGTGCCACGCACGTTGGCATGACGCAAAAGTGCCATCAGCTGTTCACCCATGATTTCATCAACGCTCCCCGTGGGTTCATCGGCGAGTAAAAGAATGGGATCATGCACCAACGCACGGGCAATGGCCACGCGCTGTTGTTCTCCGCCGGAGAGCGCTGCAACAGGCATATGCAAATGCTGTGCGAGTCCCACACCATGGGCAATGTGCAAACACTTGCGGGCAATGGCGTGTGGTGCAAAACCGATGCTTTCAAGTGGCAGTGCGATGTTTTCTTGCACGGAACATTCTTCGAGCAAACGAAAATCTTGAAACACGATCCCCATCCGTCTTCGGAGTGCGAGAATACCGCTTGGCTTCAAGGATCCGACATGAATTCCTGCCACAAGCAACTGACCGCTACTTGGACGCATGGCACCGTAGATAAGCTTGAGAAGTGTTGATTTCCCAGCCCCGGAAGGTCCTGTGATCAACGCAAAATCGCCATGCTCGATATGAAAATTAACATCGTGCAATGCAACTTGCCCGGATGCATAGGAATGATGGAGATGAAACGCGCGTAACACGATCCAACCTCATAGGATCATGCGTGCGTATTTGGAAGTTTTTGTCCTGGAAGGGCGGGCGGGACACCCGCATAAATACGTTAGCCTTGTTTGCTAATCGATTGCTTGATGGCGTCGTGTCTTGCTTTCATCATGGTTGAGATAAGACTTGTGCTCTTGCTCAACCACTCTGCACGGTATTGGGCTTCAAGATATTTGTAGTTATCTTGGCGCATGTGGTCGTTCATTTTGTCCATATAGGACATGGCACCGCTGGTACCGAGGCCTGGTTTATTTACCAAGGCCCCAAGGCCGTCTTGATTGTCTTCGTAGCCTCGGTGAACGGCATTGCCGATTTCTTTGAGTGCGTCTTTTTCTGCGCCAGGCTGATTATTTATTTTGAAATTACTCACAAAGGCATTGCGGTATTGTGAACCGTTTTTGGCTGTTCGCTCACCCAATTCTTTGAGTTGTTTCGAAAGGACATGATCCAAGACCTGGCCACCAGGAAGATTCGAGGCATCTGGATTTTTGGGTTGCTGGCCCTTACCGTTACCCATCAAATGGGTAAAATCACCGCCCGGAACGAGGAAGTTACTCCCGACTTTGTCGCCCTTTTTCGTTGTAATCGTCGAGGAACGATTCTCCGAATTGATGCGATTCATGTCGGCGGGTATATGTCTTCCAATGTCATTTGCCATGGCCATATTCCTAAGGTGAAAAGGTCCGCTATGGCTACATAAGCATAATGGGTCCGATATGGTTAGAAAATATGGTTAGAAAAGTAGCGGCGCAGCTTGCTGCGCCATGATTTCATCACACAAGGTGGGCGGACGCATGTGCTTTCCGCAGACGTGATGTACGACTGCGTTCCAACTCACGCTTCACCAGCGTAAGAATGCGGTCGTGGGCGAGATCGATAGCCTTGTACATGTTGCTGTCCACTTCGTTTAAAATAAGTGGGCGATGCCGTGGCATGTAGACATGAATACGACAGGCCTTGTTGCTCTCATGGCGATGCAATTGACCAAGATCGTCAAGCTCAACCAGCAGATGCATGGCATCACTATCGGCTATCTTGCGCAAAGAAGCACCCAGCTTCTCCTCTGCATAACTCCTTAACGCCTGGGTGAGATTCATGTGCCTAGCTTTGACTATAACGTGCATAACGACGCACTCCTCAAGGCATACGTGTCATGAGATGTGATCCCACGAAGCACAATATGTCTCATAAAACCATTATACTCCTCCTGAGACGGGGTGCTCGAAAAAATGACTTTCATTGTCTGGGGCAATTTGCCGGTCGCCATTTATATTTATTGATATTTTGTGTGGTGATTCCCAGCATCAAGCTTTGGGTATGCCATTTGAAACGCGATGTTCGCTCCGTAGTTGTTCTTATTAACCTCTCCCGCTTGCGGGGGAGATCGTCGCGTAGCGGCGGGTGAGCGTATTCGCACCAGCACAAAAAATTAATTCGTCCTCGAATACACCGGTGGGTGTCCAAATTTGATCATCGCTTCAGCAATGACATCGATCAGCTGCAAGAGACGTTGCTTAAGGCTTGTGGTTGCAAGCAGCTCCTGCTGACGTAAATGATCGTTAACGAGTACTGCACCTAGGATATCAGCCAAACGCAAAGGGTCAGCCGTCGAGCGCAGCATGGCGGCCAATTGCTCATCGTGGGTTTCTACACACGCTTGCAAATTCACCACGCAACTTTGAAACGATGCCATTTCACTGCGTGCCTCAAGAATAGCATCGTGCGACGGCGCCTCAATGGCCGCAATGTGAAACGAGCGATAGCTGGAGCGTTTGTGAACCTCTTGAAGGAGTCTGCATCGGTCGGTGCCTTCAAGCAGTATGTTGTATCGCCCACTGGGCAATCGCTCCGCATGAATCAGTTTTCCAAGACAACCGACGTCACATAACTCAGGATGTCGCGAATGTTCTTGGCCTGGTTTAATCATCACAGCACTGAGCAAACCGTCCACCTCCAATACATCTTTGATCATGTCGCGATATCTTGTTTCTTGCACGTGCAATGGGATCACCACACCCGGAAAAATCACAGTGCCGGGCAATGGAAAAACGGGAAGCTCACGCGCTACGTGGGACGGATATGTCTTCTGATTGTTCACTCTCAGACCCTAAGATGCGCGTCAGGATGAGGCAATTTCTGTGTTTTTTTGGAACTCGGGCATCCTGCCCGCACATCATTTACGCGGGGAAGATGCCCTCGCTCCAAATGTGATCTCATAAAATTCGTAGGGAATGCGATTTTCATGAGAAAATGTGTCATCCGGGGGTCGTGAATGATTCGTTGTGCTTCTAAAGCGGTTGTTGCGGCGTTGATCTGTGTTGCGATGGTGGGCTGTAAGGGCTCTTCATCATCTCCGGTTGTTGGAATTGCGTCGTTTTCTGCCGAGGGTGGCACCGGTAGGGATCCTGGTGACGACGTGACGCTGACATGGTCCGTATCCAACGCGGCGGCGTGCTCCATTGTGGATGGTGATGGCGTCAGTGTTGTGTCTAACACCACGGCGAGTACGTTTGAATGGACCGCACACAAATCCACTATGCTGGTTCTTTCGTGTGTTGATGCAGATGGTCATGTTGCCAGTAAGTCGCTGTACATGACGGTGTCAGTTGTTGAAATTGCGTCGTTTACTGCCAAATTGGGCGATACGCCTATCACCGCCGATGTAGAAAAAGACGCGACGGTAACGCTTGCATGGTCTGCGCTCAATGGAACCACATGTTCCATTGTTGACGCCAAGGGTAACAGCGTTGTTGAGGACACCACCGAGAGTACAGAGGAGTGGACCGCAGACGCATCGACCATGTTGACGCTTACATGTACCGATTCAGAAGACAATACCGTAACCAAATCGTTGTATGTGGGTGTGAAAGGCGCGCCGGGTATTCCTTCATTTGCAGTGTCTCCTGAACACACATATCCGGACGGAACAGTGACATTCACATGGGTATCGCAAAATACAACCGAATGTGTGTTGAAATCAGGCGGTACGGCCATCACGGGTGGCTCTAACTTGGCTGCGAGTGGCTCAAAGACAGGTGTTACCGTTGCTGAAACGACGACTTTTACCCTTGATTGTACAGGAACCAATGGCACGCACACGACCAGCGAAGTGACCGTCACAACCGATGTGTTGCGTATTGCGTCGTTTCAAAAAGAAGGCCCCAACAATGCAGGGGCCTATACCGTCACGTGGCGTGTGGACAATGCTGAATCATGCGTCATGAAAGGCAATGACTGTGCGTGGACAGCACAAAACAATCTGTGCAGCTTTGCCCTCTCCAGCGCATCGGGCAGTCCCACAGGTTCCGGGAGTGTGAATGTCACGCCGTCAGAACCACTCACACTGGAACTTTCGTGCACCAAGGGCAGTGATACAAAAAAAGCCTATCTTGCACTTTCAGGTACGCAGGCCATTATCAACAGTTTTGATGTCTCCCCCTCGCACCTTAAAGGTGAAGAGACACTGACATTTGCATGGCGAACATCCAATACAAAAGAAAACACATGCGATTTATATGCAGGCAATGTTGCGGTTAATGGAAAAACAAATTTGCCCTCCAATGGACTCACCACACTGGCCGCTACAGACGATGCAATCTACATTTTGAAATGCAAAAATTTAACGGAAAGTGAAACGATTGTTTCAGATGAACATGCCGTAACGGTGGACGTTGCAATTACAGCTTTTGCATCGAGCTCAGGAAGCGCGCCCGTGGAAGCAGCCGGTACGCCTACTATCACCATCACAGCGGTTGATGCAAAAGCGAACAACGCTTGTACACTGACCGATGATCGCAACAGCACACCGGTATCATTCATGCATTCTGAAAATACGACGACATATACTGCAACGTACACCGTCCCAGCATTCAATGGTAACTCAGTGCTTCAGCTTACTGTTAATTGTACAGGCAACAATACCCTCACCACCGACACTGCCAGTAAAACATTAATTCTGTATTATGCAGCAGGAACGCTTGGCAGTACATTGATTGCAACGCCATCGCTAATTACTGTGAAAGATGGCCCCAGCACCATTACATGGGGTTCACAAGGCGCGCAGGGATGTTCACTTAAAGAAGACGTAACGAACGCACCTGAATTGAAATCAGGCACATCAGGCAGTTTGACTGTAGAAAACCTGACCACCAAGAAAACCTACAAACTGACGTGCAATAATTTTGGCTCAACGTCCACCGACATAAAAACCGTCGATGTGGATGTGTTTTATTTTGATAACGTGAATGATCCGAGCAATCCCCTAAAGCCTACGGTCGATAAAGCATCAGTGAAGAAGTATCTTGAGAACATCACTGTCAGTGCAAAAATTACAGGAGCAACGACAGGCGATACATGCACAGTAAATACAGGTTGGATAGTATCGGATCCTACGAATGGCGTATTTACTGCGACAGGCCCCATATCAGGAACTACCGATGTGGTGATGACGTGCAAACGCGGCACCACAGCGATTGTTAGCGATGCAGTGAGAGTGACTGTCACGGACCCGAATGTTTCCCCAAGCATCACATTTGTTACCACACCCGCTGCGACCACGGTGGATTCGGTGACGGCGACGAGGATTGATTATCGCAAGGACGTGACCATTACAGCAACGGTAGCAGGTACAATAGATGGCGATACCTGCACTGCGGATCCAGGAGGCTCATTAAGTCGGTCGGGCAATGTATTCAGTGGTACCAGTGTTGGCTTGTCGGCTCAGAACAGTAACATCACGGTGACCTGCAAGCGCGGCGATATTATCATTGCCACCGCCACAGTGCCCGTTATCGTAACACAGCCTGCCATTGCCATCACGACCACACCTGCACAGGTATCTGGGGTCACGACAGTTGATTATCTCCAGGACATGACTCTCACAGCAGTCTCATCAGGATTGCCAACGACTTCATGCGAGGCCAGTACAGGTTGGTCCGTTACAAAGAGCGATAACACGTTTACCTTCCGAGGTCGCTTGGCAGAAACAACTTCCATCACGGTGACGTGCACGCAAGCAACGCCCAGCGCGAGTATTTCGGCGAGCTTAGTGGTGAATGTGAGGCAGTCGGCAGCGAGTGTCAGTAATTCGTCGAGTTCGGGTGAGACCTGCGATATTTTTGTAAAACCTGGTGGAGGCAGCCCCCAAGATGGCACCACATGGGCCAAGGCATATGCATCTCTCGCTCCCATTCAGGCCAAAACGGTGTGTGTTCCAAGTGGTTTCTCTTTCACCGGCGTGACTGTTCCAGCATATGTACGTGTGCGTTCGGATTGTACACAGTCAGCGGTTGCGAACGGTACTTCGTGCCTTAGCGGTGATACAGGCGTGTGTCACTTTTATGTGAAGACGGGTGGTAGCGATAGTTCAAATAACGGCACCACGTCTTGGAGTACGGCATTCGCAACTTTTGGTCCTTTACTCGGCAAAACCGTATGTGCTGGCGTTGGTGTCAGTATACCAAGCAGCATTCCAGGATACCTGACGGTGAAGAAAAATTGTACATCTACAGGCGCGACGACAACATGTTCAGCCGAAGACCAAACACCTACGTGCAATTATTATGTGACGACGACAGGAGGAGCGACAATCAAGGATGGGTCTTCCTGGACCAACGCGTATGACAGCATGTCTCCAGTTCTCGCTTTGGTCTCTCCTGCGGCTTCTGCTTCTGCTGTTCTGAGTGGAAAAAAAGTATGCATGGCCTCAGGTGTCTATTCTGATCCTGATTCTGTGGTGAATGAAGATAGGAATGTTCTTGTGGCAAGCAATTCAATCGCCACCAAAACGACGTTTAAGGGCGGGTGTGTGGCCGATGCTGTGACTACAGACACACCGCCAGTTTCGATATGCACGCCTTCAGCCTCAGAGACCATCCTCGATGGCCATCGCTTAACACGCCTCATGACCATCCGGAGTGGATCTGTCACTTTAAAAGATCTCACATTTCGCGCCGGACGAACGACATCGGCAGCCAACTACGGGGGCTGCTTGCTTATCACCGATGGCGCGAGCGTTGCCATGGAGAATGTCAATTTCGTCGAGTGCATGGCGGAGCATACCACCGATGGTTTTGGCGGCGGTATCTACGTGGGAAAAACCACCAGTGTGTCAACTGCGGGTGTCATTACCGTCAATGCCGCCAGCACGACACCTTCCCAGCTCGCATGGCGCGGCGGTTGGGCCCAGGGCAATGATGCATTTCGGGGCGGTGTACTGATGGTTGACGTTGGGAGCACGGTCCAGATCTCTGATCTTACCGCTGTAAACAATGGGAGTCTTGGTCTTGGAGGGTCGGGTGGCGGAGTGATTGCAGTCTATGGCGATACTTCTGCAGTGAGCGTTGAAAATAGTATCTTTAAAAGCAATATTTCTGACAGTGCTGGTGGCGGTGCTATTTATCTACAAAACAATAGTTTCCTTGATGTCGCTGGGTGCTCTTTTTTAGGCAACATCGCAAGCTATTATTATGGTGGCGCAATTTACGGGAATGGAGTTGCACCCGTAGTGCGTGTTCGTCACTCTCTGTTTAATGGAAATACGACCAACTGGGGTTCCGTTGTTACATATGGAGGAGCCATCAGTCTGATCTCTTCAGGCCCTGCGGCCAATGCGCGTGCAAATTTATTGATAAGTGGTAGCACTTTTTCTGGCAATACCGCACGTACTGGTGGTGCTATTTATGCAAAAGACAGTGATGTCATTTTCTCCCAGAGTCGGTTTGATGGGAACAGTTCATACGAGAGAGGTGGCGCTGTTTATTTCGAAGAATCCACAACGAGTCAGTTGTTAAGTTTTGGCATTTTTGAGACGGAGTTCACCTACAATCAGTCTTATCCCGTTGTCTATGATGGAAGTAATGGGTTTGGTGGCGCAATCTCCGTGTCTTCTCAAAAACTTAATTTTCGAATTGAAGACAGCCGATTTCAATACAATACAGGCAACAACTGGGGAGGAGCAATCGACGTACGTATGAATAGTGCGGTATCCTCAGTGGTTATTAAGCGGAGCAGTTTTGAGGGAAATGGTGTGAATACCATTGCGCGTGGAGGAGCCATCTCTACCTATGAGGGTTCACTTGCTGATGTAGAGATCGAAGATAGTGAGTTTATTGGGAATCGGGCCTATCATACGGGCAATGTTGCCTGGTATGGAGCGGGCGGCGCTCTTATGTTGGAGCAGGGGCAAAATCGACTTAGAATCGATCGAAGCTATTTTGCTTACAATCGTGCGACAGAAGGCGGGGGGGCCATTACCGTTGGCAATGATAGTGGCAATGTGCTCAAGCAGCTTGAAATCAGCAATACGACTTTTATTGGCAATAGTTTATACTCACCCGACGCATCTGCTTCGCGAACTTTTGCAGGTGTTGCGGTTTCCATGAAAGCTACTGTGAATGCGGGTTTCATTCGAGATACTTCATTTCGCGAAAATGTAGGCGCTTTAAATTGGCCTGGAGCAAGCACGCAGAGTTTTGGCGGCTCTCTCTATTTCCATTCGACGGTGGGCGTGTCGGGAACACCATTTCGTCTTGAACGCGTCAATTTCTTGGACAACGTACACACCACCGGCAGTTCTGCTGGGCTTTCCGCAAATACTACGGCGTACATGACGATTGAAGACAGTACGTTTGCGCGCAACACAGCAGGGCGATTTGCAGCCCTTGAGTTTGATGGAGACAATAGCGTGTACTCCATTGTTAATTCGCGCATCATCGATAATCTGAATGAGAACATCTATGTTGATGGGATTAACACTGTAAATGGCGGTGCAGTCTACCTAAGAGGAACAGCGACGCTTGAAGGTGTACAATTCAAAAACAATAAAGGCGCATACAATGGCGGCGCTATTTGGCATCACAGCGGAACGACAACAGTGCGCGACTGTGATTTTATCAACAACGAAGTATCCAATTTTGGTGGTGCGATATATGAGTATTCTGGTACGCTGAACGTTGTTAACTCCACCTTTGCAGGGAACAAAGCCTTGGATGGGGGCGCTATTTATCAAAATCTCAGTTCGCCCGGTCCTGGTACGCTTAAAATTTATCTTTCGACGTTTACTGGCAATATCGCAACAACAACAACAACGCCCAGTTTTGATGTGAAGCAATCAGGTGCAACCATTAAGGCCTCTGTGTTTGCATCGTCGGCCGCCAGCTCCGGTGTTGCGGAGAGTACGAACGGCGCGAACGGAATTTGTGTTTCAACCTCGGCTGTCACACTGGTGGGGGATAAGTACTTCTATACTCAGCCAGCATCACTGGGGCCAAACAGTGGTTGCAAAGGTAATTCGAGTGACATCACGATGACGACGAGTGCTCTTTCTCTCATTATGGGTTGCTCGGGTACTTGTTTGGATTTTACGTCAGCATTTGCAGACTACACGCTTGAAGGGAACGATGGCACTGACGGCAGCGGCAATCCAATTAAAGAGAATGGGTCAAGCGCGAGTGTTTTTCCTGGCCGACACTACAAGGTCTCGACACGACGTCTTTATGTGAAGCCCAATTCTGGCAATACCTGCACGTTGGAAAATACGACGGTTAGCGGACGGACCATTACGATGGACGGCACAAGTTGGGAGAGTGCGTTTCCGTGTCCTTCCAATGCCGTTGTGGCCATCAACCGATTTGCTCGCATTCAGCCAGGCACCACAATCCTCGAACACTACGAAGTGTGGGTACAAAAAGGGGTCTACAATGAGACCGCTACTCTTGTTCTTCCTGAGCGTACCTCATGGTTTGGTGGCTTTGAAGGCGTGGTAGAAGAAAAAGAGCGGTTCCACCGTCCGGCTCTATGGAGGCTTCCTGATGCAGGGTGGAGCAAAATCCAATACACAAGCGCTAATGCCGGAGAGGTGATGAAGTATGCAGGGACAAGTAGTACCCCGAAAACCACCCCGGCGAGTGTCGATGGATTTATTTTGTCTCGCAATTCAAATGCAACGGCAACATCAGTGACCGGACTTAAAGTTGAATACGTAGCCGACTTCACCGCCCGCAACATGCGGCTCGAAGGCAATATTGGCGCAAAGCCGGGGTTTGAAGCCAGCAATGTCACCGGTGCATTGGTGCTTGAAAATGTGCAGGCAAAAGGCAATAATTTCTCCGGTACACCTGCCGTTCTCACATTCAACGTGACGCCCAATGCACGTTTGGAAAATGTATATATTGATCATGGTTCAGCAACAGGAGGAGCAACAGGCGTTTCGGTGACAGGCATATCAACACTTTACGCCCGTAATCTGACGTTGAGAGGTGCAATTGTCGATGATACAGGCATCAAGCAGGATGCAACCGCCAAAGTGTATTTGAGCGAGAGTGTGGTGTACAACCCAGCATCAGGAAAATCCAGCGATGTCACTTCGGGTGGTCAACTACTGTTGGCCAATACCTGTTTGTTTGCTGCAGCAAGCGGAACACCACCCACAGATCACAAAAGCTGGAACGTTATCATAACCCCAGCAACATCTTTGAGCACCGATAATTTGTTAAACCCTGCGAGTGCTTGCGCCGATGCAGTACAACCTTTGCCTGCATGTCCCAATGAAGGCGCAACAACGCCTTTGTTGACTGCAACCGGTAGGCGTTGGTGTATGGATGCACAGGGGATCGAACGTATTTGCACCGGTACGTTGGTCTCTTCTACCACGACTTGGACCTGCGCAACGGCAACGATCCCATCGGACACCGGCATCGCTCGCAATGGATCCACCCGCACCGACAAACTATGGGATGTTGGGCGCAAAGATTTCGGTTTCCATACGCCTGCTCGTATTTGGTATGTCAATCCAGAAGCTGATGCTGGTGGTGATGGTAAAAGTTGGGGCACAGCTTTTCAAACCATCACAAGTGCAACAGCGGCTGCAACAACAGCAGGTGACGCCATCTGGATCACCGGCGGTACGTATCGTGCGACCAATGTACGTGATGCTGTGCTCAAAGTTCCCGCAGGTGTTTCTGTGTTTGGTGGATTTGCGGGGTATGAATCAAGTCCCATCCACAGACGTCGTGGTTTAACATCCACTGTCACTATTTTTGATGGTGATATGAATGGCGACGCGGCATGGTCGGCCGAGGACAGCACCAACGTTTCAACAAACGCAGGGGATATTGCACTTGATGGTGTGCGCATCACAGGAGGCAATGGACGAGGTTCAAACGATGGCGCAGGTCTTTACGTTGCTTTGGCGTCTAGTCAATCGGCGCTTTTGAGTAATCTCGAAGTGATGCGCAATACGGCGAGAAGTGGCGCTGGAATGTATATCACCTCTTCGTATGATAGACCTACTGCGCCCAACGTATTGCTTTACAATGTGCGCACGCACGACAATCACGCTGTTGTCGATGGCGGTGGTGTATATCTCGCCGCCAAGGTCAATGCGCTTATTGAAGATGGGTCGATGCGTAACAATGGCGTCGATCAATCGGGTGGTGCGTTGTATAACGCAGGCCAGGTTGAATTGCGCAACGTGGTGATTGATCGCAATGCTGCTCTTAATGGCGGCGGTATTGCGCTTGCCAATGATGTACTCACCACGCTGTCCAATGTGCAGCTCTCGCGCAACGATGGTGGCTTGGGTGGCGGCATCTACATTGCAAAATTCTTCAAGCTTGCGATCATTCAAAGTACGCTTGCCGAAAATACCGCAAACAAAGGTGCTGCGATTTTTGCAGAGAGCTTTAATGGTGGTACAACGGTTGCTGTCACTCAAAGCATCGTTGCGGGCAACCTTTCTTCCGATGGAAAGGTGTTCGCTTTGGCAGATGCTGCGTTGACTGTTTCGTATAACGGGTCATGCGTAGATCTTACGGGAAGCACGACGGAGGGCACGATCTACGGCATTGATAGCAACGCCGTCGTAGCCGTTCCTTGGACCACCGGTGAAGTCAATTATGTATTGCCAAAGGCCAGTGTGTGCCGCAATTTGGGAGGTACCGTGGGTGCAGGCGTGGCGTATGATCTGCGTGCACGCAGCACGTCGCCTGGCGGTGAATCCGAATACAGCCGTGACACATGTACCGCCTATTCACCCGACCCCGGATATCACGCCCCCGCCATCGACCGTACCTTCTGCGCCTATCGCCCCGGCATTGATCTATAACTGTCGCCCGCTTTTATCCTGCCATTATCAATCCATAAAATTCGCGGACGTACTCTTCTTTACATAGAATGGCTCCATCCGGGGGTCGTCAATGATTCGTTGTGCTTCTAAGGCAGTTGTTACGGCGTTGATTTGCATTGCGATGGTTGGTTGCAAGGAATCCACGTCGGCATCTCCGGTTGTTGGTATTGCATCATTTGTCGCCGATGTTGGCAGTGGTCGGGCGATACCCGGCGATGAAGTGACGTTGACATGGGCTGCGTCCAATGCGGTGGCGTGCTCCATCGTGGATGGTGATGGCGTCAGTGTTGTATCCAACACCACAGCGAGTACGTTCGAGTGGACTGCTCACAAATCCACCATGCTGGTTCTCTCTTGTATTGATGCGGATGGGCATGTTTCCAGCAAATCGTTGTATGTTTCGGTGTTTGTTGTTGAAATTGCGTCGTTTACGGCCAAATTGGGAAGTACACCTGTCGCTGGCGATGTAGAAAAAGATGCAACCGTGACGCTCGAATGGTCTGCGCTCAATGCAACCACATGCTCGATTGTTGATGCCAAAGAGAATAGTGTTGTTGAAGATACGACCGAAAGTACGGTGCAGTGGACTGCAACCGCATCGACCATGTTGACCCTTACATGCACCGATTCAGAGGACAATACTGCAACCAAGTCGTTGTACGTGGGCGTGAAAGGCGCGCCGGGTATTCCTTCGTTTGTGGCATCGCCCACGAACACATATCCCGGCGGAACAGTGACGTTTACATGGGCATCACAAAACACCACAGGATGCGTACTTAAGTCAGGAGAAACAATCATTGCAGATGATTTGGCAGTTGAAGGTTCCAAGGCGAATGTTGTCATTGCTTCAACAAAAACATTCACTCTTAATTGTACTGGTACCAACGGCACACACACGACCCGCGAAGTGACAGTCACAACCGATGTGTTGCGTATTGTGTCATTTGAAAAATCTGTACCTAGCTGTACCGGCTCTTGCGAGGTGACGTGGCATGTCGACAACGCCACGTCATGCGATTTGTGGGGCAATGGGTGCAAGTGGGTTAGCAATGCTTCGTGCAGCTTTTCTGTAAATAATCAAACAGGCACGATGGCTGCATCAGGAACCGCCATTGTAAGTTCTGACAAGCAGCTTACTTTGGAGCTTTCATGTCAGAAGGGAAATAACACCGCAAGTGCCTTTCTTTCACTTCAGGGAACGGAACAGGCCATCATTAACAGTTTTACTGTTTCGCCCAGAGAGTCCAACCCCAAGGGTGGAAGTGATTTGACATTCGCGTGGCGAACATCAAATACAAAACCAGATTCGTGTGCGATTTATGATGGAAACAATACTTCCGTGAAGTCCAATTTGGCTTCCAACGGACTCACCACACTTACAGCGACAGATGATGCAACCTATGTTTTGAAATGCAGAAATGCCGCAGATACCGGAGATGTTCTTTGGGAAACACCCCTTGCAGTAACGGTCGATGTGGCGATTACAGCGTTCACGTCAAGCTCAGGCAGTACGGCAATTACAGCAGCCTCTTCGATTATCCTCACCATCACAGCAATCGACGCAAAAACGAGCGATGCCTGTACCCTGACCGATGACCGCAACAGCACACCTGTATTGTTCACGCCCTCCGAAAGCATTCCGACCACGTATACTGCAGAATATACCGTTCCAGATTTCAACGGCAATTCGATTCTCCAGCTCACGGTGAACTGTACAGGGAACAACATCAACCCCGACACTGCCAGCAAATCACTTATTTTGTTCTATGCGGCAGGTGATCTTAAGAGCACGTTGGTTGCAACACCTTCTGTTATTAGCATCAAGGGTGGGTCCAGTACCGTCGCATGGGGGTCACAAGGGGCGCAGGGATGTTCACTTAAAGAAAATGTAACGGACGCACCTGAATTGAAATCAGGCACATCAGGCAGCTTAAATGTAGAACCGATCACCAAGACAACCTACAAACTGACGTGCAATAATTTTGGTTCAACGTCCACCGACGTAAAAACCGTCGATGTGGATGTGTTTTATTTCGAGAACACGCCTACAGCTTCACCCTCGACGGGTGTCAAAAAATATCTCGATGATGTCACGATCACTGCGACGATAACGGGCGCAAAAGAGGGCGATACCTGCACAGTGAATACCGGATGGGGTCGTGTTCTGGACACCCAACCAGGAGAGTTTGCATTCAAAGGCCGGCTGTCTGGAAATACTGATATTGTCATGACGTGCAAACGCGGCACAACGGCGATTGTGAGCAGCCCTGTGGCCGTGAGTGTCGAAGATTCGGGCATTGCATTTGTCACGGTTCCTGCCGCGACGACAGTGGAAGGTGTGACGGCGACGCGTGTCGATTATCTCCAAAATATAACAATCAAGGTAACTATCGACGGTGCACAAAATGGCGATCAATGTACTTCAAACACCTGGGGTGAATTGACTCGAGATGGTACGCTATTTACAGGGCAGGGCAGTTTGACCGCCTCAACAAATATTGCTGTAACATGCAAACGCGGCGAAACGACGATTGCAACCGGTACCGTGCCTGTTACAGTGATGGCCATCGCATCATTTCCTCCGCCGGCAACAGCGACCACTTGTTCTCATTATATTACGCCTGATGGGATGAGGCCCAGTGACTCAATGTATCCAGAAGATACAACGCCATCCGACTCATTGTATATGCGCTTTGTGGACCTTTACGGTTACAACTGCACTGGATCCTCTGGTAACTCGTTTAGTTGTTCTGGAGCTGGCACTTGCAATGGTGCTACGAGTGCAAATGCCACCGTGGCATCTGGTGCTGCCGCCTGCACGGGATCGATAACAGCAAAAACATGTACTGCACCGTTCACTTGTACTTCATCTGGCGCGCTATCAGGTACGTGCGCAAGCTTAACTGCCCCAACCGTAACAGGAGCCACTTGCAACCTTTCGACGATTTCGCAGAATCTCGACAACAAAACCATCTGCATGACCACCGGTGTTCACTTTGTGAATCGCACCGATGCCAGTCTTACCGCCACCAAAGATGATTCATTAACGCTTACGGGCACAGGTTCCGTGACTTTTGTAGGCGGATTTCCCAATCCGGCATCGACAGAATCAAGAACAATTCTCGATGGTCGTTACTTGTCGCGTTTGATGACTCTTAAGGGTTTAGGCAGCAAGGTAACACTAAAAGATGTGGTCTTTCGTTCAGGGAAGATGAGTACGAATGCAGACGTATCCCGTGGTGGATGTTTGCGTATTGAAAGTGGTGCGAGTGCATCGCTTGAAAATGTCGATTTTTTGGAGTGTTTTGCCGGAGATACGACTGGCGGGAGTGCGACTGTAGGCCATGCTTTTGGCGGCGCAATTTATCTCACAGGTGGCAGCAGTAGCCTTTCATGGCGTGGCGGACTGGCTATGGGAAATGATGCCGGCAAGGGGATGGTTCTTTCTGCGAATTTAGGAAGTTCCGCGTATATTGGATCGGTGACAGTGCGCAATAACGGCAGTGGTTATGGCTTTATTTCTTCTTATAGCGAGACGGGACCCATCTCTCTCGAAGGGAATAATACTGCGGTGTCTGTTGTTAATTCTCTTTTCCAAAATAATTCCGGAGAATCCTATGGTGGCGCCATCTCTTTGACCCATAATAGTTTCCTTGACGTGTCCGGCTGTGTTTTCCGAAATAACAGCAGTGCATATTACGGGGGTGCTATTGGGGCCCATGATTTATACGGCGTCGTACCAAGTCCAAGTCCCGTGGTACGCGTTAATCATTCTCTTTTTGAAAACAACAGCTCATATTATGGGGATAATGGCGGGCGAGGTGGCGCAGTCTCTGTCTATTTAGCAGCGGGTGCATCGCGCGGAACACTCCTCGTTGCAGAGAGTCGTTTTGTCGGGAATGTGGTCAATGTTGATGGCGGTGCGCTTCATGTTCGGAATGCCGATGTGACGTTGGATAGCAACACGTTTGAATCCAATAAATCAGGGCACAATGGCGGTGCGATGTATTTATACGACTCAACTGATGGCGCTAGGCCAGGGGGCGGTCTTAATGTTCAGATACGAAATAGCAGTTTCCTATCGAACATCGCTGCGGAGTTGACTGGCGACAATGGGAATGGTGGGGCTCTGTTTCTCGTTACCGAGAATATTGGTTCGCCTATGCGTATTGTTATCGATGATGCGATATTTGAAAACAATGCAAGCAACACCTCGGGTGGGGCCATTTCATTGACTGGCCCTGCGCCCAGCTCGGTAACGATTAGACGTAGTTTGTTTCGAACCAATGTTGCACGCAATGATGGCCTGAGCGATGCAGCAGGTGGTTTGGGCGGTGCTATTTTTGCCGATTCTACCACGTCATTAGATATCTCCGATTCCGAATTTTCAGGCAATCGTTCCTATGCTGAAGATAATGGGCCGGCCGAAGGCGGTGCCATCTACGGCAATACAATGGAAAGCCTCAAAATCGCCCGCAGTATGTTCGCATACAACCGAACCGAGAGATATGGTGGTGCGATACGTTTAAATGCTTCCATAAACGTTTTAGAAATCACAGATTCTGATTTTTTTGGTAATGGTCTCTCGACGCGCGTCAATGATGGTAAACGTGGTTTGGCAATGATGACGGGTTCTGTTGGTGCTGGATTCATTCGCGGAACTACCTTTCGATCGCATGTGGGAAGTTCGTTTAATGGTACATCCCCAGTCGATGGCTACGGCGGTACGATTCATTTCAACGCAAAAATAGGCGATAAAGCAGCACCCTTCCGCATTGAAGATACACGTTTTGAAGACAATGTTTTTACCAATGGAGTGTCGGCAGGAATTTCCAGCGGGGATATGGGAGCAGGTGGCTTACTGGTGCAGCGCTGCACGTTTGCGCGCAACAGTGCGAGTCGCGCCGCAGCGATGCTAGTGGCGGGCACCAACAGTGGTACGCTGAGTATTGTAGATAGCAAATTTATAGATAACGTGACCAATGCATCAAAGGGTGTCGACATAGAGACAGGCGGTGCTCTTCATCTTAATATGAATACAGGATCGGTTGTGATTGAGGGCTCTTTATTTCAAGGCAACACAGGACGTGTGGGGGGGGGCATTCTGTTCTATAATGGTGCCACTGGTAATACTTATACCGCTACGGTTCGCAACAGTACGTTTCTCAATAATCACGCATATCGCCATGCTGCAGAAGCAACGGACTCAAAGGCCGGATTTGGTGGTGCGATTGGTGTTTTAAATGGACAACACACCGTTAACGTCGTGAATAGCACTTTTGTAGGCAATATCGCAGATGCAGACGGCGGCGCCATTGTCCAATATGGAGCTACGATTAATGTCTATTTGAGTACTTTTGTGGGAAACACGAAAGGGGCGTCGGGAACTGGGGCGGATTATAAATACCAATTAGGCGTTACTGGAGGAGTATTCAATAAAGCAGCATCCGTTTTTGCTTCTACAAGTCCGGGGGTGACAGCAGTTATTGCTGATGCTGTATGTGTCTCTCCTAACGCCTTAACGGCTGTAGATCCCAACGGTAGATACTTTTTTCAAACCCCCACTACTGATTCCGATGGATGCACGGGCACGGCTACAAATGCGACGATTGCTGCTGCCAGTGGCTGGATGGGTTGTTCCTCCACATCGACAAATCCAACATACCTTTGTGTTGGCTCCACGTCTTCGCAATCATCGCTGATACGTGAAGATGCTGATGGAGCGAATGATAAAGTTTTCCCCGGCCGCCACTACAAAGTAGCAACGCGTCGCATGTATGTTGCGGTTGGTGCTTCGGGTAAAGCCGATGGAACAAGTTGGGCCGATGCATTCACACTTCCATCCCAAGCCATCACCGCCATCAACAAGTTTGCGCGTATCACATCAAGCACAACGATTCTCGAAAACTACGAAGTGTGGGTGAAGCAAGGAACATATAACGAAACGGCAACGCTTTCATTACCAGATCGCTCTAAATGGTATGGTGGCTTTGAGGGCACTGAAACAGAACTTTATCAACGTCCTATGCCGATCACGTATTCGGTGTTGAGTACAACAAGCAACATCGCATTTCATCGGGCAGAAATTGCCGGCACCACAACGACCACGCGAGTGGCCGTTGTCTTCGATGGCTTTCGCCTACAAAAAGGGGACCGCGCAGAAGGCTCAACCGCTGCGACCGCTTTGACGATTTATAAGGCATCAAATGTCATTGTTCAAAATATATACATAGATGCGAATGAGACCAAAGCATCGGGTTTACGAATCGAGAATTCCACCGATGTATTTTTGGGCAATGTGGTTGTTGATCAAGCAGTCGATGGCGGCGTATCGGCGATTTTGACCCAAGATGCCAAGGTCGTCGCTGACAATATCTATGTCGCAGCCAGGAGGAGTAGCATTGGCGCCTCACTGACGTACGGGATCACGATTAAGAGCGCAAGTACCACAGCGAGCGCGTCTCAGGTATGGCTTCGCAATGCAACTGTGACGACAGAGGCAACAGCACTCGGTATCCAATTGCTGAAAGATAGCGTCATCACCAACGCAAGCGCACCGGAACTTTATATCACAGAGAGTGTATTGGATCTGACGGCAATTGCGAGCACGCAGAGTGTTCAAATCAATTCAAACACACTTTTCATTGCAAACAGCTTGCTCCGTGAAGATGCATCCAACAAAGTTGCAACATCTAATTTGGCTTGGAACGTAACATCACTAGCCTCAGGTACGGTGGCAAGCTTGCTTGATACAACAGCATCCCATCCTCGCCCAATCCGCACCGATTTAACACAAAGTATTGAAGTGCAGCCGCTGCCACCGTGTCCACTTACGGGTGCGACAGAAACTTCATCACAAGGATCTCGTTGGTGTGTAGATAGCACAGGCACCGAACGTATTTGTCTCTCTGCTGCTGCATCGCCATTCGCTTGGTCTTGCAGCCTTGCAGTTCCCACCAACACTGGCCTCGCTCGCAACGGTTCAACCCGCAAAGATAAACTCTGGGACGTGGGTCGCAAAGACTTCGGTTATCACGCACCAGATCGCGTTTGGTACGTTGATGCATCGGCATCTTCGAGTACCGATTGTGGCAAAAGTTGGGCAACTGCTTGCCCACTCCTCAGTGATGCCATCGCAAAAGCAACAAGAATAGGCGACGCCATTTGGATTGCCGATGGCACGTATCGCGCCACATCGTCCAATAGAACAGTATTGAATGTTCCCGCAGGCGTATCGGTGTTCGGTGGATTTTTCGGACGTGAAACAAATCCAGATCAACGTCGCCATGGTGTTGCATCCGCAACTACCATTCTTGATGGCGACATCGATGGGGGTGGTGCATGGTCCGCCGAAGACAGCACCCATGTGGTGACCAACGCAGGCGATATTGCGCTTGATGGTTTGACCATTGCGGGCGGCAATGCATCCAACAGCAACGGTGGCGGTGTTTCTCTCTCCATGACAGGCACCACATCAGCACTGTTGAACGGACTTGATATTTATCACAACGCGGCATCCAAAGGCGGTGGCGTTTATGTTACATCATCGGCGCTACCAAGCAATCCAAGTATCAATTTCAATTTGCGCACCTACAACGTGCGTATGCATGACAACCGTGCAGGAATGGATGGCGGTGGTATGCACATTGATACCAACGTGAGCGCACTCATTGAGGGTGGCTCATTCCGCAACAATGGTGCTGACCAAAATGGTGGTGCATTGTACAGTGTCGTTGCCACGGAATTGCGCAATGTGGTCATCGATCACAATGCCGCACTCAAAGGCGGTGGTATTGCATTGGGTGATGCTGTGGGCTCCATTACGCTGAAGCAGGTTCAGTTATCTCGCAACGATGCAGGCTTGGGCGGTGGTTTATATGGCGCTGGCACGTTGAGTGCTATTGTTGTAAATCAAAGCACTCTTGCAGAAAACACCGCCCATCGTGGCGCTGTGGTGTTTTTTGAGAAGAAAGCCTCCAGTCCAACGCCAATGATGGGACTCAACAGCGTTGTATTGGTGGCCAATACCTCCGAGGCTTTGTGTACGCCCCTGGAAAATCCTGCCACAGCCCCCACATCATCAAAAACAGAAGTGATTTGCGCAGCCAACGTGGCATTCCCAACAACGGATGCTACTTCTTGCATCAATCCAGCGGATGCATCAGCCGTCGTCGCTGTTCCTTGGACCACCGGCGAAGTCACCTACGTATTGCCCAAGGCAAGCACATGCCGCGGTTTGGGTGGCACAGTGGACTCCGGCATCTTCGATCTCCGCTCACTCAGCACCTCCCCCGGCGGTGAGTCCGAATACAGCCGTGATGGGTGTCCCTCAAGTCCGCAAAGCTCCGGCGATATTGCGAAACGCGACCCCGGCTACCACGCCCCGGCCATCGATCGCACTTTCTGTGCCTACCGCCCGGGCATCGATTGATTCTTTTTGCAGAAAACTCTCCCTCTGGGGGAGTCGTTTGCGAAGCAAACGGTGGGGGTGTTCGAATCAAAGTAATATCAAGCGGCGGGTGAGGGTATTCGCTTTAAAGCAATATCCATCGTTTCGTTGACACACAACCCACCATCCTGTTAACTCCGTGCCCACAATCAAGCGATGGGGCGTCGCCAAGTTGGTAAGGCACTGGTTTTTGATAC